>Ga0207132_1066_pt1 | contig 23939 bp, 16 predicted proteins | sample Alteio_BWMinHeat_14_FD_153554 | JGI IMG/M metagenome (GOLD analysis project Ga0207132, IMG submission 153554) | Enriched cells from forest soil in Barre Woods Harvard Forest LTER site, Petersham, Massachusetts, United States -... | ecosystem: Environmental > Terrestrial > Soil > Temperate forest >...
ATTATGGAAATTTTCGATGAAATGCATCATATATACATGAAAAGAACATCATCGCTGCTCATTAGTGCGTTGTTTTTAACATCATATTGTCAACGAGTTTATGCCCAGAATATAACAATGCCCCCGGGATCCGATCCTGTTGGAATAGGATTATTGTTTATTAACAAAACGCAGGACCTTCCACTTTATAATTCTCAAAATAGTAGCGTAGCTTTTGATACTATTAAAATTAAAAAGATAACGGAAGGAAAGAGAAGGGGGAGCTTCGAAATTAGTACTATCAAGACGAAAGATTTATTTAACCCGTATCAAAGTTATGGCGGCAGCAGTGATGAGGAAGGCAAATCTTTGATTAATTCAGGACTAGGCCCATCTGAATTCAGATTGGTATTCAGGGTATTAAAATGCAATAACCGTGAATATCAGGTTATTATATCAGAGAAAGATAAGACAATTGCAATAGTTAAAATCCCAAAAGGAGATTCAATAAGTGGTTTTGAAACATGGGAGCATTATCTAAAACGCATCGCAGCAATAGTGCCAATAGGGCCTTATAATGGCAGAGGATTGCCAATTTTTGAGGTGCCGGATGGTAGGCGGATAAATCCAGAATTTCGGATTCCGATGCATATTGATTCAGTGAAAGGATATTGGGTGAGAATCACCGATTACGGAAAGTCATCAGGATGGGTTAAATGGCGTGGCAATAATAAGGTGCTGGTAGGATTTATAGAACGTTTTATTAAATAACTAGCAAATCAAAAACTTACGAAGTTTTAAAAACTTCGTAAGTCTAGCGCCCTTCCATCTCTAGCCTCTTAAGCACTTATCGCGTTAATAATATCATACTGTGTAATGATCTCTATCTGTCCGTTTTCTTCAACGAGGACGGCAATATTATCCCTGTTGATCATGGATGATATTTTATCGATAGAGGTATTGGCATCAACAAAAGGGAACGGGCTTGTGGTGATGTCTTTAACCGGGTGAGATTTAATCGAAGGGTTTTCGATCAGCGAATTCAGAATATCACTTTCAGTTATTTTCCCGATCACCATACCTGCCTGTGTTACCGGAATTTGAGAAATATTGAGTGATTTGATGGTGTTTATAGCCTCCAATACCGTTTTTTCGCAATCTATGGTAACGATCTGCTGCCTTTCTTTTTTTTGGATAATATGGTGGGCGGTTAACTTTTCTTCTTTTAAAAAACCACGGTCGCGCAGCCAGTCATCATTGTACATTTTGCCCATATAACGAGAGCCATGATCTGGAAAAATGATCACTACCAGGTCGCCTTCCCTAAACCTGTCCTTCATCTGCATAAGTCCTGCGACAGCGGAGCCGGTGGAGTTACCGGCAAAAATGCCCTCTTTACGGGCAATTTCGCGGGTCATTAAGGCCGCATCTTTATCTGTCACTTTTTCAAAATGATCTATCAGGCTAAAATCAACATTCGCAGGTAAAAAATCCTCCCCAATGCCTTCGGTGATATAGGGATAGATCTCGTTTTTATCCAAAATGCCGGTTTCTTTATATTTTTTAAAAACCGAGCCGTAAGTGTCAATGCCTAAAACCTGGATGGCGGGATTCTTCTCCTTCAAATATTTCGCAATGCCCGAGATGGTTCCCCCCGTCCCTACCCCGGCAATTAAATGGGTGATCTTGCCTTCAGTTTGTTCCCAGATTTCGGGAGCGGTTTGCTCGTAATGCGCATCGGTGTTCGATAAATTATCATACTGGTTTGGTTTCCACGAGTTGGGCACCTCTCTCTCCAGCCGCGATGAAACCGAATAATAAGATCGCGGGTCTTCCGGATCGACATTGGTAGGGCAAACGATCACCTCAGCGCCGAAAGCCCTCAGCGCATCAAACTTCTCCTTCGACTGCTTATCCGTACTGGTAAAAATACATTTATAGCCCTTTATAACCGCGGCAATCGCCAACCCCATGCCAGTATTGCCCGAGGTGCCTTCAATAATGGTACCGCCCGGTTTAAGTTTCCCGCTTTTCTCAGCATCTTCGATCATTTTAAGGGCCATGCGGTCTTTTATAGAATTGCCCGGGTTTGTCGTCTCTATCTTAGCCAAAACCGTTGCCGGGATGTCCTTTGCTATCTTGTTTAGCTTAACCATCGGCGTGTTCCCGATAGTCTCTAATATATTATTGTACCACATGATGCGGATGCTTTTTTAGGTGATGTCGAAATGGAATTTGAGGTCAAAAATAGCTTTCTGGCTTGACATAACCTTAAAATTAAAATACTTTATGGAATTTGCGCCTGCCCTGCATCCTTAAGGAAATCGCCCGCAAATGAATTCACCTTTATCCTTTCAACCGTTAAAAATCGTTCCTTTAATAAAAGCCTGCTTGATTAACCGGGCAGCGGTGTTGACCCTCCTATTGTGCTTTGCCGCTTTTCTCGGCTATGCGCAAAAGCCCCTATGCAACAGCAGACAAAGCAGTTATTATACCTACATCTACAAACTGAAACCTGAAGATGTGCTGAAGTTTTATAAAAACCCGGGCAAAGCGCCGGACCAAAACATTTTACATCAGCCTGTTGACTCATTCAAAACCGATAAGGAAATTTTGTGGATCAACCGTTTGCCGGCGGGTAATTATTTAGAGGTTCATGCCGAAAAAAACAAGCTGAATTATGAACTTGTTGAAAATCACTCTGCCTGGTTAAAATTGATTCAAAATGATCACGACCTGCGCTTTGCGCTTTTTGACCACCAGGGAAAGTCGATAAAGGATGCCCAAGTGTTGGTAAATGATAAAAAACTAGCGTATGATGAACGGATTGGCTTATTTAAGACCGCGTATTCCAAAAAAGATACTATTGTGCGGGTAGAATACGGTAGCGTTACAAACTTTTTCTTGACCAAACCGATAACGCGGCACTATTACTACGATAGACCGGGATGGTTGAAAACGTTATGGCTGTCAATTAAGGGAAAAGATGCATACGGGAATGACAAAAAATCCTATTACCGCCGCGAGGTAAATTCGAAGTACACCGGGTTTTTGGTATTCAGCAAACCCAAATATAAGCCCGGCGATACAGTAAAGTTTAAGGCGTTCATATTAAAAAGTAAATCAAAAAAACCCATCGCCGCTTCCCGGCTGCTGGTGAGGCTAAAACGCGATTATGATGATAACGGCAAAATACTCGGTTATATAAATAGTTACCGGCCGGGCGGGTATGAATATAGTTTTGTTTTGAGCGATAGTTTAAAGCTCCAACTCGACGACCAGTACAGCATTAACCTTGAAGATCCTTCAAGCGCGAAATACGATCTTGACAGATATAAGGGCGACCTTGATGATGAGGAATACCTGGCAAAGCGCAAGGTTTATAGCTCGGGTAAATTCAGGTACGAAGATTACGAACTAAAATCAATTCATTTTGACATGAGTACCGACAAGGATGAGCACAGTCCGGGCGACAAACTCGCTGTTTACCTGAAGGCAAGCGATGAGAATGATCTCCCCGTTCCTGACGGCCGCGCAAGGCTGGTATTAACAACACAACAGGTATCAGCCTATAAAGGCCCCGGGATGTTTATTCCAGATACTTTGTGGACACACCAGGTAAACCTGGAACCGCTCGGCGAAACCAAAGTAATCATCCCCGATTCCATTTTCCCCAGGGCAGACATCAGGTATTATATATCTGCTGATTTTTTAAACTCATCAAATGAACATCAGTCGGCTTTTAAATATGAATTTTATAAGGCGGATAAATTTAAAATTGATTTGAGTTTAAATCGTGATACTCTATCGGCGCAATGCCTGGAGAATGGAAAACCAATTAAAGTACCGGCGACGTTGAGCGCGTTAAATGCCAAAGAGGATACCATCTCGCAAATGAAAGTAATGCTGCCTTGTAAGACAACTTTTAATCCCGATGCCGCCAGCTACGATGTTGAAACCGACAGTGCATATAGCAATATCGAACTTAAAAGGCACGATAACGGCATTTCGCTATCCGGGTACCGTACGGCAGATTCGTTATTTGTTACCATAAAAAACGAACGGAAACTGCATTTCTGGTACTCGGTCTTTGCAGGCAGTAAATTAATCGATGACGGGCAGGCCGACAGTTTGTTTTACAAAAGGAGCTACACATGGCCCGCGAATGCAACATTTACAGTAAATTATGTGTGGGCCGGCGAAAGTAAAAAGGAACAAACGACACTTGGATATGCTGCCAACGCGCTTAATATAAATGTTAAACAGCCGATCGCTGTATATCCGGGTCAGCGGGTACAAACAGACATTGTGGTTACGGATGTTAAAGGCGATCCTGTAGCTAATGCAGACGTCACCGCGTGGTCGTTTACAAGGAAATTTACCGGCTTTAATACGCCATTCGTTCCCTATCTTGGGAAAACCTACCTAAACCAGAAAACAAAAAAGCCATTTAATATAGTGCAGGTTACAGACGATGGCTCGATACCGTTAAATTGGTTGCGGTGGAGCCGCGAAATTGGTCTGGACAGTATCGAATATTACAAATTTACTCACCCCGCAACTGCCTACCGGATAGAAGAACCTGAAAATGATACGATCACGCAAATAGCCCCTTTTATAGTCAAAAAAGGCGACGTCGTTCCGGTGCATATACTTTATATCGATAACCGGCCGGTATATTTCAGCCAGGCGGAGCAAATGCAGAGGTATAGTTTCGCCGTTTTGCCCGGAAAACATTCGCTGCGTTTTAGAACCATTGATGAAAATATAACACTGGACTCGGTGATGGTTGAGAAATCAAGGAAACTGATATTAAGTTTGAACGAAAACGCACCGGCCGATAAATTCACTTCTTTCCAAAAAGTGTCTGACACTTTAAACCACTATGAAGCTGAGCTGATTAATAATTACATGATCACGGTGGTAAACAATTTCGGTTGGAAGATGGCCTATCTTCAGCATGGCGAAAACCTCATCCTATTGAACCCGTCCGTATTGCCCTCCTATAGCAGCCCGAACATACTTACCGGCCCGCTTGCTGTCAATTACGCTGCATTCAAATTGCGAGGGGAAAAATCTACCAGGTTTATCACCGAACCCGGGTACTCGTATTTGTTTGAACCGGGGCTGATAAGACAAAAAAGCCTGCCAACGAAGTATCCATTCTCGCGTAACCTGTTGGATATTAAGGGAACGGACGACTACACACAATACGCTCTTACGAGAACCGCGGCGGACAGTATCTGGCAGCAATATCTCGACCTGAGAAGTAGTTCAGAGCAGCTTTTTATAAATCCTCCTGTTACCGGTAAGCAAACCGGTAGGTTGAACATCGGTTTCCCCGACACTCCCCGAAAACCACTGCTATTTATAAAAAATATCATTATTTACCGGTATGATAACCCGGACTATATCCGGATTTACCCGGGCAACAGTACGGAGTTCGGTAATCTCGAGCCGGGCAAATACAGGCTTTTGTTTTTGTTAAAAGGCGATTCCTATGATATAGCCGACAGCGTAAACGTTAAGCCATACGGAATAAATTATTATAAATTAAACGTCAGGCCCACCCATTCAAAAGACGGGGTGAGTACCAAAATAAATGATATCATCAATAGCCGGCCCGGGCAGTATTCGAGCAGCGACGGTGATATTGAAAATGACGCTTTGAGACTAAAGGAAGCCTTTAATGAAAAATACTATAACGCCGGCAATTTCAGCTCGGTCATATCCGGGACTGTTATTGCCAAAGATGACGGTTTGCCTATTCCGGGGGTTACGGTTAAAATAAAGGGTACCAGCATCGGGGTACAAACAGGCACTAACGGAAAATTTAGCCTCCAGGTGCCTTCAAGGGGGGCGCTTGTGTTCTCCTTCATTGGCTACCAAACCGCGGAAGTAAATATATATCCTGATGAAGTTATCAAAATCGCGCTCGCACCAACCAGCCAGCAGTTAGGCGAAGTGGTTGTAACCGGGGCGCTGGGTATTAAATCGCAGGCAAGGCAGCTGGGGTATGCAACTGCCTTACTGCAAAGCCAGGCTTCCGGAGTTATTGTGGTGTCAAATGGAGCCCCGGGATCGGCAAGCAAGGTATATATACGTGGTCTGGGAAACTTTCAGAATAAAACACCGCTGTACATAGTAGACGGCGTACAGGTCAGCGATTTGAGCAGCATCGATCCTAATGACGTGGGTTCAATTAGTGTACTAAAAAATGCTGCGGCATCCGCAATATATGGTATAACAGGGGGAAACGGGGTCGTGATTATAACTACCAAACAGAAAGTTGCAGCCCTACAAGCGGCGGCAGAAGCATCGGGATCGCAGCAAAACCCCGAACAAGCCATCCGAAAGAACTTTTCGGATTACGCTTACTGGCAGCCAAAACTTACCACCGATGAAAACGGCATAGCCCGCTTTACTACCACCTTCCCCGATGACATAACCAACTGGCGCACCTTTTTTACCGCTATCAACGGGCAAAAGCAATCAGGATTTATAGAGCACTCCATCAAATCATTTAAGCCCTTGAGCGCAGCTTTAATATCGCCTCAATTTGCGGTGCAGGGCGACTCCCTCAGCGCGATCGGCAAGGTTACCAACTATAATACCGACCCGGTTAAAGTAACCCGCAGTTTTATTTACAACGGAAAGCTTTTTAAACAGGATGTATTCGATGTTAAAAATGCTAAGATCGACACGCTAAACGTAATCGCGACTAATGCCGACAGCCTTACGTTTGAATACAGCATCAAACGCGACAATGGCTATTTTGATGGTGAACAGCGTAAAATACCGGTTTTTGAACAGGGCGTAATAGAAACCAAAGGCGTGTTTGAGGCTTTAAACAAGGACACCACCGTCTTGATGAAGTTTGATCCTGCGCTGGGCCCTGTTACCTTTAGAGCGGAAGCATCGGTATTGCCTGCACTGGCCGAAGAAGCGCAGCATTTGCGCGAGTATAAGTATTTATGCAACGAACAATTGGCGTCGAAGTTAAAGGGGTTGCTTGCCGAAAGACGTATCCGCACTTTCCTGGGCGAGCCTTTTAAATATGGCAAAAACATCCTGGAGGTCATAAAAAAATTGCAGGAAAACCGCCGTAGCCAGGGTACATGGGGTTGGTGGAAGGATACCGACGAAGAGTTGTGGATCAGCCTGCATGCGGTGGAGGCGTTAACTGACGCGCAGAAGGAAGGTTACACCATTGATATCGACCTCCCGAAGCTCATCGAATACCTGGTTTACCAGCTGGAGAGCTACCGCGGCGAGGACAAGCTTGCTTGTTTGCGGCTACTGTTTAAACTGAACGCCAAAGTTGATTATCCGAAGTACTTTGGGGTTATAAGCAAGGAGTTAGCCGCCGAAAAAGAGGCACCCGAATACGATAAGTTCAGTTTATTGCTTTTGCAGGAACAGGGGGGCACACCTGTAAAATTAGACAGCCTTTTTGCAAGGGAAAAGCATACGCTGTTGGGGAATATTTATTGGGGGGAAGATAACTACCGGTTCTTTGATAATTCTGTCCAGGTAACGCTGCTTGCTTATAAAATATTAAAGATTGAAGGGAAGCACCCTGAGCTGCTTGAAAAAATAAGAGGCTACCTGCTTGAACAGCGCCGCAGCGGAGAATGGCGCAACACCTATGAATCGTCGCTGGTGCTGGAAACGCTTTTACCCGAGCTGCTCAAAGAAAGCAAACTGGTTAAACCTGTTTCTATAACCATCACAGGCAGCAAAACGGAAACAGTGACCAGCTTCCCTTTTGATACCAAATTAAACGATAATCAGCTAACCGTCAGCAAAACCGGTAGCCTGCCAGTTTACATAACCGGCTACCAGCAGTTTTGGAATCCTAGGCCCGAAAAAGTTAACAAGGATTTTAGCGTGGATACCTGGTTTGAAAAAAAGGGTGACAAGCCCAAAAAGTTAACGGCCGGTGAGGCGGTGACATTAAAAGCCGAAGTGATAGTGAAAGGCGATGCTGATTTTGTAATGATAGAAATACCAATCCCGGCGGGCTGTTCGTATGAAGACAAGGAACAAAGCTGGCAAAACAACGAAGTTCATCGGGAGTTTTTTAAAGATAAAGTGAGCATCTTCTGCCGGAAATTAAAACAAGGAAAATATGAATTCAGCATTCAGCTGATGCCCCGGTTCGATGGGGTCTACAACCTGAATCCTGCAAAGGCAGAAATGATGTATTTCCCGGTGTTTTACGGGCGCGAAGGGATGAAGAAAGTTGTTATCGGTTCAATGGTTCATTAGTTATTGGTTCAAGGCTTCATGATGGAACAAACTTCCGAAGTTTTGAAAACTTCGGAAGTTTCTCCGATATTTGAATGTGAACATACTAAGATGTATACTCGGCATCCCGATAGCTTTTTCCATACTTGTTGGATTAGCCTTCCTGAGCTCCAACTTCGAGAGGACAATTGTTAACAACCCTTTCTACAGACATGTAGGCTTATATTATCACGCTTTTGTTAATCTCTTATGTTTTATTTATATATTTCTTTCGACTCTGTTCATTCCCTCAAATAGAAAATATGCTGCGGTAATAGCCACATGTATAGGTTTTGCTTTTGTGCTCACGGACATGTGTTACACCTTTATTGAGCGTCGCGTATATGGCGATATTACGTTCCGGCTATTAGTAAGTTATGCAGGGATATTTGCAGGGATATCAACTGGTTTTTATGTGAGCTACGAGTTTTTTAAAACCAGAAACTGGAGCGCGCCGAAAAAAATAAAAGAGGATATTGAGGTTTATTAAAAGCTAATATTACGCTTGGCCAAGTTATCAATTTACCTGCTCAAAATATCAAGTGCTTCACCGTCAACCCGTTATTGATCAATTGCTTTAACGATTCAATGCCTATTCGCAGATGGGTTTGCACATATTGTTCGGTTACGGCTGAATCACTTTCGGCGGTTTTTACGCCTTCGGGGATCATCGGCTGGTCGGATACCAGGAGCAGGGCGCCCGCCGGTATTTTGTTGGCGAAGCCTGTAGTGAAAATGGTTGCTGTCTCCATATCGATTGCCATCGCGCGCAGCTTTTTTAAATAGCGCTTAAACTCCTTGTCGTGCTCCCAAACGCGGCGGTTAGTGGTATAGCAGGTCCCGGTCCAATAATCGCGGCCAAAGTCGCGAATGGTGGTCGATATGGCTTTTTGCAGGGCGAATGCTGGCAGTGCAGGAACTTCTGCCGGTAGGTAATCATTCGAAGTTCCCTCGCCCCGGATGGCGGCTATAGGCAATATCAGGTCGCCAACGTTGTTTTTCTTTTTTAGGCCCCCGCATTTCCCCAAAAATATTACTGCTTTTGGTTTTATGGCCGTCAACAGGTCCATAATAGTGGCTGCCATCGAGCTTCCCATCCCGAAGTTGATAATGGTGATGCCATCGGCGGTAACACTTTGCATCGGCTTGTCCAGTCCCATTATCGGGGCGCTATCATTCCATTCCGAAAATAACTGGATGTATTTTGAAAAATTCGTCAGGATAATGTACTCACCAAATTCGGCCAGGATACGGCCGGTATAACGCGGCAGCCAATTGGTAACTATTGATTCCTTTGTTTTTAGGCCGAGAGGCACCATGGAATTCACCCCGTTTGTTTTAGGTGTCTTTTTTAAAGGTTCATCGTCCTTTTTTATATCTAAATGTTCATTCATTTCGTTGTGTTTAAATCAAGTAAAATATGGACTTCAAACATCTTCCCCGACTCCATTTCATTATATACAACAAACCCCGGTGTTAACCAGGGTTTATCGTCAAGCAAATATAAATATCTGGCCGTGTGCTTTTTGTTAAGCCACCTTTAATTTTTTCAGGTCTGATTTTTCAAACTTCTCGTGTGCATAATCAAGCGTCACATTCAGGCGTTTGATATCTTTTTTCGATGGAAACTCAAACATCGCGTCGATCATTATCGCCTCGCATATTGAACGCAGGCCCCGGGCGCCGAGTTTAAATTCAACTGCTTTATCAACAATAAAATCAAGCACTTCATCGTCAAACTCAAGCTTTACCCCTTCGTATTCGAACAGCTTTTTGTACTGCTTTAGCAGTGAGTTTTTAGGCTCGGTTAAAATATTATGCAGTGCGGTTCTATCCAGCGGGTTAAGATAAGTTAATATCGGTAAACGCCCGATAAGCTCAGGAATCAGACCAAATGCTTTTAAATCCTGCGGGGTGATATATTTATAAAGGTTTTTCAGATCAACCTCATTATCCTCGCGTTTTATCTTGTATCCAACGGTTTGTGTGCGCAGGCGGTTGGCGATCTTTCTTTCAATACCATCAAAAGCGCCTCCGCATATAAACAGTATATTGTTAGTATTAACGGTGATCATTTTTTGATCCGGGTGCTTGCGGCCTCCTTGCGGCGGAACATTTACCAAAGTCCCTTCCAGAATTTTCAATAATGCCTGCTGTACACCTTCGCCAGATACATCGCGGGTTATGGAAGCATTATCGCTTTTGCGGGCAATTTTGTCCACCTCGTCAATATACACAATACCGCGTTCGGCTGTCGCCACGTCATAGTCGGCCGACTGCAGCAAACGGGTCAGGATACTTTCTACGTCCTCGCCTACATAACCTGCTTCGGTTAAAACGGTCGCATCGCAAATGCAAAAGGGAACATTTAAAATTTTGGCCAGCGTTTTTGCCAGCAATGTTTTGCCGGTTCCTGTTTCGCCCACCATAATGATGTTCGATTTCTCGAGCTCCACCTCGTCCTTGTCGACACGTTGGTTTAATCGCTTATAATGGTTATAAACGGCAACAGCCAATATTTTTTTTGCATCATCCTGGCCGATCACATACTGGTCAAGATGGGCCTTTATTTCAGCAGGCTTCAAAATGGCAGGTACAGATGGCGATGTTTTCACCTTTCTCACCTTCAATTCTTCGGCCAGTATCTCATTTGCCTGGTTCACGCATTTGTCGCAAATATGCGCGTCGAGGCCGGCTATCAGCATCAGGGAATCCTGTTTACCGGCTCCGCAGAACGAACACCTGATCTCCTTGCTGTTTTTATTCATTTGATTTACTATTGATTATCAAAATTAATTATTTTTTTTCAAAAGTCCGAAAGCAAGCCATTTAGAAAAATCTGATATTAACCGAATCGTGCCTTAATCTTAATACTACGTTCTTTTCCTCTTTTTTGTTTCAATTTTGCCCGAAGGTAAAATGATCTCCCTTGCGCCACGTGTCAAATTTTCTTTCGGGCCTGGCGCCTCACTTCGATTTGGTACCGCGCAATATCTCGTCAACCATTCCAAATTCTTTTGCTTCTTCGGCAATCATCCAGTGGTCACGGTCCGAAGCGTCCCAAACTTTTTCAAAGGGCGCGCCGCTATGATCGGCAATGATCTGGTACAGCTCCTTCTTTAATTTTGTTATCTCGTGATAGGTGATCTCGATATCTGATTGCTGGCCCTGTGCGCCGCCTGATGGCTGGTGGATCATCACCCTTGCATGAGGTAAAGCCGCCCGTTTTCCCCGTGTACCTGCACATAGTAAAACAGCCGCCATTGAGGCCGCCATACCGGTACAAATTGTGGCCACATCGTTTGATATGAACTGCATGGTATCATAGATACCAAGGCCCGCATAAACAGAGCCGCCGGGCGAATTAATGTATATCTGTATATCGCGTTTGTTATCAGCCGATTGCAGAAAAAGCAATTGAGCCTGTATAATGTTTGCGATATTTTCATAAATCGCGTCGCCGAGGAAAATTATGCGGTCCATCATCAGGCGCGAAAACACGTCCATTTGGGCCACATTCAACTGGCGTTCCTCGATTATATAAGGGGTCATGCCGGTTGGCAGTGTGCTCCTTTCAACTCCGCCAATAAATTTATCTACATAAATGCTGTTTAAACGGTGATGTTTAACAGCGTACTTTCTGAATTCGTTTTTATCGATATTACTCATGATTTTTTTGTTAAAATGCGGTTTTAATCGCGATAAATATAGTTGTTACTTAAATACGATTTATACCAGAAAGTTTGTTCAAAGTAAATTTATTTGGGGGAGTCGGGAAAGTCCGAAGGTCCGGAAAGTCTGGAAGACGTAATTTACGCTTGGAGGAAAGATGGCAAGCCTGATAAACTATATTTTTACTTTCAATCTTCCGTCTTTACTGACTTCTCGGACTTTCGGACTTTCCCGACTTTACAACTTCTGAAATTCAGTATAAGATATCTCTTTAGGTTCCAGTGTAACCACACTCTTAATGTAATTAAATACCGCCAGCGATTTTACCTCTTCGAATATCTTGTTAGCATTTTCCTTGTTTTGCAGGTACTGTACCGTGTATTGACCGAGCTGCTCTTCGCTTAGCGGCTGAGGGCTGTACATCCTGAACTGCTGAGCAAGGCGAAACTTTGCAGTCTCAAAAACATCCTGGTATTGTATGTCGATGTTATTTTCCTTCACGATCTTGTTGCCTATCAGCGTCCACTTCAGGTTTTGGGCGAAATCATTGTAACCGCCTGCCAATTCCTCGGCAGATAGTTTCTCGTTGGTCGCTTTTAACCAGCGCTTCAAAAAGGCGTCGGGTAATTCAAAATTAAGCTTGCTCAACGCATATTTGTAAATATCGTCCTGAAGTTTACGTTCAGCATCCTGGGCCATCACTCCCTCTATCTCTTCAGTTATTTTGGCCATGAACTCTTCTTCGGTTGTTACTGTACCTTCACCAAATAATTTATCAAAGAACTCCTGGTTCAGATCGCTTTCTTCCAACCGGTTAACGTTTTTAACAGTTAAGCGGAAGTTCGAGCGCAGATCTGCCGCTGTTTCTTCGTCGATCTTCAACAACCCCGCAATTTTCGCTGCATCGTTATCGTAAGCCCTTTGAATATCCAGCGTTACTTCGTCGCCTTTTTTCAAACCGATAAGGGAAGCTTTTATCGCTTCGTCCTTAACGTGTTCTAACCTAACCGACGTGGTATTGGCTATTCCATCCTCAAAAACAGAACCATCGGGCGAAAGCTGGGTTAATTCGGCGTAAAGCACATCATCATCTGCCGATAAGTCAGGATTTGTCATTTTGCCATAGCTTTTGCGGATATTCTTAATGCGCGAAGCCAGCGTTTCCTCATCAGCTTTGATGATGTATTGTGTTAATTTATCGCCCGACGACAAATTGATGCCAAAATCCGGGGCCAGGCCAAGCTCGTAATTGAATTCAAAATTGTCAGCGAAATCCCAGTTATAATGTTTGTCGTCTTCCAGTTTTGGCAGCGGCTGCCCTAAAACTTCAAGGTTTTCGTCCTCAATATATTTATTCAGTGTATCCGAAAGCAGGTTATTGATCTCATCGACCAATATGCTCTTGCCGTACATTCTTTTAATATGCGAGGCAGGCACCATACCGGGACGAAATCCGGGTATTTTGGCCTTTTTTGCATGGTCCTTGATCGCTTTATCAACACGGGGCTGATAATCTTCGGGGTTGATATTAATTTTTACAACTGCATTCAGGTTATCGATCTTTTCCTGTGAAATATTCATTTTGGCGGTATTTGAATTTTTAAATAGTAGGCAGGATCAACGTAAAAACCAGCTCCTGCTTTTGGAGGGGCAAAGGTACGAAAAAAAGTCCAAAAGTTGATAGCATCTACAGTACAGAAAATTAAAAAAACAGCCTGCGTATAAGGGGAAATATTCGACTATTTATCGGGAATTCAAGACTTCACCTTCCAACCATCAAATGGCTTAACTGTAGCGCAATTTGGTCCGCCGTCTTTTCCAGTTCCAGGAACACAGGTTTCCAGTACGTTTACCGGATTCTCATTCACTTGATCGATCAGTTCCCAGGTAATCCCGCTCACTGGTATTTTAAGCCTTCGGCTCCACCCTCCACCCTGTCCAGCGTACTGGCCAATATCTATATAAATGAACCTGCCCATCACTGGACCCTGCACAAAGGGACCTCTGAAGTCCGGCAGCTTTTCTTTTTGCCGGTCGCCCTTGATTTCGACCGCCAAGTAAAAATATAAGTCCTGCGCGCCCGACCGCTGGATTTGGACGGTTTGGAAATTGCTGCCTGAGCCTTTTTGCAGCCCAAAGTCCACACCGGGAGGCGGGCCTTGCAGCACTATGCGAAGATTTAAGTCTTTATTCATCGCTTAAAAAAGGCTCCCTTTCTTGGTTGGCTGTTGAAATTTAACCACGTTGTTTTTTACTGCTTTCACAGTCGCCAGGTATTTAAATATCGATTTCAAATCACTCTCGCTCATTCCCGCATAACTATACCAGGGCATCACGGTTTGGAAATAGCCTGCGCTTACCGCAGAGGCCTTTGATGGATCGGCAAAAGACTTAAACGTTTGCACAAAATCAGCTTCTTTCCATCGGCCTATACCTGTTTTTTTATCGGGTGTGATATTAGCTGAACGGACCGTTATCCCATTAAGCAGGTATTCGCGCCCGCCTGCAAACTCCATACCCACAACAGGCTTGCCATTGCTCTCTTTTGAATGACAGTCAATACATGCGGCCGAACGGCAAAGATATTCGCCATATTTTACCGAGTCAGCCGACGGCGGGAATTCGCCTAATGATGCCTTTTGAGGCATTATATGCACCAGTATGTTAACCGGGAAATTAAGCCTGGCCTTAGGATAGCTGGCTTCAACAGGTTTTAAAGTGCGGGTATAGGCTATGATAGAATAAACATCTTCGCGGCTCATTTTTGAGTAATGAGGCCAGGGCATTGAAGGATAAATAGCAGAGCCGTCTTTGCTTTCGCCGGTAGTTATTGCTCGAAAAATCTCGCCGTCAGTCCAGTTTTTTAAGTTGTAGGGCGTAATATTCGGAACATGCACTTCGCCCGGAAAGCCGACTTTCCCATTGAAAATTTCACCACCCCCGCCAACACCGCCAGTTTGCAGGGGTGCGGCAAATTTCGACCAATCCCTTTTGGAATGGCAATCCACACAAAGTACAACATGATTTGCAAGGTATTCGCCGCGGGCTATCCTCTGAGGGGTTAATTCTACTTTAATATTTTCCGGTTTGCCCACGTTAGGAAGCGCCAGCATTATATACGAAAAAACTAATATTATTATAAGAAAAAGGACAATAATGAGATACATTATTCCTTTACCTGATTTGCTCATTATTGAATGATTTGGGTTTCTAAAACTAAAGAAATACCCTGCAAAAAGCAAATGCGGCGATTCACGCAATGCTTCGCACGCAATTAATTGGACTTTCGTACTTTTCCGAAGCCGGGCCTTTTAATCCACCTTTTCTACAGACGAAGCGCCCGATTTATCGTTAGTAACGTTTGAAGGATTACCCTTATATTTTACTTCGGATGCTCCGCTCGAATGCACGCTGAGGGAGTTTAACACATTCACTTCACTTTCTCCCACGCCGGAAGTTTGGATTTCGCAGCTGCCTACCACAAAGTCAAATGCATGCACTTTTCCGCTGCCGCTAATGTCGATATGGTGAGACGAAGCTTGCCCCTTTAAATACAATTCGGTAGCGCCGCTGCCGCTGGTGGTTACATTGGCAGCATTAAGTTCCATCGTTACCTTGGTGACCCCCGATAGTTTAAACCTAAGGTCCTGCGTGTGTATCTTGCCGTCCGACTCAACCTCAACGGCTCCCGAGGCCTTTACCTCTTCAAGGTTTTTTATGCCGATATTAACGAGTATCTCGCCGTTATTGCAAAAATTCCGCTTGCTGTAAATGTGCAGCCTATCACCCGTAACATTTGTCTTGATATATTTAAGCAGGTTGTCATCGGCAGTGATTTTTATTGAAAATGAGCTATCCTGTTTCAAAACGACGTGATAGCCGCCAGAAATAGTGATCTGGCTAAAGTCGCCAACCTTGCGATCCTCTGATCTTTGGTTGCCTGAGCCGTGCACGCAATTGAACATGCATGATGATAAGCCAAACAGGGCTACGCCGGCAAATAATGCGAGCAATGTTATTTGTATCCTTTTCATTTTTTTATTGTATTTGACTATTGTTTAACAATTTAAGTTACATCAAAATTAGTGATTTTGGTTGATCGGGTTGGATTGAGTTGAAATGAGTTGGATTGAGTTGAAATGAGTTCGAACGGGTTATAAGAATGAGAAGGAGTTGATCGCGCCGGGTAACAGATAAACGAAGCCGGCGTTTTATACCGGCTTCGTTTACTTTATTGTTGATCCGGGTAATTTATCAAACCCGGCAATTGATATTAAAGATTCGCCAGGTCATCTGCATCAGCTTTAACTGCGGCAGTTGTGGCCTTTAAGGTTTTTGAAGAATGAACAGTTTCAAAATCTTCAAAGTTTACATTTTGGGGGTTGTTGTATTTCAAAGCGAGTTCGTTAGTTCTTCCGCTGAAGCTGGCCTTTGCCTGGTCGTTTACATTTATAGTGGCAGCGTATGCATCAATGCTCAGATCGGCAGTTGCACTATTGTGAAGATCGACCTCAAATTCGATTTTTGAAAGATCGCCGAATGATTTTACTTCAGCGTTGTCGTAAGCGGAAACTGAGCGAAGGTCAGCGGCGGTCACCCAAACCATCAATTTCTCAGCATTATATGATGTGATACTCAACACGCCATTGCGGCTTTTTACAACGGCGCTTTCAGAATAATATTTATTGTAAACCTTTACCTGGTCGGCTGATCCGTCTGAGAGATACAGTTCAACATTGCCGCGTACTTCAATTTTGTTAATATCGCTGACATCGGTTAAAACGGTTACGTCGTCTTTTTTTGCAGCGGCTGCATGAGTTGTGTTTGCTATTCCTGTTACCAGTACCAGTGCAGTGAATATGGTTAAAATTTGAGTTTTCATGATATTTTGTGTTTGATTGTCTATAAGTTGTTTTCTGTTTTTAATTACACCTATAAGACGATCACCACAAAATATCGTTACAACAAAATGGGCCCTATTAGGCGTAGAGGCGGTTTTTCTCGGTGAGGTAAGGTCTGGGGTCGGTGAAAAATCGGGGAACTATTTCATGGAAATCAGATAGCTTGCAGTTTTAGCTTCGCCGGTCAAAAAGGCGGCTTCTGAACCGCCGTGACGGGCATTATCTGAATTTTATTTGTAGTTTGACTTTTCTTTTCGATCGGAAATATCCTCGTCAGCCGATCTAACAAAAGTCAGGTATTAATAAAAAAATGATAAAGATCATTTTTGGGCTTGATCTTTTACCACCTGAATCCTTTTTAAATACAGATAAATTCGCAGGTGATCAAAATATATCCCTTTTCCGACTTCCTTCCTGGGTACGATGATGATAACGGCAATTCGATTATAGAACTAAAACCGAGAAGCCGGGAGGGCGCTTTGTTTCAGGATGACATGGCGTTCGACCGGATGTATCCCGAGCACTATCGGTTAATATCTTCCAGACAATGGACCGCATTGGCTATTGCGCGAGAAGCAGCTACTTTCCTGGCGGAGCCCGGTTCACGCGTCCTGGATATTGGCAGCGGCGTCGGAAAGTTCTGCCTTGCAGCTGCCTATTACCATCAGGAAACATTTTTTTATGGTGTTGAGCAAAGACAGGAACTCGCTAATTTTGCAGTGAAAGCTCAAAACTATACCGGTCTGAACAACGTGACGTTCGTAAACGCAAATCTGACGCAGCTAGGCATTAACGAATTTGATCACTTTTATTTCTATAACTCATTTTACGAAAACCTTGATCCTGCAAATCGTATTGATGATACGATAGAAACCTCGCCGGGTTTGTACACCTATTATACGCAATATTTATTTACTGCACTGGAGCAAAAACTACCCGGTACACGTCTCGTTACATTTCATAGCTTTGAGGAAGAAATACCCCCGGGTTATTGTTTAGTAGGATCATACTACCACAGCCTCCTAAAAATGTGGATTAAAAGATGAAGACGATGACGTTCAGGCCAAAGCTAATCGATACACTAAAAAATTACACCAGGGCAGAATTTTATAAAGATGCTGTTGCCGGGGTTATTGTTGGCATAGTGGCTTTGCCTTTGGCCATTGCATTTGCTATAGCATCGGGTGTTTCGCCCGAAAAAGGTCTTTTTACGGCTATTATCGCTGGCTTTGTTATTTCGGCGCTGGGCGGTAGCCGCGTGCAAATAGGCGGACCAACAGGCGCCTTTATCGTTGTGGTATACGGCATTGTGCAGCAATTTGGCGTGAGCGGCCTGGTGATAGCAACGTTTATTGCCGGCATATTACTGGTTATTATGGGCATAGCCCAGCTTGGCAGCGTTATCAAATTTATCCCTTACCCGCTGATCATCGGTTTTACAACGGGCATAGCGGTCATTATATTTTCATCGCAGGTAAAAGATTTCCTGGGTTTAAAAATGGGCGCAGTGCCGGCCGATTTCATCCGGAAATGGGCAGCCTATGGTCGTCACATTGACTCCATAAACTTTTATGCACTGGCAATAGGGGTCTTTACGCTGTTGGTGATATTGTTTTGGCCGAAAGTTACCCGCAAAGTTCCTGGATCATTGATAGCTATCGTTTTGACAACCCTGGCGGTAAAGTTTTTTAACCTCCCAGTCGAAACGATTGGCAGCCGCTTTGGAGCCATCCCGTCTTCACTGCCGCAGCCGGTATTGCCCCAGGTGAGCCCGGCAATCATCCAGCAACTCATCAGGCCGGCATTTACCATTGCTTTGCTGGGCAGTATCGAATCGTTGCTCTCGGCCGTGGTCGCCGATGGCATGACCGGGGGTAACCACCGTTCTAACACCGAATTAATTGCACAGGGTTTTGCAAATATCTGCTCCTCCATTTTTGGCGGCATCCCGGCTACCGGGGCAATTGCACGCACCGCGACTAATATAAAGAACGGCGGACGCACGCCCGTCGCCGGCATAATCCACGCCATAACCTTGCTGGTAATCATGTTATTTGTAGGTAAGTGGGCGGCTTTGATACCTATGGCAACCCTTGGAGGCGTCCTGGTAATCATTGCCTGGAACATGAGCGAAACCGAAAGCTTCCGTGCCGTGCTTAAGGGCCCCAGGAGCGATGCCGCAGTTTTGCTTACCACTTTTTTGCTCACGGTACTTGTGGACCTCACGGTCGCTATCGAGATCGGGCTCATACTGGCAGCCTTGATGTTTATGCGGCAGATTACCCAATCAAGTTCCGTACAGCAAGCCTCCTTTCAAGTGAACGAAAGTGACGAAGATATGCCGGCTCCGTATAATCTGCCTCCCGGCGTTGATGTGTTTGAAATAAACGGGCCGTTATTCTTCGGCGCTGCTTATAAATTCAAGGACACCATGAAACTAATTGAAAATCCGGCAAAAATACTCATTATAAGGATGAGGCACGTGCCGGTTATTGACGCCACAGGGATAAGGGTATTAAAAGATGTGATTGATGAGATCGACAAAAAAGGCAGCAAGCTTATTCTTGCCGAAGTAAAAAGCGAACAGGTGATTGCTGAACTAAAAAAAGCGCGCCTGTTATTCCGGATCGGTAAGGCCAATGTTACTCCAACTTTCGAAAAGGCAGTAAACCGCACACATGAGATTATAGGCGATGGTTTTGTGAATTTGGAAACCGGGGATGTTTAATACGGATTTCCATCAGGTCTGATCTAAATTGGGTCATCTACTCCGTCTATCAAATGGTGAAGGTATAAGGCCGGGTTATTCAGGAATGATTTAGTGAGAGAAAAATGCGCGGTATCTTCATAGCTGGTTTCACGCATGCCTTCTTCATCGAACTGGTAAATAGCAGCGCCCGGATAGCAAATAAGCATTGGCGAATGGGTGGCGATCAGAAATTGGGCGCGTCCGCTTTTGTCGAGCTGGTGGATCACTGATATAAAGGCCAGTATCCTTGACGGCGACAGGGCCGCCTCGGGCTCATCGAGGATATAAATGCCCGACTCGAACTGGTTATTAAATAAGTTGAGGAACGATTCGCCGTGCGACTGCTCATGCAGCGACCGCCCGCCATAGGCCCGGAGAATACGGCCATCGTCCACAGCCAGTTCATCAATATAGGAAGCGAAATTGAAAAAGCTTTCGGCCCTCATAAAAAAACCCTCAGTGATCCTCTTAGGCGTCCAACCGAGCTGCAGGTAAGGTGCCAGCGCGGACTCATATCCGTCAAAACGCCAGCCCGTATTCCTATTATGATTCCGGTTGCCTCCCCTGAGACTGAACCCGCACTGCTCCGCAATACCTTCAAGCAATGTCGATTTTCCCGATCCATTCTCACCGACGAAGAATGTCACATTCTTTTGTAAGTTGAGCCGCAGGCCCCGGCTCAGGCTTGGGATATACTGCAGGTAACTACCATCCTGCAGGGGCGGAAGCGATATGCGGGATAAAAATGGCATGTTCTTAATTGAAAGGCCCTTAAAATACGAATTATCTTTATATCATCCCTCCGAAAAACCAAAACTGCAAACTCACGTCTGCTTATTTTTTATTACGCTTCAATTTCTATTATCTTTATCCGAGTATTGAAGATGTCGCGCAAAAAGAAAAACGTAGCCGCTGCTGAAATTGAAGATGCCAAATCGTTCGCTGTTGAGGTAACAGACTTAATGTGGACAAATAACGAACAGAGAGGCCGGGACAACCGCTTTCGCTTTTTGGCCGATGCGATTCCCCATAAGGTATGGACTTCAGGCCCCGACGGCAAAGCCACCTATTACAACCAGGGATGGTATGACTATGTTGGCATCGATAGCTTTTCTGAGCTACGACGAAATATTTGGGATGTTTTGCACCCGGAAGACAGAGAAATTGCCTTAATCCGGTATCCGCATGCGTTGCAAACCGGCGAAGAAACCGAGCTGGAGCATCGCTTCCGGAGGTATGACGGCGTTTACCACTGGCACCTTACCAGGTTTAGCCCGCACAGAAATGAAAAGGGCGAAATAGTGGTTTGGGTGGGTACCAGCACCGATATACACGAGCAAAAGATCATACAACAGGCGCTGCAGCTCAGCGAGGCGCATTTTAAGGCGCTTACCTTCCACAATTCGCTGCCCATATGGCAAATGGATGCGGCCGGCCAAATAATTTTTGTGAACGACGCCTGGCGAACATGGTCGGGTCTGGGAAAGGAACAGTTATACACCGGCGATCCTGTGAGCCGTATCCACCCGGATGACCGGGAAAAAGTAACAAAGGAATTTAACAGCCGTTTTGAACAACGATTACCAATGCAGTTAAAATTCCGGTATAAGAATGCAGAGAAGGATGAATATCGCTGGATACTGGACAACGCACATCCCCTCCTTAACCCGGAATTTGACGGTTATATCGGTACAATGACCGACATCGATGAACAAGAACAGGCACGGCTTACCATCCAGCAGCTTGTTAAAAAGAAAGATGATTTTTTGGCCATTGCCAGCCACGAGCTGAAAACGCCTATCACCAGCATGAAAGCCTCGCTTCAAATCCTGGAGAAGATAGGAACAGGCAAATATAGCCCCGAAAAGAGCAGTTCGTTTATCAAAATGGCCAATAAGCAGGTAGATAAACTGATGGCGATTGTAAGCGACCTCCTGGACGTAAGTAAAATACAGTCAGGAAAAATGCTCTTGAATAAAACTCACTATGCTTTTGATGATTCGCTTAAAGAATGTATTACCGAACTGACGCTGCATGAGTCGGCGCACGAAATTTTTGTGGAATGCAACGAGACCATACCTGTTAAGGCCGATAAACTCCGAATTGAGCAGGTGATCGTCAACTTAATTTCAAACGCGATAAAATATTCGCCGGGCAAGAATGCAATAAGGGTTAAAGTTGAAAAGACGGTCGATGGGCTAAAATGCTCAGTCGCGGACTACGGAATAGGCATTTCGCCGGAACAACAACCATTCATCTTCGACCGCTTTTACAGGGTCGATGACTCCTCTTCGGCTTTTTCGGGATTGGGCCTCGGCCTTTACATCTCTTCCGAGATCATAAAAAAACATGCAGGCAAAATAGGCCTAAGCAGTGTACCGGAAAAAGGCTCCACATTTTGGTTTACACTACCGGCAGCGGATGAAGCCACCACCAAAGCCTGACGTTTCAAATCCCGGCAAACCCGGGTGAAGCCTAAACAATCGGTGTAATCACAAACAATCGGTGCAATCACAAAAATCAAAAAAAGCCACCTGATTTAACAGATGGCTCTCCAGATTATATGTTGAACTTTTGCAAAAGTTAGTTTAGATGCCTGCCATATCGTCTGCAGGGAAATTCACTTTATTGTCGGCAAAATGTTCGGCCTTAAAGTTATGGTTGTTAACGCTGGCAGCAAATTCGCGGCTTAAGCTAAATTCATTTGCTGAACCGGTCAGATCAGCTTTTGCAAAATCGCTTACAGATATTGCGACACTATAAGTATCCAAGTTTAATTTGGCGGATGTATTATCGTGCAGGTCAACATTGAATTCAATTTTCAACAGGTTGCCAAAAGATTTTACTTCGGCATTGTCATAGGCTGAAACTGAACGGAGGTCATTTGCGCTAACCCAAACTACCAATTTCTCGCGGCCATATGAGGCGATGTTTAATACGCCATTTTTGTTTTGAACAACTGCGCTTTCAGAATAATATTTGTTGTAAACCTTTATCTGGTCGACCGATGCGTCAGAGATATATAGGGTTACATTACCCCGAACTTCGATTTTGCTTATATTGCTGACATTGGTTAAAGTGGTTTCAGCTGAGCTGTTAACGGGAGCTGCGTAGGTAAAATTTACGGCTCCAAGTGCTAAGGCACTTACTGTGATTATGGATAAGAATAACTTTTTCATGATATTTAATATTTTGATTGTCAATTTATTGTATTTTTCTATTTTTTAAATACAACCATAAGACGTTACCGATTTTAAAACGTTACACCAATGTTTTGACTATTCGATGAACGCCTTATTTTCATCGGCAAAGGTGGGGTTTTTATCGGTGAAAATATTCACAATAGTGTAATAATTACACTAAGTGTCCTCTTACTCATAAACCAAATAAAATTCTGTTTAAGCATAAACTTCCATTTAAATGGAATGCTAAAATCGCTATTGCGGAATGTAGTTATATTGCCGGGACGAAACTGAAAGATTAAATTTTGGCGATCCAAAAAATCCAAAAATTGGAAAAACCCCGGAAAACGAGATTTATATCAAAGGCAGGGCAGCCAGGTTCATGTATATTTTTGCAACAAGTATTGCTGCTACTAACTGCCATCTGTAAACTGTCAACTGCTAACTTCTCACCACCTACTCGCTAATGATCAATTTCTCGCCGGCAAACTTTATTTTTCCTGCGTCAAGGAGCAGCCTGATGGCCTGTATCTTTTCCTTTTCGTTGCCAATATTAGTTGAGGTAACCAACGAGGCGAGATCCAGCGAAGAAATACTTAGCAATTGGATCACTTCATTGGTGATATCGTCGAATATTTCGGAAGCCTGTTTATTGCGCTTTTCGTCAAGGCAGATATCGCATATTCCGCATTTGTCGGTATTGGCTTCATCAAAATAAGCTAACAGCATTTGGCTGCGGCATTTTTTATGGGTGGCGTAGGCAAATACAGCCTCCATCTTTTTTGCAGCGGTGGCTTTTCGCTCGTCAATAGCCTTTTTATTGATATAAAGCGAATTGGCCTGTTGACGCGGTTTTAGCCAGGTAACCTGCGGCATATCGGTTTGCTGCTGGTAGTTTAAAATTTTATGTTCATGCAATTGTTTCAGACCAGTAATCACTTGCTGCACGTTCATATTTGTTCGTTTGGCCAGGTCAAATTCCCTTAGCGATACATAATTTTCAAACGACCCTCCGTATGACCGAAGCAAAGTTTTTATAAATGGATCCCAGCCCGGGTTTTGTATCTGGAAATTATACAACTCTTAGTTCGTCACTTCAAACTTAAATCTCGAAGGCAGAAAAACGCTCTCATTGAATGAAAGGTATTCATCAAGCTCTAAAAACTT
>Ga0207132_1048_pt1 | contig 23809 bp, 23 predicted proteins | sample Alteio_BWMinHeat_14_FD_153554 | JGI IMG/M metagenome (GOLD analysis project Ga0207132, IMG submission 153554) | Enriched cells from forest soil in Barre Woods Harvard Forest LTER site, Petersham, Massachusetts, United States -... | ecosystem: Environmental > Terrestrial > Soil > Temperate forest >...
ACAACCTGCAACGTCAATAGTCAGCAGGTTAACTGCACGTCAAACACTACCAGCACAGGTTCAACCGATGCTCAAAGGGCGGAACAGCAGCGCGAGATGCATGAATCCGGGAAAGCAGTAGGCGCTGCGTTAGGCTCCCTGATAGGCAACAAGATTCTCAAGCATCGCGTCAATAAATGGTGTGAGGGACACCCCGACGGCTCATGGAATTTCCCTAGCGGACAGAACGTCACCTGCTTTAATTGGAATGAGGCGTATCAGCCTGCGGCAAACGCACGGCTAAAGGCACAACGCACGGACCAAATGCTGACGATAGCGGTAGCATCTCGGACATTCTGCAAGGCACATCCAGACCAATCTTGGACTGGCCCTATCAGCGGGAAGGTCACGCCGTGCGGCCAAATCATCGTGCTTCAAGATGTCGAATGCTCTCGGAATCCCGAATTGGCCTATTGCAAAATTTTTGTTCAAGGCGATGCTGTACTCGACCGTTCAACGCTTGTCGAATCAGCCCAGCCTGTGACCCCGGCCCAGCCGGTAGTCTCAGCTCCGCCAGCAACGCCTGTAGTGGCCCAGGTTCCCCCGCAGCAACAAGCAGCCGCTCACCAGGAACCGGCCCCACAAATCCAATCTGTAGACCCGCCGTCCCTGGGTGAGGTTGCTCGGCAGAATCGTGCAAGGAAGGCGCAGCAGGAGCAATCACAGCAGCAGCAGCCACAGCCGCCACAGCCGCAGCAACAAGACAAACCCCAAAACTAAGGGCGCAAATTGCGCTCCAGTGGTGAACGGGGGTGCCTCCCCAGGCCGCCTGGATTCGTTCGGCTGAGGCCGGGGCGCACTTTGCGGGAGAGTCCGGCTGGCAATTTTAGTAATTTATTTCGTCGCTGCTGAGCCATCCAGTGATTCCGTCAGGCGTTCTGACTTGGACATTCCCGTAGATGGAATCCAATCGGATTACTCGGACGTGCGTACCGCTTTTGACTTTACCGAGCAACTGACCACCAGGGCGAAGGGGCAGACTTTCGCCGTAAAGTACGGCGTCTCTTGTAACAGTTCCTTCTATGGTTTTTAGACGGACGGACTTCCGAGCAGGCTGTTCCAACGTGTACCCAGGCGGAAGATGCGATCTTTGGCTCTGTCCCTGCCCTGTGATGGGTTGCGCCTTTGAAAAATCCAACGTTGGATGTGGGGCTGCGATTGCCTCATCAACCGTTATGGTTATATTCGCTCGGCAAATATCGGCGTTGGCTAACTTCTGGATCACATTTGGAGCGCCTTCTGCGCTCAATCCTGCGTTCAATCGAGCTTCGCAGTCGTCTTGTTTCTTTTGCTGAATTGCCGCTTCGCGGGCCATTGCCTTGTGATCTCGCCATTCTCCGACTGATACATATCCAAAAAATAGCCCGCAGCAGACCGCGGAGACTGCCGCTGCCCAGAAGAAGAATTTACGAAACGGCTTATTCAAAACGACAAGCAACAAAACGACAGCGAGGAAAATCCAAGCACCCAATGTCATGAGGAAACCACCTTACGGCGAGGATACTACAGCGTTTTAGGGTCCGAGAGGCGCTCTGAACGCCGTGCGCTCTAGTGGTGAATGGGTGTGCGCCCCGGCTGCAAAGTTGCTCTTTGGCGTAGGAACTTCCCGCGCGGATTGGCTCCGTCGGTAGTTTATACCCCTGGCATAAAGCGCAGCCCAGGGGCGAGCTATTCCATAGCGCCGGTCTTGGTGTAGGATTAGGGCCGTGTCTAAAGCGAACAGATTACGAACTGTTTATCCCAATGGCATATGTGCCTTCGTAGGTACTTGACGCGCCGGTCTAGACCGGGCCTAATTTTGGTTAGTCCCAAGCGTTCTGGAGAACTGTCCATGAGATTCTGTCGAGCCTGCGCACTTGGGGTTGCCCTACTCGTTTCGTCCGTCCCCGCACTTAGCCAGCAGCCAGCTCCCCAACAGCCACCCCCTGAACGGGCGATCATTAATTTCATCGTGCCAATCGACAGCAACACAGTTAACATGCTGCTCAGCATCGTAAATAATCAAATCCGAGCGGGCGTAAAGAAGATCACGATTGTACTTTCCTCTCCGGGTGGAGATACGAACAGCGCATTTGCCGCCTACAACATATTGCGAAGTTTGCCGGTCGAGATTACGACTTTCAACGTGGGCAACATTGACTCAGCCGCAATGCTGATCTACTGCGCTGGAAAGTATCGTTATTCGTTCCCAAGTCCAGCTCGGTTCCTCATTCACAGCAATGCCATGACTCTCGGCGCTGCTGTCCCTTTGGATTACAATTTTTTGGATGCTGAGCTTCAACAGATTAAGAGTCTGAACCAGATGATCGTGCAGGTTATCGTGGCCAATTCCAATAAGAAGCTGCCTGAGATTGAGGGCCTAATTAACAGTCAAACAATACTCTCTGCCGAGGACGCTAAGCATTGGGGAATTGTGCAGGAGATTAGAACCACCTTCATGGAACCAGGCGCGGTTTTTGTTACCGTGAATAACCCTGCTCCTGAAGAGAAAAAGCCCATCGAACACACTACTATCCCACCGGCTATCACTTCCACCGCGCCGAAGTATTGACACATGTGATTTGCCCTTCATTTCTCAAGTGTGACGGTTTGCGCCTTGTAGTCTATTCGCGCGGCGCTAAACTCCGATAGCACGTCTGTACCGATGAAACCGTCAACCTTCGCTCCAATCCGTTTCGAGGCGTCGGACAGGTCCATCACCCAAACTCGCGGCAACGTCGCCAGATACCCCGCATGATCAAACACAATCAGTCCTAGATGCGAACAGCGTTGCGATGCTTCCAAACACGTCCCCGGACGAAATAACCCCGGAAATGCCCGACACGTCCAGCGGGAATGATGGCTCTAGCGCGGCGCTCTAGCCACGCTCCAAGGACCGCAACAATCGTGCTGCCGGTAATGGACATCAAGATCGGCTTGTAACCTTTGTCAGCCTGCTTATTTATCTCTTGCTCCATTTCGCCACGAGTTGCGCTGAGTACAAGGTATCGTTGAGGCTTCGGCGTTGTACCTTGGGCTTCCACGTAGTCCATAGCGGTTCACTCCTCACTTTTTTTGGGCCAGAGCGCGAGGCTATAACACCCCCACGTTACGCGCGAGGTATCTGGTAAAATCCGGCGAGTGGGAGGCTCAATGCAAGTAATTCCCTTATGCCCTGCGGAAACCTGGTGGACTGAAGCACGGGCTGCGTGGGCCGAAGCCTTTTCACTAATCCTGATTTTTCTATTAGAGCTTGGGTTGGGTTATCTTGCGCTTCAAGCGAAGTGAAGCTCGCGAGGACCGCAAGGAAGCTCGCGCGGATCGAGCACAAGCAAGTCAAGAACGAGAAGAGTTGCGATACGAGCGACGACAGGCAGAGATAGCCAGACAACGGAGTGAAGTAACTTGCGGAGGAGTACAGTCCATTCTCCGCTCGATGAATGAAGAACAACTCTGTACTACTTTATGGGCGCAAAATTTTCGGCACGCAGGTTTCGCCTTTGAGAAGGGCTTGTACGGTCAGCTTCCTGAATATCTGATTAGAAAATGTGACCCCTTTAGGGACGAAATTGGAAGAGCGATAACGCCTGAAGGGCCGGTTCCTGATCGTCTTCCGATTCCCATATCCGAATTTTGATGCCGTCCTCGACGACGTTAACAGGCTGAATTTTGGAAACGTTCACATCGTATGGGACGAAAACGGAAACCCGATTAAGGTGTCAAGGACTTAGGACGCGCTTTAGGCGGTACCTACTGTCCTTCTAACATGAGTGTCCGAGACTCGGATACACTGCCGGGAGCTTGCATAGCGGGTTACCTCCGCTCTGTGGGTTAGGGGCGTCATGCGGCCTTGAACCGCGTGGCGCTCCGCTTAAATCCTCTTTAGCTTATCTATACCTTCTCCGTGAGCAAGAATGAGCAACCGTGAGAAAGCCTATCGCTTTTTTGTCCTACGCGCTAGATAACCTGTGTGTTTGCTTGAGCAACGGTGAGCAAGAAAGAGCAAGCGGGCGGCGGTAGATTCTAAGTCCTCAGCGTCTGCCATTCCGCCACCCGGGCAAGGCAGATTAACTCACGATTGTACAACAGGTTGCTGCAGGCCCTCCTTTCCGGGTTCCCCGTTTTGGGGGTCCACTGTGCATGAACTGTGAATTACGTTTTCGGGTAAAGCGGCCGATTGCATGGCCGCGAGCAGTGCGGCCCCCTTCCGCTGTTGCGCCGCAAGCGTAGTCATTGCGGGCTGGTTATACCGCGCAGTCATTTCCTCGGACAGATGACCTACAACCTTGCGGACGTTCTCGGGTGACATTCCGCCGGCGAGCAGGTTTGTGGATGCCGACCTACGTAGATCGTGGAAGATGGCCGGAATCCATACCCTTTCGCCGCGCTCGTTGATTTCCATGTGTCCCGCGTTGGAGGTCGCGACCAGCTTATCCCAACGGTCCCGGAAATCCTTAACCGGCTTGCCGTTTTTCCTTGTGAAGACTTTGTCTTCCGGCATCTTGCCGCTGACGCAAATCCGCAGTGGCCCTATCTCGTCATCGCTGATGGGAATAGGCCGCGGCCTCTTGTTCTTCGTTGACCTGGGCGGCAGATACACAATCCGGTCGGTTAGACTGACTTGGATGCAGCGCATTTTGAGTAGCTCCTCGAGACGATAGCCCCAGGTATACGACATCAGCGTGCGCTGGCAGATTCATGGTTTCTCTTTGACAACTCACTGAGAACGCCGTCTGTTATTGCATTGGAAGAGCAAGGCAGACTCCGTATAATGAAACCAGACGCATACGACACTTTGGTTGCGCAATATGGGAACCCTGACTAAGCCGCCGGCGAACATTCTCGAATTGCCCCTGGGACAACGAGCTGAAATGGCTCTCAAGGCGGCTGTTGAGAAGGTAGTCGAAGAGCACGTGCGAGACGGGCGGCCGCTCTACATCTGGCGGGATGGCAAAGTGGTTGAAGTGTCGGCCCAAGAACTCCGCGAGCAATCCACTCGGCCGCAATAGATCCTGTATAACCTGATCTCAGTCCATGGCATTTTGATCTTATTCCAGCTTCTTTGATGGCAGCCGTCGCAACTGCTTTCTTTCGAAAATAGATTTTACTTTCCAAGTGGTCGAATTCTTCGACGAGGAAATTTCGCAAGGCGTCTACTGGTTTCGGAAAGATATCAATGCGGTGCTGCCAACCACCGACTTTCTCGGCACAATGAATAGCTCGCCCAACCGAGTGACCGCACGATACAGTGCTGGTGCTGGCGAGCCTCGCAGACGGGCCGAAACACGGGCACGCGATGATCGAGGATATCGTCCGCATGTCCGGCACGCGGCTGGGCCCAGGAACGCTGTACGGAGCAATCGCACGGTTGGAGCGTGAGAAGCTGATTGAGCCGCTGCCGGTCGAGGAAAGACGCCAGCCATATCGGTTGACTGCAAAAGGGCTCCGAGTTCTGCGCGCGAAACTTGCAACGTTACGTGGCTTCGCGCGTGCAGGACTGCGGAAACTGGAGGCACGATGAACGCGCGGCTCGTACGCCAACTAGTCAACTTTTATCCCCAGGAATGGCGAACTCGCTATGGCGAAGAATTCCAAAGCTTCCTGGAAACTCATCCCGCGAACCTCCAAACGGTCCTCAATATAATCGGAGGGGCGATGCACGAGCGCGTTCTCTCTTTAAGGAGATTTAAAATGGACCGACGTCAAAATTCGCTGACATTGATGCTGTACGCCTCTCTCGGTGCGCTTGCAGCCGGCATCAATTTCTATTGGACCGTAGCTGACACACCGCTCGCGGCAACGATGCACAACTACTCGGCACTGTTCACAAGCTGGAACCTGGTCAGGGCAGGTTCCCTTCTGGCCCTTGCCGCCTTCGCCACGGTTGGCATTCCCCTGTGATCTGGACGCCGCTTCCCGATAAGCGCGAGAGTTGGTCCTTCCTCTTGTAGGACAACGCTCAGGAGGGATTTGTTGACGTGAATCTCTCCGTTGTATTGGATGAAGCCCAGTTTCCTGAACTTGTTCATAAAAAAATTGACTCGGGAACGCGTTGTGCCAATCATCTCCGCCAGCATCTCTTGTGATATTTTGGGAATGACCCTTTGCGGTTGGTCTTGCGCGCCATAGCGCGCCAGCAGCAGCAGAGTACGCGCTAGCCGTTTTTCACTGGAGTTGAAGAGCTGGTCCACCAGATCCTCTTCGACCCGGATGTTTCGCGCCAGCGTGTGGGCGATGAAGCGATCAGAGAACGCGTGTTCCTCGCGGAGTACCCGAACCACCTCGTTTTTCTCGATGACGAGCACCGTGGTGAGTGCAATCGCGGTCGCTGTGGCCATGCGACTGGACTGGCCCGCCAGGCACCCTTCCCCAAAAAAATCACCAGGTCCAAGAATCGCTACAACGGCCTCTTTGCCGGTCTCATTAACGACTGTGAGCTTCACACCGCCTTCCTGGATGTAGATGACGTTCTTCGCTAGATCGCCCTGTGTGAAGACGGTTTCTTTTCCTCGAAACTTGGCTAGCGTTCTGCCCAAACCGGCCGATTCGAGAAATCGTTGTACATCGAAAACAGGGCTTCTTGAGTTTGCTTTTGGGGGGGAGCGAAGGGCCTTCACGGTTACACGTCGCGTTGGGGAAGATCTGATTAAATTCGAGCTCGGCCCAACGGGGAGAGGCTTTGATGTCGTGCTCATCGCTTTGTTCTCCGATCGCGGTTGACCGGATTGGGACCCGGGTCCAACGGGAGGCCATACTTTTAGCCTGAACGATAGTGTGCTGCGAATGGAATAAGCGGGGTATCGGGGATGCTGCTAATAATGAAGGGCTTTGTCCGGAGAAACCCTGACAAGAGGGCGCCGTACAACTCGCCGGCGGGCTGAACCCAAATTCCTACCGAGCCGAGGGGCCCGGCTCACTCTCCAGCGTTTCTGGCGTCAATAGACCCATTTGCACGGCAAAACGAATCACATCAATGCGCGTCCGAAGTCCGAGCTTGTCAGCAAAACGTGAACGATACGTCTCGACAGTTTTCACGCCCACAGCAATCTGTTTGGCTATTTGTGCACTGCTGTAGCCTCGCGCCACGAGTTTCAGCACCTGCAGCTCACGATCGCTAAGGATGTTTATCGGCTGTGTGGGACCAGCTTTGGTACCTTTCTTCGCCAGCACGTCTTGGACAAGAATGCTGGCCAACCGCGGGTCCACGAAGATCCCTCCGCGATGCACTGCTCGTATAGCGGCAATCAGCTCCGCATCCACCGCCCTTTTCAACAGGTAGCCAGAGGCGCCGGCTGCCAGTGCCGATCGTAGGTATGCGGGGTCATCGTGCATCGTGAGGACGAGCACCCGGGTTTCGCGGCAGTTTCGTGCCATCTCCTGCAGCGCTTTCATTCCCCCGACCCGTGGCATGGTGAGGTCTAGCAGGGTGACGTCCGGTTTCGTTTCCCGCACTTTTTGAACCGCCTGCTCTCCATCAGGAGCTTCTGACACAACTTCCATGTCGGCCTGGGCATTAACGAGCATTCGTAGCCCTGCGCGGAGAATTGCGTGATCATCCACGATCGTGACTCTGATCTTGTGCGTTCGCGCCATTTCAACCGATCCTCCGCTCCACCAAGGGCTGGAGGCCCTGCTTGGCAAGTGGGACTCGCACCAGAATCTTGGTCCCCCTGCGCCGGGATGCGAAACTAACCGTTCCGCCCAACATTGCCGCTCTCTCTCGCATACTTTGAATGCCTAGGCGGTGCGAGGTGACAGTCACGGCCTTAGCGTCAAAGCCGCATCCGTCATCGGCTATCGCTGCCTCCAGAGCAGTGGCCAAACGCGCGAATTTAATGCTGACCGTCCTGGCTCTCGAATGTTTGGCTACGTTTGTCAGGGCTTCCTGGACAATGCGATACAACCCTATCTGGACAGCAGCTGAAAGGTTGCTGGAGTCAAGTTCGTTGAGTTTCAGATCCACAGTTATGTTATGGGTTTTGCCATACTCGGAAACGTATCGGCTTAGTGCAACTCCCAAGCCATGGTCGTCCAACACCGTTGGGTGAAGCCCGCGGGCGAGCCGACCGACTTCGTCGATGGTCTGGGCAGCGATTTCCCGTAGCCGATGCCCCTGGGCCTTAACATCTGCCAGGTCGCGAGCGTGTTCGAGAGTACGCAGTCCGACCAAGAGAGAGGTCAGCAATTGGCCGGCTTCATCATGCAATTCACGCGCAATCCGGCGCCGTTCCTCCTCTTGCGCGGAAAGCATGTGTTCTAGGAGGAGTCGACGCGTCGCTTCGGCCTTCGTGATTTCCTCTGCCTGTTTGCGTTTTTGCTCGCTCAGATCGGTTATCACCATGCCCAAGGCGTGGCCCTTGTATCCACGAAACCGGCTGAGCGACAAATAGACCGGAACCAGTTTTCCATCTCTGCAACGCAGGTTGAACTCGCCTTTTGCAACCGCCTTTTGAGCCTCGGCAAGAAAAGCTTCAAATCTCTCTCGCTCTGTTTTCGCAACCAGCGACTGAACCGCGATTCCTATAATTTTCTCGTGTGGCCTGGACATCAGTTCTGCAAACCTGCGATTGCAGTAGAGCACAGCACCATTCCGGGAGAGAGTCGCCGCGCCTTCGCTCATTGCCTCCACCAGCATGCGATAGGCGGGTTCACCGCCTTTCAGAGACACGACCTGCTCTCCGCGACGACCGGAAACCATCAGAGCATCCACCTCGCCGGACTGTATAGCGCGTAGTGTTTCCTCCGCAGTTTTTAACCGAGCGAGGAGCTTCGTTTGCTGATCCGGCGGCGTGGAAGACGGCAGTTCGCCTGGAGAAGGTCCGAGTTTTCTACGAACTCCTTTCGGCGCACCGACTTTGCCGGGTACCCCACCTAGGAGGACTCGGCCATCGGAACGTGGTCGCTTGTTAGACATCTGCTATTTGAGCCCTTGCTTCAGCGTGCAGGTTGAAGATCCAACCCTACAATGACACTCTCGGTCTTTGAGAGGTTCCCAATGATTTTTCTGACCGGCGGCGGGAGCCTTCTGACCAGGGTCGGAATGGCAATGATCTGATCACCCTTGGCTAGTTGCGGCTTCTCCAGCAAGTCAACCACCTCGATGCGGTACTTGCCCTGCAGCTTGTTTTCACAAATCTTCTTGAGGTTGGCGATCGCCACAATCGAATTAGGAGTTTGGCCTGCGATGTAAAGCCGCAATCGGTAAAAGTCGCTCCGGTTGGTCTTAGCAGGCCGCCGCTTCTTTGATGAACTCTTCTTCATGTCGGACTCGGTTTCTGGTCCAGATAGGCCAAAACTCGCTAGTCAGCCGCCGCGACCGTACCTGGGCCCTCGACGGTTGTGGCCACTGCGTGATCCCTCAGAATGTTGCCCAATTCGAGGCCTCTCTTACTCACGAGTAGCTCTCGGGGTTCGCGCGAGTGTGCCATGCCACGGGATTTCAGAACGTAAAGCTCGCGTCTTGGTCGCCCATTGGGCTTGCTGTCCCGCAACACAATCCAAGTGTCCATAAGTGAGGAGACGGCCGCTGCAGTTCTCTCCTGGGGGTCTCCTGCGAACGTCAGATTCGTGAACATCGATGTGATCTGTTCCACCTTTAAAAAATCGACCAGGCGCATGAGCATCGATTTAACGTTATAGGTGCCAGAAACCGAAACTAGGTTCGTGATTGGGTCGATGACCACGACCTTTGGTCGAATTTTTTCGATCAATTTGTGAACACTGGCCAAGTGTGCTTCCAGGCCGACGCTGGTTGTCCGCATGGCGTGAATGTGCAGTAGGCCCCTCTTTACCCAGGGGTCCAGGTTAAGGCCGACCGAACGCATGTTACGGAGAATCTGGCTGGGAGATTCTTCAAAAGCGAAATAGAGGCAGTTTTCGCCACGGGCGCAGGCCGCGCGGGTGAAATTCGCCGCCAGGCTGGACTTCCCAGTTCCCGCCGTGCCCGATACCAGCACACTGCTTCCACGGAAGAATCCCTTACCTTCCATCATATCGTCCAAGGCGGGAATTCCCGTTGCAACGCGATCCATCGGTGATTTGTGTGTAAGTGCCAGTGAGGTGATCGGCACCACCGAGATGCCGTCGCGATCTATCAGGAACGGATACTCGTCGGTGCCATGAGAAGTGCCCCGATACTTGACGACTCGCAGCCGCCGGGTGGAAATCTGTTCTGTAACTCGATGATCCAGCGCGATCACGCAATCGGCGATGTATTCCTCGAGCCCGTGACGGGTGAGCGTGCGTTCTCCGGCTTCGCCGGTAACAACGGCAGTAACCTTATGGTCTTCCAACCAATGAAACAGCCGCCGGAGTTCCGCTCGCAGAATCGTTGAGTCAGTTAATCCGGAAAAAAGTGCCTCGATGCTGTCCAAGACCACTCGTTTTGCCTTTATCGCTTTGACCGCGTGGGCCAAACGGATGAACAGGCCATCGAGGTTGTATTCTCCCGTCTCGGCGATCTGGTTTCGGTCAACGGAAACAAAGTCCACGAACAGCTTTTTGCGTTTGATAAGCGCAGACAAATCAAAACCAAGTGATGCGACGTTGGCCCTCAGCTTCTCCTCAGTTTCCTCGAAGTCCATGCATACCCCAGGCTCGCCGTATCGAGCGGCTCCGTGGACCAGGAATTCCATCGCGAACAAGCTCTTGCCACATCCTGCGCTGCCACACAACAGGGTGACACGACCTTTCGGCAGGCCTCCCCCTGTGACTTCATCCAGTCCTTGGATTCCTGTCGGGGCCTTGGCGAGTGACGGACGAGCCGCTTTCGGCTTGGCGCGGTGCATAGAGAGACTCCTGAGGCCGGAATCTGCAATTTCGACATAGACTTAGATAGGCATCGTATCCTTACTCCCGCCTTCGATTCAACGAATTTGCCGCCAGAGCGGACCCCAGCGGAATCGTGGCAGATTTGGCACACAGGACTGACTATCCACAAATGGCGTCGTGGGAAGTGGACGCCGCAGCTCGTTTTTGCTAAGCACAGGCGCGAGCCGTGGTACTGGAGACAGTCAAGCACGGATCTGGGAGAGGCTCGGGTTGAAATTCCCCGGGCCTGCTCGGCCGGCTAATCGGGAGTTAGCCGCGGCCGGAAGAGCCGGATTACTCGGCGCAGGCGGAATTGTCGAAATCTACGTCAGCGCGGTTCTGTGTCCTCTCGATGGCCTCAATGACACAAAACTTTCGGTTTACATGCGGGGCTGACGCGGAGCACCTGAATGCAGCACGCAAGATTTCAATCAGATTTGTTCCCACTTTTGGGACTTATCCGGATCGACGTGCTTAATCAAACCTCGATACTCCGCAAGGTGGAATCCTTGCCTGACTGTCATTCTTCCATTTTGGTTCTTCTACCTGTTTACCCATGAAACCAAGGTCTGCTACGTCGCGTCTTCTGATTATACTCCGGAATTCCTTGCAGCCCACTTGAACCCGTCGCCTAATCGTTGTAAGCCCTTTATAAATGCGTGTCTGCTCGTGGCTACCGATGGCCAGCGGTTTCGCAAGGTCACGTGCGAAGAGAGGTTAACGGACTGATTTTAGTGGGGGTTGCCGTCTATGCAGAGGAGGGGGAGGATTTGCACGGGGAAAAAGGGCTCTGAGGGACGGCAAACAGCGGCTGGAGACATTCGGAGGGAGCAAATCCCGGCACCCACAACGCAGGGGAGCGGAGGTCTCTATTTTGTGGAGCAGCTTCAGCTGGAATCCGCTTGCAGAACCGCGAACCAGTAGGCCAGCTTTTGCGCCAAATCGCAAAAACCGAGTGAACATTTTTGGAAGTGGCTGCGCACCTGCCGGAAAAAGAACACCAGGGTCAGGGTATAGGCCAGGACGCGAATCATGGTGAGTACGATCAACGCCTTCGCACGATCCTGGTGCACCGAGGGACGTTTCAGATGGGTCTGGGTGGTCATGGTCTGGAACACGGTAGTGTCGATGTCCCATCGGCTGCGGCCTAGTTGATGGATAAACACCGGGGCCACAGAACCGAGTTCCAGATTGCTGGCGTAAAAATTCGTACTCAGCTCAAGAACTGTTTCTTTCACTGCGCGCTTCTCTCCTTGCTCGTCCCGCTCGACGCGCAAACGTTTCACCGGCTGCTGGCGTACGGTTTTGACCGCCCGAACCGCGCGGCCGGCTACCGGCCAGTAGACCTCCGGCGCATGCCAAAGCTGCAACTCCGGATGATCATCCATTTTCTCGGCGGCCACGGTGGAGATCACCCGCTCGGATTCCGTCAGCAATTCCGGCTGATTCTCTTTCAGATTGATGACCCAGTCCCAACCCAGTCCTTCGATCTCTTTCACAAACGGCGATTGCAGATACAGGGCATCGGCCACCAACACATCCAGGAACCGGCTTCCCAACTCTTCCCTCAGCTCACGCAGTAAGTCCAGGCTACAGGCCACTTCGTTCTCTCCGTTCTTCTGAAAACGAATCCCCAGAGGAATGGGAAAGGCCGCACTCACTACGGTCACCACACAGATGCGGTGATAATATTGGATCTCTTCCCGCGATTCTCCCTTCACCATATGGGTGACCTTTCGTTCCATACAGTCGTCGCAGAAGCGCGCGAAGGAACTGCAGATCTCGATCCCGTCCACCGCCGCTACCACTAGGCCCCGGGACCACTTCGAACGGAATACCCCGTTGCGCTTTAATTGGCAGGCCATCTCGCAGCCCAGCCGGAAGACCGCCTGGGAATCGTATCGTTCCAGCGCGTACCCGATGGCATCTTCACTGAGCGGGCCAATCCGTTTCGCCAGCACACCGCCCGGTTGGCATTCCGTCTCCATGCGATGCAGTGAGCGAAACTGGCAAGCCGCTCCCAGAAACACGGCGTCAAAGATCTTCTTCCCGCAGTGGTAGGGATAGAGGCGCCCGTCCGGCAAAGCCTCCACGTGAGAAGAAAAATCAAACACCTTATCCAAATACGTTTCGAACCGGTGCCGGCGCGAGAAGGCTATGACTTTTCCCTTTCTTTCAAAAAACGGCGCAGATTGATTTTGCAAATGGCGGCGACCGCCGCTTCAAACCGCTGGCGCAATTGGATCTTCTCGCGTACCTGGTCGACCATGCCCTTGGGAACGTGGAACGTCTTGGGCTTGCCGTCGACCAGGACGGAAATCTGGTATTGGGTATGCAGGCTTTTGCCGTCGGCACAGTGGCAGTTCGGTCGCCCGCAGGAGCGCTTATTTTCCACAAACGAGCCGGGCAGCATTTCGCGGAACCGTCCGAGACGCCGGACGAGTTGACCGCGCAACTGCAGATCGGGATCGGCAGCCATAAAGATAGCGACACCCATTCTAAGGCGGAGGCTCGCAAAAGCGAGGTCTCGTCTATCTGAGACTAATAATAGTCTCAGAAACGACCCGAAGTCAAGAGCCTCCGAGATTTGCAAAAATGACCGAGGAAAGTGGGGGAAGTGGTTTAACTCAGAAAGCTATTCATCCCAACGTCTTCCGGCTGAATCCGGACCGACTTTGCGAAAGCGCTGTACCGATGGCTACCGACCGTAATATGCAGGAGGGAGAATCCCACCCTCTCCGCCACTACTTTCAAGGGAACAATTAACCAATGTTTATGCGTGTCTCAGAGAGCTTCGACTGGTGTGCTACGTCATGCTACGTTATAGGTTAGGGAGCCTGACAATGGCGGGACTGGCAATCTACATTAGGCCGAAGACAGGCACCTCGTACCGCCCATATAAACGAATAGAAGAGCGCCGTGGCGGAACTGTCCCAAGGTGAAGTACCCAGAGTGGACGGCAACGATATAGAGAAAACGGGCCTCCGATTCGGAGTAGCCGAATTCCTTGACCCGCTCGATGTGGTCTGCGGGAAAGTTCATAGCGACAAGATCTCCATCAATTCACGCTGATCCAGCACGCGCCGGAGTTTCGAAGCATCTTCTTCGTGGGCGTAGATGGAGAGTCCGGCGCGGACTTTTTGCGCAAGATCTCTTCCCCGGTAGTGACCGGTGGCAAGTTCGAGGCCACACGAGCCCTCTCGCCGTGGCTCGCTTCGTATTCGATCCGAATGTCAGGAACTGAATCTTTCCGCGAAACACCTGAAGCCCATGCCGTTCGGCAACGAGATGTTTTTGCTCGGAAGAAGCCCTGCCAGGACCTTCGCGAGATCACGGTAGAGGCGCTTCTTTATCTCATAGTCGAGAACGACGAGGAGATCTCTGCCTCCCTGCCCCTCGATCTTCTCTGCGGCCTTTTGACGAGCCGGTAGAGATCGGCTTCGTGGCTTCGCGGGGCCTGCTGAATCCGTGGTAGAGAACCTGACCTTTGCCGGCGCTCTGCGTATCGGTGAGGAAACGATGGCCGTTCTTGGTGGCGGCGCCAAGGCACATGGCGAAGAAGAAGAGCTTTCGCTCGGGTCCGAGGGTCGTCAGTGATAATGACCGACGCACTCTGTTGATTCGTGCTTGCCGCCATATGCTTCTCCCTGCACGACGCGGGTGCTTCAGGTGCCAGGAAAAACCCAAAACAGGAAGTTCACTGCCGTGATGGCCATTCCGACGCCGAAAAGCACGCCGGCAAGCACACGCTTCGAGCCATTTTCAACGAAAGCGAAAGTGAGCCCGGCAACGATAATCGCAACTAAGGACAGCCCCCGTGCAATCGTGCTCGTAAACGCCTGTTGCAGAACGCTCACGGCGTTTTCCCAAAAGGATTGGCCACTCACCTGCAAAAATGCCGCTTATGCAAGATCAGAGACGGATTTCTTTCGGCAGGCTTTCTTCATTGGCGTCGAGTTCCTTTCAGATGATGCGAGCCGGGCACCGCATCGGGATTCAAAGGCCATGGCGCGGCTCGGCGGCGGCTCGCCGCAACTTCAACTTTCGGCTCCTTACGCTCACCGTCCCGCTCAACCAAGTCCGGCGAGAGGTTACCTGAGCCCACACGAGTACGCCCAATCGCCGGTGGCAGAATCGCGAATGTTGTCAGCTAGTTCCGATCAGCCCTGCTGTCATCATTTTCTGACGGTCCGTCACAATATTAGGACTCGCATTCGCATTCGCCTGTGGAAATCTGCGATGATTTCCGGCGGTTCCCCACTCAGGTACAAGACTTTTTTGCTGACCGTTCTTCGTGCGCCGTCCGGAAATGCGCAGCTCCCCATGCTTCAAGTTAACTTCTCCCCAAGTGTCATGTTGGCTGGCTTCCATGACGCGCATGCCGGTATACAGGAACCGGATTAGCGGTCGCATGTACGCGGGAGCCTCGGGCAGCAAAGTTTGGAGCGCCCAAGTTAGCCGCCGAGAGATGGGGTGTACAATGCCGTCCTCCCGCATCTGGCCGCGAAAACAGAAAAAATCCACGCGGGGAAAAGGCCGTAACCTGTCTCATTGCCTGCCACTTGCCGAGGAATTACACGAATGAAGAACACTGCTCAGAAGCCTCGAGGCCCCCTGACCCATCGCATCCTGATCGGGTTCTTCACGATTGTCCTCTCGCTTTGGCGTATTGGCTGCTCGAGTTCGTGATGAGCGATATTGATTCGCTGCCGGGCCCCCAGCTCCAAGAACTAGAAGCTCGCATTTTCTCGATAAGTCGCTTCTTGAGCGGGAAAGAAGCGCCAATCAAGAGCTAGCGCGGATTGAGCAGCGACGTCAGGACGTGGTTGCGCGGCAGGCATCTCTCGAAGCCAGTAGGAGTGGTTCGCGAGAAACAAGGAACCAGTTGTTGGAGATTCAGCGCCTCGAACTGCAGAAGGGCGCCGCAACCAACGAAGGGGAGGCCAAAGCTCTTACGGACAGCAAGCGCCTCTTTCTCTCCAGCCAGGCGAAGTACCAAGATTTGAATGATGAACTTGAGAATTTGCGGGAGCAAGCCCGAGCGATCCAAGACAAGAAAAGCAGAGTTCGCGTTCAACTGGAAGAGCAGAGGGCAGAGGCTAACCGGCAATACGTGGGCCTGCTGAAGCAGTATGAGTGGAAGAAGGTGTCGCTCAAACTTCCGGTTCTGATTCCATTGCTGGTGGTTGCGTTTTATTTCTTTCGCGTCAAGCGCGGCTCCATACTAGCACCAATGATCTACGCTACCGGCGCGGCTCTGGTCCTGAAGTTATTCGAGGTTCTTCACGAATATTTTCCCTCCCGATACTTCAAATACATTCTGATAGCCATCGCGATTGCCCTGGTGGTGCAGGTGCTGCTGTATCTACTGCGCATGGCAGTGTCGCCCAAGAAGGAATTCTTGTTGAAGCAATTCAGAGAAGCCTACGAGAAATTTGTATGTCCCGTCTGTGAATATCCGCTTCGCAGGGGACTCTGCGGTACGCCTTTTGGACTAAAGGAACCATTCGAAAGCTAATTCTTCCAGAACCATCCGCTCAGGCCACCAACGATGACCCTTATACTTGTCCGGCGTGCGGCGTGATGCTATACGAGAAATGTCCGGTCTGCGGCGGAGTGAGACATTCCCTGCTGGCGTCTTGCGAGAAGTGCGGCGCATCCAAAGAGGTCGTTGTTCCGGCCTGAGGGTTTGACTTCGAACGGCGAACTCCTTTTTTACGAATGCTTTGCGAATGCTTTGTAACCTGATTGACAACCTGAGAGTGGCGCGGTAATTTTTCTTTCTCTCCCTGGATGGCCGCCCGCCTCTGAGGAGGACCAAGCGCGATCGCGCAAGAGTTCTCAAACGACTATTCAACGCGCGAACGGGCGCCTGCTTTCATTTTGACGTAAAATCAATTCATCCGTTCTGCAGCCTGGTGCATCAAATTTTAACGAGAGGTCCGCGGGAGCCCTTCCTGCCCGCCACAGGAGACAATGTGAGCCAGCTGAATCTCAACCTGTTGAGCATCAACACCATTCGCACTCTAGCGATTGACGCCGTGCAACAGGCAAATTCCGGCCACCCTGGTGCCCCCATGGGTTTGGCGCCGGTGGTCTACGAACTCTGGCAGAACTATCTGCGCTACGATCCCGCCGACCCTACCTGGCCCAATCGCGACCGTTTTGTTCTCTCCGCGGGCCACGCATCCATGCTGCTCTACGCCACGCTTCACTTGGCAGGCGTCAAAGAAGTCACCAAAGACGGTAAAATCCTAGACTCGCTCGCCGTTTCCATGGATGAAATCAAGCGATTCCGCCAAATCGGTAGCAAGACTCCTGGCCATCCTGAATCGCACATCACCACTGGCGTAGAAACGACCACGGGACCTCTCGGACAGGGCGCAGGCAATAGCGTCGGAATGGCGATCGCCAGTAAGTGGCTCGGAGCAAATTTCAACAAGCCCGGCTTCGAGATCTTTGACTTCAACGTATATACCGTTTGCGGAGACGGCGATTTCATGGAAGGTGTGTCCAGCGAAGCCGCTTCGCTCGCCGGCCATTTGAAACTTTCGAACCTCTGCTGGATTTACGACAACAATCACGTCACGCTCGACGGTCCCGCAGATTGGTCCTTCAACGAAGACGTCATGACGCGCTTTCTCGGCTATGGATGGAACGTGACGCGTGTCGCCGACGCCAACGATCTAGGCATGCTCGCTCGCGCCTACGACACCTTCTTGAAAACGAAAGATCGCCCTACGCTCGTCGTCGTGGACAGCCACATCGGGTACGGCTCCCCGCACAAACAAGACACCTACGAAGCGCACGGCGAGCCGCTCGGCGAAGCCGAAGTGAAATTGGTCAAGAGAAATTACGGCTGGCCGGAAGATGCAAAGTTTCTCGTGCCTGACGGCGTCTACGATCAATTCAAGAACGGCGTCGGCAAACGCGGCGCCGAAGCCCACTCCGCCTGGAACGCGAAATTCGGCGAGTACAAAAAACAGTTTCCGCAGCTCGCTGACCAGATCAACCGTATGCAAGGTGGCCAGCTCCCCGACGGCTGGGACAAAAACCTGCCCTCCTTCCCCGCCGATCCCAAGGGGATGGCTACTCGCGAGAGCTCCGGTAAAACGCTGAACGCGCTCGCGGCGAATATTCCCTGGCTCATCGGCGGGTCGGCGGACTTGGCGAAATCCAACAAAACGAATCTCACTTTTGAAGGCGCAGGCGATTTTTTCCCCGACGCTTATCATGGCCGCAACATCCACTTCGGCGTGCGGGAACACGCCATGGGCGCCATTGTCAACGGCATGACACTTTCCAAGCTGCGCGCCTTCAGCGCCACCTTTTTCAATTTCAGCGACTACATGCGCCCCAGCATGCGCCTTGGCGCCTTGATGGAAATTCCATGCATTTATATTTTCACGCACGACTCCATAGGAGTCGGCGAAGATGGGCCGACGCACCAGCCCGTCGAACAGCTTGCCGCCTACCGCGCTATGCCCAACATGCTCGTCTTTCGCCCCGGCGACGCCAACGAAGTCGTCGAAACCTACAAAGTCGCTATGCAGCACACCCACGGCCCCTCAACGCTCGTCTTCACTCGCCAGGCAATGCCTACTTTGGATCGCACGAAGTTCGCCCCCGCATCAGGTGTCGTCCAGGGCGCGTACGTCCTCGCCGACGCCCCAGGCGGAAAGCCCGATGTCATCTTGCTCGCCAGTGGAAGCGAAGTCGGCCTCTGCGCTGCCGCTTATGAAAAGTTGACCGCCGAAAGCGTAAAAGCCCGTCTCGTCAGCATGCCCAGCTGGGAGCTTTTCGAAAAGCAGGACGCTGCTTACAAGGAAAGCGTTTTGCCGGCCAGCGTGACCGCTCGTGTTTCCGTCGAGATGGAATCCGTTTTCGGTTGGGACCGTTATGTCGGCCCCAAAGGCAAAATCATCGGCATGCGCTCTTTTGGGGCGTCTGCCCCGCTGAAAGATTTGCTCAAGAAATTCGGCTTTGAGGTCGAAATCGTTCTCGCCGCAGTCAAAGAGGTCTTGGGAAAGTGAGCGCTACATGAAAGTTGTGATTGGTTCCGACCACGCCGGCTTTCAACTGAAGAACGCCATGGGCGACGTGTTGCGCTCGATGGGCAACGACGTTCTCGACGTCGGCGCTTTCAACGAAAATCCGTCCGACTATCCTGATTTCGCGGAAGCGGTGGGCCGAGCCGTCCTCGATGGAAAGGCCGAACGCGGCGTGCTCATCTGCGGCAGCGGTGTGGGCGCCAGCGTTGCCGCCAACAAGCTCCCCGGCATTCGCGCGGGCATGTGCCATGACACCTATTCGGCGCATCAAGGTGTTGAGCACGACAACATCAATGTGCTCGTGCTCGGTTCGCGCGTCGTTGGCGTGGCCCTTGCGCATGACCTGGTGACGGCATTTATGGGCGCGAAGTTTTCAAACGAAGAGCGGCATGTGCGGCGGCTCGCCAAAGTGAAGGCCTTGGAGACCAAGTACTCGACAGGCTCCTGAACCCTAGTTGGCATTAGCGTGGATCGCCCAAAGAACAAGTGACCGGCGCGCCTAGACTCCCAAGGAGTACAATAGACGTTCAACCTGTTTCCAACGCTAGAGGAGAATTATCATGACGACGACCACCACAATCCCCAATATCGGCACCGTTCAAGGCGCCAATCCCTTGAAGGCGCTGCTAGGCCTCGGGCAATCCCCGTGGATGGACTACATTCGCAGAGACCTGCTCACCGGCGGCGGCCTGAAAAAATATATCGATGACGACGGGCTCCGCGGCATGACGTCCAATCCAGCGATTTTCGAGAAAGCCATCACGGGCAGTAACGTCTACTCGGACATCCTCAATTCGCCTGACGCAAAAAAACTCGACGCCAAGGGTCTCTTCGAAAGAATCGCCATCCGCGACGTTCAGGATGCCTGCGACATCTTCAAAACCGTTTACGCCGAGTCCAAACGCCGTGACGGCTACGTCAGCCTGGAAGTCTCTCCCTATCTCGCCAACGACACCCAGGGCACCATCGAAGAAGCGCGCCGCCTCTGGAAGTCTGTCAATCGCCCCAATGTCATGATCAAGATTCCAGCCACGCCTGAAGGCATTCCCGCGATTCGCCAAGCGCTCGAAGAGGGTCTGAACATCAACATCACGCTGCTCTTCGCGCAATCCGCCTACGAGAAGGTTGCTGAAGCTTTCCTCTCCGCTCTGGAGGCTCGCTCGGCTAAGGGCCAAGACATCAGTCATATCGCCAGCGTAGCCAGCTTCTTTGTCAGCCGCATCGATACCCTGGTCGACAGCAAGGTTGACGAAAAACTGAAAACAGCCTCTGACCCTGCACAAAAGGACTTGCTCGAAGGTCTCCACGGCAAAATCGCCATTGCCAATGCCAAGCTCACCTACAAGAAATATCAGGAACTGTTTAGCGGCGCCCGTTGGAATGCTTTGGCGGCCAAAGGCGCGCAAACACAACGGCTGCTCTGGGCCAGCACAAGCACGAAGAACCCAAAGTATCGCGACGTCATCTACGTCGAGGAACTGATTGGCGCTGATACCGTGGACACCATTCCGCCGGCCACTTTCGACGCCTTCCGCGATCACGGCAAACTCCGCAACAGTTTGACGGAAGACGTCAATGGAGCGCGCACGATCATGGAGAACCTCGCCAAGGCCGGCATTTCCATGAAGGAAGTAACCGACAAACTCCTGGTGGACGGCGTCAAACTCTTCGCCGATGCGTTCAAGCAGCTTCTGGACGCGACGGGAAAAAGCGCAGGGGTGAGTGCGTGAGCGTGAATCGCCAGACCTACACACTCCCGGACAAGCTCGAAAGTGACGTGAATGCCTCGCTTGAGGATTGGAAGAAGCGCGGCAAGACAAAACGGCTCTGGCAAAAAGATGCCTCGCTTTGGAGCGGTGCCGACGAGGATAAATGGCTCGGTTGGCTGGACATCGCCGAACGACAGATCGAGAACGTTGACGCGCTGAAAGAGATCGCTGCTGACATTAAAAAAGCAGCCTTTAAAGACGCACTGCTGCTCGGAATGGGCGGCTCCAGCCTCTGTCCCGAAGTACTCCGCTTGACCTTCGGCAAGGCCTCCGGGTATCCCGACCTTCACGTTTTGGATTCCACCGATCCCGGGCAAATCAAATCGATCGAAGAGAGCTTGGACCTCGCCAGCACAATCTGCATGGTTTCCAGCAAATCCGGAAGCACGCTCGAGCCCAACATCTACAAGCAATACTTTTTTGATCGCGTCAAAGCGAAAGTAGGTGAAAAAGAAGTCGGCAACCGGTTCATCGCCATCACTGATCCTGGCTCAAAAATGCAGCGTGTCGCCGAAAGAGACAAGTTCCGCAAAATCTTCATGGGCGTGCCCAGCATCGGCGGCCGGTACTCCGCCCTTTCAAATTTCGGAATGGTGCCCGCCGCCGTGATGGGCATCGACGTCTTGAAGTTCCTGAAAAACACGCAAAAAATGGTGGAAGCTTGCGGCGCAGACACCGATGCCGACGCGAATCCAGGCGTCATCCTCGGAACCATTCTGGGCATCGCCGCCAATCAGGGCCGCGACAAGATGACGATCATCACTTCGCCGGGAATCTTCGATCTTGGCGCTTGGCTCGAGCAGTTGCTTGCCGAATCCACCGGAAAATCCGGTAAAGGCATCATTCCCGTCGACCGCGAACGTCTCGCTGAACCACACGCCTACGGCGCTGACCGCGTTTTCGCCTATCTGCGCCTCGAGTCGGATCCGGACGAGGAACAATCCGCTGAAGTCGATGCCCTGGCAAAGGCTGGGAATCCGGTCGTCCGCATTGTTGTGTCCGACGTCTACAACCTCGGCCAGGAGTTCTTCCGCTGGGAAATCGCCACCGCCGTGGCCGGCGCTCTGATCGGCATCAATGCCTTCAATCAACCCGATGTCGAGGCCAGCAAGGTGGAAACGCGCAAGTTGACCACCGAATATGAATCCAGCGGCAAGCTCCCTCCCGAATCGCCTTTCTTTACGGGCGACGGCGCGAAGCTCTATGCCGATGTGAAAAATGCCGCGGAACTTAAGGGCGGTGGCACTCTGACTGGCTTTTTGAAGAAACATCTCTCTCGCATCGGCGCTGGAGACTATTTTGCCGTGCTCGGCTACATCACCATGAACGAAGCGCATGAACAGGCACTCGAAGCCATCCGCCTCGCCGTGCGTGACAACAAAAAAGTCGCCACGGTCCTCGGCTTTGGCCCGCGTTTCCTTCACTCCACGGGACAAGCCTACAAAGGCGGTCCCAATTCCGGCGTTTTTCTGCAGATCACTTGCGACGACGCGGTGGACATCCTCGTTCCTGGGCAGAAGTACACCTTTGGCGTGGTGAAAGCAGCGCAGGCGCGGGGCGATTTTGCTGTGCTGGCGGAGCGTGGCCGCCGCGCGTTGCGCGTCCATCTCGGTAAAGATGTCGCCGCGGGGTTGGCGACCCTGACGAGCGCGGTCCACGAAGCGCTCGCATAAAAAATAGATTGCAAAGACTTTAAAGCAGGCAAGCTCTATAAAACAAAGGCACAGGAGCAATCGCGATGCAACTTGGCATGATCGGTCTTGGGAGAATGGGCGCCAACATGGTCCGGCGCCTGCAAAAAAACGGCCACACTTCGGTCGTCTATGACCGCAGCGCGGACTCCGTGAAACAACTTGCGGGCGAAGGCGCGACGGGAGCCATCTCGCTCGACGATTTCGTCAAAAAACTAGCAAAGCCCCGCGCCGTCTGGCTGATGGTTCCCGCAGCGGTCGTCGATGCGACCCTCCACGATCTCACCAGCAAGCTCGAATCCGGCGACATCGTCATCGACGGCGGCAACTCCTACTACATCGACGACATCCGGCGCGCCAAGGAACTTTCCGCCAAAGGCCTTCATTATTGCGACGTTGGCACCAGCGGTGGTGTCTGGGGCCTCGAACGCGGCTATTGCCAAATGATAGGTGGCGAACTGGACGTCGTGAAACACCTCGATCCCATCTTCAAAACGCTGGCGCCAGGCCGCGGAAACGCCGATCGCACTCCCGGCCGCGAAAAAGCCGGGGGCACCGCCGAAGAGGGCTATCTCCACTGCGGCCCGTCCGGTGCCGGCCATTTCGTGAAAATGGTCCACAACGGCATCGAATACGGCCTGATGGCCGCGTACGCCGAAGGCCTCAACATCCTGAAGCACGCCAACGCCGGAAAATCCCAACGCGAAACGGACGCAGAGACCACGCCGCTCCGCCATCCCGAACACTATCAATATGACTTCAATCTCGCCGACGTCACCGAAGTCTGGCGACGCGGCAGCGTGGTCGCCTCCTGGCTGCTCGATCTGACCGCCATCTCCCTTTTGGAACAGCCGACTCTCGAGCGCTTTTCAGGCCGCGTCTCCGATTCTGGCGAAGGCCGCTGGACCATTCTCGCTGCCATCGAATCTACAGCACCTGCACCCGTGCTAACCGCATCTCTTTTTCAGCGCTTCACTTCGCGCGGCGAGGATGACTTTGCAGCCAAAGTTCTTTCAGCCATGCGTTTTCAGTTCGGTGGCCACATCGAGAAAAAATCTGGCCACTAATTGCCCGATCGGCAAACTAAACAGCTAAGACAGGACTACCCGAATGAATTCGAATCACACCGATCTAAGCCCCACCGGCTCCCCATGCGTGATGGTAATTTTCGGCGCCAGCGGCGACCTCACCAAGCGCAAGCTCATCCCGGCGTTAATCAACCTCGCGCAGGAAGGCCTTCTTTCGCAGCAATTCGCCATCGTCGGCTTCTCCTTTGACCAAATGAACACCGACTCTTTTCGCTCGCTCCTCAACGAGGAGATTAACAAATTCGAAGACCATCCCGTCGATCCGAAGCTCTGGCAATGGTTTCTCGATCGCATTTACTACGTGCAAGGCGATTTCAAAGACCCCGCCGCCTATCAGCGTTTGAAGGACCAGATCGGGGAGGCGCAGCAGAAGCACGGCACAC
>Ga0207132_1037_pt1 | contig 23771 bp, 20 predicted proteins | sample Alteio_BWMinHeat_14_FD_153554 | JGI IMG/M metagenome (GOLD analysis project Ga0207132, IMG submission 153554) | Enriched cells from forest soil in Barre Woods Harvard Forest LTER site, Petersham, Massachusetts, United States -... | ecosystem: Environmental > Terrestrial > Soil > Temperate forest >...
GCCACGACCGATACCATTTCCGGCGGCTGAATCGCTCGTGGCTCCGGCGAGTCCTTCCCCAATGGTAAGCAACCGGCCCCAAAGGTCACCGAGTTTTCGACAAGATGTTCTCGATGCGCATAAGGTAGAGTTCGCAGGCTGCGCGCCTGAGGTTCTGCCCGGAAAGCGGTCCATCAGAGGTGAAGTCCAGATAGCTTTCATGGGAGTCGACTCTGGGCCAGAGGGGAAGCGAGTCACTGTTGGGATCTCCGGTCTTCGCGAAGTTCACCCAGTATTGCTGGATCTGATCAGATAGCTTGCGGTCTGCGGGTCCGTCGGCGGGGCTGACCAGCATGCCGAAGACGTACGGTAACTCCCAGATATGTACCGCACCCAGGGGCTCGTAGCCGTGCGTGAACTCATATCTCCACGTGGGTGCCCGGTGAGAATGCCACTTAGCCACAATCCACGCTCCGCAACGCATCGTGATGTCCGTCTTGAGCTGTGTTGTAATGTCGCCGTGAGGTGGATAAGCGGTGGCGTCTAAACGATAGACCTCCAGCGCCCGTTCGCCGACGGGACCGTAGAACTCCACGATCGACTTCGCCGCCGCATCCGGAATGCGATTCGTCTGCACCGACGGCTTTGCGGAGAGATCGAATGTGATATTCTTGCCAACTCCCATGTGCGCGGAGTCGCCGTCCCGCCCGTTACTGCCGATGATCAGAGGAACTGCCATTTCCTCACCGCCTCCAAAAACCTGGGCAGGAGTACGAGGGACGACATAGCCGTCTATGATCTGGGAGAAGGTCGGCGAAGCTCCGGGCTTGGCGTAGGTGCCTAGCAACTCTGCCGCGGACAGTTTCCGCAGGAATGCGATCGAACCCCTGTCGGGTGCGCCCAAGCGCTTCGCAAAAGCCACGCCCTTGTTCTCCGATTCAGACAGGAACGGATAAGGAAAAAATTGCGAATCGATCACGTTGGAGCTTTCGGCGATCGCGCGGGCAAATAGCCCTCGCGCGAGTTTCGAACTCATCATGAATTGAATATCGCCCGCGCCAGCCGATTGTCCGAACACAGTAACCTGAGCCGCATCCCCACCAAAACCGCAATATTCTTCTGAATCCATTTGAGCGCCGCAATCTGATCCAGTATCCCCACGTTGCCTGAAGCGTGACGAGGAGACTCTCTGGTCAGTTCGGGATGCGTGAAGAAACCGAAAACCCCCAGTCGGTAGTTCACCGTCATCACCACCACGCCACGGCTCGCGAGAGAACGCCCATCGAAAACTGGGTCCAGGCTATCCCCCCTTGGGAGCCACCGGCCTGATTCGAGCCGCCATGCAGGAAAACCATGACCGCTTTGGGACGCGCGGAAGCAACGTCAGGAGCCCAGATGTGTTGAGAGTCAGACAATCTTCCGAGCTGATTTTTGCGAGATCGTGGTTCCATCCGCGATCAGCCTGCGCGCATGGAGGTCCGAACTCCCGCGCCTCGCGCAATCCCTTCCAGGTCTGCGGCGGCATCGGTTCTCGCCAGCGAAGAGTGCCAATCGGCGGCGCCGCGTAGGGGATTCCCTTAAAAACGGCGGTGCCCTCTGAAACCCGGCCGCGGATAGAGCCATTTCTGGTAGCAATAACTATGTCTGTTTCTGCGATCAGGCTCGAAGTTGAGGTAAGAGCGCATATTACGACACCGCAGTAGAGTGCAGTTCCGCTTCGCATTTGCGACAGAATAACATGAAGGGTTGTCGGCATTTTGCCTGCGAGCCGCTTCGGTTTTGCCGTTGCGGTCCAAGGCCATTGTTTCCGGATAAGCTGCGACGGACTACTCTTCCCTTATCGGATTGGGGAAGAGTTGAGATTTGGTGGACGAGATGGGATTCGAACCCACGACCTCCTCATTGCGAACGATGTAAATTCTAACCTAAGACGCAGTGCTGCAGTCACTTAGCTTTCGCAGCGGGTCCTTAGATGGCCTACTTGGCCTACCAAACAAACCAAACTAAAAAGGAGGCTTAGTTAAACAGCCCCCTTTTGGACTCGCATCCAAGACACTTTGGCGAGACACCGGGGTTAAGCGACTTTGCGGGCGGATTTTTCGAGGAGTTCGTGGATAAGGGTTTGGTAGGGTTTGGATTGTTTGGCGGCCATGCGGCGGAGTTGGCGGAGAAGTTTTGGGGCGATGCGGATGGCGATGAGCTGTTTGGCGTTGCCGGTGGCGGGGCGGCCGACTCGGCGAGCGCGGCGGAGTTCGGCTGGGGTCGATTCGGGGATGTCCGAGAAATCGAGCTTGCTATCCGGTATAGGCTTGGCGTTCTTGGCGAGTCGCCTGGCGTGCGCTAATGATACGAATGAGTTCCTGGCCATGTTTCAGTCTCCGCTGCGTGTACACCACGATAAGAATTCTGCCCGTGAGCGACGAGCCGAGGCGCTTCGAGCGCTGCTCCGAGTAGGAGTGCTCGGGATCGTCCCAATCGAGTGCGTCGGGGTCGACGAAAATCGTCGCGGCTTCTTCAAACGAGACACCGTGTTTCTTGAGGTTGGTCAGAGCCTTGTGGGCGCCCCAAGAGAACACATTTGTGTATATACGCTAATTGAGAGGGATTGTAAATAGTGCGAATCTCAGGAATCTCAGGCGCGCTCGTTAGCTGGCTAAACGAGAAACACCCGGTTTCCAGAAAATAATGTAAGTCCCTTTTGAAATCTGGTGGACGAGAGGGGATTCGAACCCCCGGCCTCCTCGTTGCGAACAGTGAGGGGAAAACGCTAAGGCTAGGCGCCACAATCACTTAGCTGTTTTCGCGGGGCCCTTAATTGGCAAGTCTGGCAAGCCGGTTTTCTCCTTGTCTTTTCAGTGCAGTTCGACGGAGAGAAGCCGGATAAAATCACGCGCGGTGCCTGCGCCTGTAACGACGGCAAAGTCATTTTCGAGAACGGAGCCTCGTTCGAATCATTGATCGCAGACGGCAGTCGGTCTTTTCCGTTTTCCGTTCTTCCAATGCCTCTAGGCGTTGGCATAAGCCATTTGTCCAGTAGCTCATATGCCGGAAAAACAGACGCTCGGGACGCCAATTGTCGCTAGCGGAGCATGCCTGCTAGGCAGTGCCATCTGATTCGCCGCTTCTATTTTTGCGGGATCAATCTTAAATTCTCAGGTAAGTTGGCGGCCAAAGCTTTCTCGTCACCATGAAGGATGTAAGGTGTTGTTCTCGGAATCCTCCAAGTCCCTAGAGGGCAACGAATGCCAGAAAAACATTTGTCGCCGGCAAATTGCTTTCGGTTCCGCTGTCTAGATGACACGCAAACGGCCATCACGACGGTCATATTGCGTCCTGAAATCCTCACCCACCTCGGCGACGTAGGCGATCTGACCCTGGACAATGAAGCACTCGTCCTTCTGAGTCTCGGCCATCTTTTTTCTTGGGCAATATTCAGAGGTCTAGCTTTATTCGCCTCACGGTATTATGCATGAAGAACAATCGAGCCCCAATGCGAACGACAAGCGACCCCCACAGTCTTGGTGCCCTACGGACGGCGGCCTTGATCGCGCTCCCGGCTGGGGCTGCCGGCTCAATCGGTCTCATGATCCGTGCAGGTCATCGGAATCCTTCTCGGGTCCTACTTATACTGTTTGCAATATGGGTGCTCTCCCCGTTCGTGGCCCTCGTATTCGCAATTATCCTTTCTAAGGGTTGGTCCGTAATTACCCGTGCGACGCTCTATGCCGTAATCCTGGTTCTCACGGTGACCTCTTTGGCCATCTACGGAGATGTTACCTTGGGGCCTCCCAGGACAAAAGCCGCCTTCGCATTCGTTGTTGTTCCCCCAACGTCATGGCTGGTGATTGCAATCACCACCTCAATCGCCGCGCTGATTTCTCGTACGTGGGTGCGTCGAAATAACGATGGCTAACCCTCGTCACAGGCGACGTGCGCGTGTGCAGCGAGCCCGAGTCTAACGTGTTACTCGCCATCAATTAGGAGGGATTTGGGAAGAATTCTGATCAATGCCAGCAGGGTAGCGTGGGAGTTCGGGTCCAGGTCCAGAAATTCGAGTCCCATCCCCACCTTCGCCTTCACTACACGAACCACAGCTAGCATCTCTACTTTCTGGCCGTTATGCGTGAGCGTTCCGCGGACCCTGGCGCCGACCTTCGGCGGACGACGCGCGCAGACAAAGCATCCTCTGGGAGAAAGGTCCGAAGTCATGCCGCCTACACGAGTGCCGGATTCAAGTTCCAGCATTTCCGCGTCGGCTGCGAAAGGGTAGCGAGTCGCATAGCGCCGTTCACGCAAACCAGACTCTTTGGCGGGTTTGCCACTGTCAGATTCCATGAAACGAAAAATCAGATTAGCAATTCAGAGAGAGGTCGAGCCTTAATCTGGTCTCCAAGTTATCCTCTATCGCGACAGCCACCTACCTTCGCCTAGCCGATGAGAAGGGTTGGCCGTGAACTGGTCTGGTGATGCATGTGCCCCGGCAGATACTCCGCCCGGCCGCTTTCCAAAGGGGCTGTTAAGGCTTTTCCTTCGGCTGCTTAGGCGGCGGATTCTGGCGCGGCGGCTGCCGCTTCTCCTGCATCTTCTGTTGTTGTTGTGTGTGGCGTTGCTCCATTTGCTGGGTCTGTTGCTGGTGGCGCTGTTCGACCTGCTGCCTTCTTGCTTCATTGGCATTTTGCTGCGCTAGGCGCTGGTGGTCTTGCTCTTGTTTTTGCTGGAGCTTCTGATGCTCTTGTACCTGTTTGGAGTAGAGCCTGTCCTGCTGTTGCCTGTATTCCTGGTCGTGCTTGGGATTGCCCGTGTTCGTCGGAGCCGGCCGATCGTGAGGTGTAATTTCCTTGGCGTGAGCGGACTCAATCGCGATCTTCGCGTTCGCTTTCTACGCCCAGGCGCTTGATGGCGTAACGATCGAGGTGGTGCTGGTCTTTGCCTTTGGCGATGACGAGGTATTCGAGGCGGCCGCCTTTGTCACGGACTCTCCAGGTGTAGCGGAGATTGCCGGGTCCGCCTGTGCGAGTGGCGTGGACAAGATCTCCGACATCGGCGTAAGTGACCGGCTTGCCGTTGGGGCGAACTAGCGCGGTGACGTAGCGTACCTCGCGGTCGCGATCAAATCCAATAATGACATATTGATAGCGCTGGTCATGGGTAAGGGTCCAAACCTGCTGGCCTTCGTCTTCGGACTTAAATTGGGCAATGTCGTTCAAGCGCGAGTGGGCCTGATCATACGACATGCCTAGGCGGAGCCCGAGAATCTGCGGAGCAGGCTGCCTGGCGGCGGCCAACGGAGCGACGCTAAAAAGCAGATAGGCTGGAAGTACGGCTCTTCTCATCGTGTTTTTCCTTGGTCAAGTGAATTTAGATCGGAGGAGCGGCGCGGATGGCAGCCGCGCCACTCCCTGCCCGGAGAATTTACTACGGCTTCAAGGGCGTTGCGTCCTGGCTCTTGAAGAGACCCAAGCCGGTGGATTGGCGAATGATGGTGGCCTTGGTGGCCTGATCGTTATCGAGACGCGTGTGGCTGGCGGTGGCGTTGTTACCCTTGGCGATGCAAGCGGCGGTGATGCAGCCATCGGTATACGCAGCGAAGACACGGCCGGCCTTGTCCACGGTAACGTCATTGAAATCGAGGAGGTTTCTGGTGCCGCTGGGGCAGGTGGTGCCCTGGGTACAGATCACGCCGAGCTGCACGGCGTCGTTGGGCGTGGCATCCACGGTGAACCAAGTTCGGCCTCCGTTGTAAGTAGTGGCGATGTAGCCGTGCCACACACCGCTGAATGGAGTGCCAGTGTCCGCGCTGGTGCCATCGCCAGCCGAGGTGGTACCGAGGAAGAAGAAGGCGGCGCGGTCATTGTCGCCAGCGACGACTTCGGGGAAGACCGTGTTGCGGATGCTAAAGGGCGCGCCAACATCCAAGTCATGCTGCCAGGAGCGGCCCTGGTCGTCGGAAACGGTGATGTGCGGATGTCCATCGCCGGCAACGTAGCCAAAATAGACGCGTCCTTTGGAGCCGATGCCCACGGAGGGATCACTAGAGTTGGAAGTGCTACCGGTAACCGGCTCGACGGTGAACGTGAGACCGTTATCCATGGAGACGATCAGCCCTTGGGTGCTTCCACAGCCTTTATTGGGAACGTAGACGATACCGCTGGAGCTGACCTTAATGTGACCATGCAACCCGCCGCAATCGACCAGCGTATACATGGGGTGGGCTTCTTCATAGGTCAAGCCGCCGTCCTGACTGAGGGCCATGGCCGCATCGCCGATATCCTGCGAGGCGTAGTAAATGGCGTGCGGATACTGGGTGAGCGGGCCACGAGCGGCTAACTGCGCGCAGGGCGCGGGAGTAGCGAACAACTGATCGGCGGTACAAAGGCGGAAGGATCCGCCGCCGACGGTTTCGTGATCGACTCCGGAGGCGATGCCACCACCTTGGCTTACGGTATAGGTTTCGCCGTCGTTGTCGGTAAAAGAAGAGAGGCTGGTAGTGCCGAAGAGTTGAGAGACGACGGTGCGGCCGGTGATGGAATCCGTGAAGAGGATGGGGTCCAGAGTGGTGATGTTTGTGTTCGGTCCATCCTTGAGCAGCCAGGTAGCCGTGGCGGGAGAAGTGCTGGTGTTGAAAGTGACCTGCAACGTGTCGAGAAGCGCCAGGGTCATGATGCGGCCGGAGTTGAAGTTGGAACCAATTGAAGGTTCGCCGGAGCTGTCGCCCAGACCGGGCGACGATTGGTAGTTGGCATAGGTGGGCGGGGTGCCGTGAGCAGGCGAGTCGGCGGGGGGAGTGGTGATGGTGGCCACGCCGCTATAGGGGTCGCCGGGAGCGACATTGGAATCCACGACGTGCACGGTGTACAGGCCAGTTCCGGAGACCGTGGGGTCAATCACCACGGATTCGCCGGTTTCCGGGATGCCATTGGTCGAACTGGCGATCACCGGGCCGGTGAGATCGCCCTTGTGCACGTAAAGATCGTAATCATTGAGCTTGATCTGGTGGGAAATGCTGATGGCCAAGACTAGGCCTTTGTAATTGGCGGGGGAGCCCGTAAGCGTGATGGTATAGACGTCGCAATCGGTTCCGTCAACGCACGTGGTTTCATCCGTGGTAGCCCCGGCAATGCCGCTGCCGGCCCAAGAAGCGGAAGAGCCAGTTACGGGGCTCAGAGTGCTGGAAGACGGAGTTGCGGCGGAAGCAAGAGTCGCGAAACAGAGCGCAGCCAGAGCGAGAATGATTCCCGGCTGCAAGTTGAAGCTAGTGGCCCGGTGAACGCTACTGGCAGTGTGACTGGACACAGAAAAATCCTCCTTCGGACTTTGTTGTGGCTACATTTTTGGGACCCGGTTGCAGCTTGAGGGAGGCTATAAAGAGGCTTGCGTACGGTAAATCGGGTGAAAGCCTGATTTGTTGCGGGGAGAATCTTCGAGACGAAGGACAGGGCGGAAATCAGCTCGAAGTTGGACCGCGTTTCGAAAGATGGTGGATGAGATGGGATTCGAACCCACGACTTCCTCATTGCGAACAGTGGGGAAAATAAGCTAAGGCAAGGCGCCACAATCACTTAGCTATTTCAACGGGGCCTTTAATTGGCAAGTCCGGCAAGCCGGGCTATTTGCCTTCTTCTCTTTGTCTTTTCAGTACAGCTCGATGAGCAGCGGCATAAAATCATGGCTCAACATAAGCCCAGGTGTAGCATCTTCCCTCCAGTGCGTAACACAGGCCTATGAGATTCACAGCCGAGGCGTCCGCATCTTCGCTCTGGAACCCAAAGGCGAGCCGGAGAAAGCGCTGAAGGCATACGCGGCGGCGCTGCAACTTGCGCCGGGAATGGCCGACGCTCGTGCGCGCCAGGAAGCGCTGCGCGGGAAGACCGAGTAGGGGCTGACGGTTTTTTTTAAGACAGAGGTCGCAGAGAACACCGAGATAGAGCAGCCGATCTTACGGGCGGAGCGCGTGCTCCGTGATGGTTATTGCCTCCTGAGAATCGTGTTTGGCCGCAAGTGTTGCGGCGCGGACGAAAGCCCCCTACCTTGGAAACAGAGACGCAGGCAGCGACGGGGGCAGTCGGTTATGCGCGCACAAATCCCACAGAGACAAAAAAGAACGGTTCGAAGCGACACAATCTTGCCAGTATTTTGCGGAGCTGCGCTCTTGCTTCTGACTTTCTCCGCGAGCATGCTGGCGCAGACGAAAGCTGCAGACGCACCGAAGTTCGTTCAACAACTCAATGACAAAGATCCGGCGGTGCGGGGCGCAGCGGGGACGGCGCTGGACAATTTGAAGGACCCCGCAGCTGAGCCGGCCCTCATCGCGGGATTGAAACAGAGCAGCGGCAACGTTTCCGCTCTGAAAGTGCTGGTGCGCACGCTGGGCCGTTTCAACGACGCGAAGTCTGTTGCGGCCATCGCCGAGATTTTGCCGGGTGAAGCTGGACACGTGGCGGCCGCACAACTTTTGCAGATGGATCCTCTGGGGGTGCAGGCCGCTGCGGATGCTACAGCATCGGAGGATGAAAACGCACTGGCAGCGGTGCGCGACTCGTTCATCGATGCGCCAGAGGTGGGCCTCAAAGTTCTTCCATCGACGTTGAAGAATTCGAAATCGGCGGCCCAGCGCGCCGTGATTGTTGTCCTGCTGGCCGACTGCGCGATCCAAAACCCGTGGTATGGAGACCCTCCGCGGCCAACGTTCACCAAGGGAATTCTGCCCGCCGCATCGGATGCAGATCCTGGCGTGCGCGTCGCTGTCGCGGCGGCCATTCAAAAACTAGCCGAGACTGAAAAAATGGACGACCCCGGGATGGGCCATCCGGACTTCGGAATGAGAGATGCCCTGCCAGTCTTGAAAACACTTGCCGGGGACCAAGACGCGGACGTGAGAACAGCGGCCATGGACGCGCTGGGTTCGATGGCAAATGCCGACGCTGTTGCGATTTTGAAGAAGCACTTGAATGGCCCGGACGCGACGGTTAAGCAACACGTCGCAGAGGCACTGAAAGCCGCGACAGAAGCGGCCGCCGAAGACGCCGCGAAGGAAGCCGCGGCAAATCCCGAGCCCGCCCCGAAGAACACTGGAAAAGGTCAGGCCACAGGGAATACCGCTGAAGAGCGGAAGCTGGCGCAGATCAAGCAATGGAATGACGAGACGGCGATCCCGAAGCTGATACCGCTGCTGCAGGACGCGAGTTCGCTGGTGCGGGCGGCCGCGGCGGACAAGCTAGGGAAGCTGGACTACCGCGACACGGCGATGAACGGCGCGGACCACATGCAGAATTTGAGCGAGGTGCCGGCGCTGATTGAGGCTTTGAAGGATTCGCACGCGCTGGTGCGCGCAGCGGCAGCGGAGGCGCTTGGGGCAATTGGTGATGAGAGTGCCGCCGCACCGCTGATTGCGTTGTTGAAGGACCCGAAGCCGAAAGTGGTGGTGACGACGACAGAGGCGTTGAGCACGATGGTAAGGGGAGCGGGATACGCGCAGGACGTGCTCTCGCCGGAGGACCACCAAGCGGCAGGGGCGGCGCTAGCTGGATTGCTGGCGAGCAGCGATCAGGAAGTGCGGCACGCGGCGGTGAGCGCGCTGGCCAACGTGGGAACACTCGACGATATGAAGAGTGTTGTGCCGCTGCTCGGGGACCAGGACGTGTTTGTGCAGAATCGTGCCGCGGATGCGCTGGAACGAGCGTTCTATCCAAACCCGAATGTCGAAAGAGATCCGAAGCTGGATGCGCTGGAGCTGGCAGCGGGACCGGGCCTTGTGGCAATGCTCCTTATTCAGGAGACGCGAGTAGCGGCGGTCCAAGCGTTGTTCGCGATGAGAAAACCGCCGGCGGAAGCGGCGCGCCCCTTGATGGAGATTTTGAAATACAACGTGTGGATTATTGTTGATGGAAGGTCGAGGCCGGAGATTCAGGGTGCGTTTAGTGGATTTCAGGGAATGCAGATCGAGCAAGGAATCGACGTGCTGGCGAGGACGGGGAATCACGAGGCGACGCCGCTGTTGGTGAAGTTTCTTACGATCATCAACCCTGGGGCGGGAAAGCATGCCTGCGCGGGGCTTGCCAAGCTGGATGATCCGCGAGCCGTCGGTCCGCTGCTGGACGTGCTGCAAACGAAGGAAGTCGGACTTCAGCCGGATGCCGCGGAGGCGCTCGGGACGTTTCAGGATCCACGCATCGTTCCGGCTCTGATTCAGTCGCTGCAGTCGGACAATTATTCGCAGCGAGCGGCGGCGGCGGGCGCGCTTTCCCATTTTCATGATGCGCGCGTGCTGCCGGCGCTCGTTCATTCGCTTACGGACGAAAACGCGGATGTCCGGTACAGCGCAGCGGAAGCGCTGGGGAATTTGCGAGACGCGTCGGCAGTCGAGCCGCTGGGAAAAGTTGCGAAAACGAACTACCAGGCAGTGCGGGCGCTGGGCAAGCTAAATACTGCCGGGAGCGTGGCGGCGCTAGCGAGCGTAGCCCAGGACAGGCAGACGCAGTCTGCGACGCGGATCGAAGCGGTGATGGCGCTTGCGAAGTTGAAGGACCCTGGCGTTGTGCCGGCACTGATTCAAACGATGGAGCAGGAAGTGACGACGGACCCGTCGGGCACGGTTGCCGTGCAATGCGTGCAGGAATTAGGAAAGATCAAGGATCGGCGGGCGGTTGAACCGCTGCGGAAGCTGCTGGGAAAGCCGACGATGCCGAGCCAGGAGGCGGAACGGGTGCTTAGGGAGATGGGCGTTTTGCCGACGGCCCAGAACTAAGCGTAGCGCATTCTCAATTGATTGCGGAGAGGCGCCGCACTGCGAGCACCGCACCTGAAGTTATATGGCCTTGCGGTGTGCAATTCACCGTGCTGGACGGGGCCTTAAGCATTTTGAGATTTGGCGGACGAGAGGGGATTCGAACCCCCGGCCTCCTCGTTGCGAACAGTGGGGAAAATAAGCTAAGGCAAGGCGCCACAATCAGTTAGCTTTTTGAAGAGGCCGTGAGACAACACAGCCATGGTGGGACAATGTAGACAGTATCCGAGGGACAGATGAAACCTACTCTCAGCCGGCTGCAGTGGTGTCTTTTCATTGTCTCGTTACTCTTTCTGCCGTCAACAAAAGCACAAGACAATCCTTCGTCGATCAGCGTGGTCCAATCGAAAATGAGATTCGATTTTGAACCCCGGGTGCAATTCGTTCTCCCTCTTTCCAATTCCTCCGGCAAGCCCTTCAAAGGAAACGTCAAGCTTGAGCTCCTGGACAGCGAGGACAAAGTACTGTCCTCCGGCAATTCGGAGATTTCCATCGATCCCGGAAATTTCTTGAATAACCTCGTCGTTGGCGAGTCAGGCCTTCCGACAAAGAGTCCTTCGGAGCTTGCCACCTACCGCCTGAAGTACACCGTCACACCGGCCAGCGGCTCCGCGTTCACCCCGTTCCAGGGCATCGTTCAACTTGGCAGAATCATGACCAATCCCTACCAGATTCGTACCTCCTCCCTCGGGCAGGTTCGTCCGGGCACGAAGTACCCGGTGAGGGTGAGGATTGAGAATCCTTACACCGCTCATCCCTACGCCGGTATCGAAGTGGCGGCCAGCCTGAAACTTCGTCTGTCAGATTCCGCTGACGAAGAACCCAAGCCTGTCCTTCGCAAGACAAAATCCGACGCGGAAGGTTACGCGGTCTTTTCGTTCGATTTGCCACCGGGACACAAGTACGACGAAGGCGAAATCACAGTCTCGGTTCGCCGGGGTGTTTTGCTCGAACAGGAAACGATCGACTTCAAATACCCTGACGAACCACGATTCTCCCTGATGACGGACAAGCCCATTTACCAGCCCGGACAAACGGTGCACATGCGCTTGCAAGCCTTTGGAGCGGATAACCATGCGCTTTCCGATGGCGATGTCGAGCTCGCCATCACCGATCCGGAGAATCTCAATGCGTTCAGGGCGAAGGTCAAAACCTCCAAGTTTGGGATTGCCAGCGCGGACTGGCAAATTCCAAGCAACCTTCGTCTGGGAGAGTTCACCATCTCCGCGTCCCTGGGAACCGGAGATTGGTACTCGAATGCTGAGGCGGAACAGAAGGTAAAGATCAGCCGCTACGACCTTCCCGATTTCAGCGTTGAGGCAGGGCCGGATGCCGCTTATTACACGAGCGGCAGAAATGCGAAAGTAAAGGTGGCTGCCCGCTACTTGTTTGGCGAACCAGTAAAGCAAGGCCACGTTCGCATCGCCCGTGTAAGCAGCCGGGAGTGGAACTACAGTTCGCAAAAATATGAAACAGAAGAGCAGGATTTGGCTGCCGGAGAACTCAATAACGACGGCACATTCAACGCGGAAGTCTCGTTGCAGGACGATTTCAAGGATTTCGCCTCTGATAGCTACGAGAAATATCAGGACTTGAAATTCGCCGCCTACGTAACGGATGCCTCGACGCAGCGCACCGAGCAGCGGCGCTTTGATGTGCGCATTACACATCAGCCCATTCACATGTACATGAGTCAGGTCTTTTCTCCTATGGGTGGTCCACTCGCAGAAATCTACATCAACGCTTCCTATGCGGATGGAACGCCCGCCTCTGTCGACGTAGCGATTGAGGCCCTGAAACCACGGGAGGACGTCGGTTTTAACGAAGATGAGAATCATCCTTTGGAAGGCGTGTCCTTGAGAGTGGTTAAGACAAACGGCTATGGCCTTGTAAAGGTGGGCGACCTCGCCATTCCGGGCGAATGCCGCCTGCCAGTTCCCGGCATCAAGGGAGAATCGGCATACCTGCGACTCAGGGCGCGCGACAGCAAGGGTGAGTCCGGGACCGAGTCAGACTACATAAATTTCGATTACTCCACGAAATATCTGCGCCTACGCGCGGAGAAGGCGTTGTACCGCCAAGGGGATTACATTCATCTGCGGGTCGAATCCAATCTGGACGACGACAGAATCGTCATCGAAGTAGCGGGAGAATCGGAAGCGCTGCAATCGAAAGTGGTTAGCTTGGCAGGCGGCTGCGGAAAAGCGGACTTTCCATACGATCCGCGATTCCACGGAGAACTGCGAATTCTCGCCTATAGCATGAGCACCCTCTCGAGTGACCATCCGCAAGGCTTTGTGAAGGTTCTGTATCCCGCCAAACAAGAGCTGGGTTTGGCGCTTCGCATGACGCACAGCAGTTATAAGCCCGGCGAGCAGGCCGTCGCCGATTTCAATTTGACCACGGCACAGGGGAGCGCCGTCCAGGGCGCCCTGGGAACCGTGGTCTTTGACAAGGCCGTCTCGGAGCGCGTGCGCACCGACGAGGATTTCGGCGGCCGCGGATTCGGTTTTCTCGATTACCAGTGGTGGTATCACGTCGACCCGCGCACCATCGCGGGTATCTCTGCAAATGACCTCCTGAACTGGGACAGCCTCCGTCCTTATCCGGATGGGTTGGATCTTCTGGCGGAAATTTTGTTAACGGAAAGCCAGAACTCCTATAGCAACTCTTACGGCCGCGAAGACAAAATTGAAATAGCGGGGGGCGAGAATTATTTCCCCAATCCGTCGACCTATTTTTCGAAGATCATGGAAAAAAGCCTGAAGGACGCGAAAGCAGCTCTTGAGTCTTCCTACAAGAAAACGGGCAAATATCCGTACAGTCTCGCTGAATTGAAAAGCACGCTGAAAGCGGATGGCATCGAGTTTGACGCGCTGCGCGACCCTTGGGACATGCCGTACGAGGCGGCCTTTTCGGCGGTGCGAAATCAAGATGTTCTCGAGCTGAAGAGCGCTGGACCGGACAAGTTAAGGAATACCGCTGACGACTTCGTTGTGTCGGTCGTCCAGCGCCCGAATTATCTTGTCGGTCTTTTGGATGACGCCTATCGCAGCTCCGAAGAGTATCCGCACGATATCGAGGAGCTAAAAGCCGCGCTTCGTGGGAAGGGGGTCGAGTTCGACGCGCTGCGTGACCCTTGGGGCACGCCTTACGAAGCCGTTTTTTCCGTCCAAGGGCAGTTTGACGTTCTGGAGATTCGCAGCGCCGGGGCCGATCGGAAGCCGGGCACGCAGGATGATTTTCCGGTCGCCACCGTCTGGAGACCCTACTTTGATAAAATCGCCCACACGATCGACCGGGTCACGCAGAACTATTTTACGCGGACAGGGAAGTACCTCCGCGACTACGAAACCCTCCAAAAGGAGCTTTTGAAAGAGAAAGTGGATCTGGATGCTTTGCGCGATCCATGGGGAACCGCCTACCGATTTTACTTTAACATTGAAGGGAATTTCTTTGCTATTCAAGTGACCAGTGCGGGGCCTGATCGCCTTTTTTCGACGCAAGAGAAGCCCTCAGTAGACGACGTATCGGTTTGTCATTCCCGGATCCAGTATTTTCAGCGAGAGAGCGCGGCCATCGATGCCGCGCTGGCTCAGCAGTTTCTGAAGACAGGTGTTTTCCCGACCACGACGGAGCAACTCCTGCCTGTATTGGAAGCAGCCAAACTATCACCCGGAGATTTGAAGGACCCCTGGGGTCGTCCGTACTACTTCACATTCAATGAAGGCGCCTTTTACGCGAACAGTGTCCGTATCAAAACGTATTCCGTCTATCCCGACCGGCCGCGACGAGTCACGCAGGCCGCGCCGGTCACCCAGCACGTCTCCTACGTCCACGTGATGAGTCGCGGCCCGATTAGAGAAGAGTGGACGCCTTTCTCTGTGGCCGATTTCACCGGCGTTCTGGCCGAACAGAGCAGCCACGAACTTATGCCTGCGCCGGCGACGGACCAGACTTCACTCACTAGCGGAACGGGCGGAATCAAGGGGCAAGTCACCGATCCTTCAGGCGCCGCGATTGGCGGCGTCAAAGTCCAGGCTCTGGGGCCCGAGGGCAAGCCATCGTACGAAACGACTTCGGGCCGTGACGGAATCTACGTTTTACGGAACATGCTAGCGGGAATGTTTGAAGTGCATTTCACGCAGGCGGGTTTCTCGGAGGCCGTCGTGGCGCGAGTGCCGGTGCGCGCTACCGAAGTAACCACCCTGGATGTGACGTTAACCATTGCCGACAGCCGCCAGGTCGTGCAAGTCGTGGCCAGCCCCGCTTTCATACAGACCAGTATGGCCAGCGTCGCCTGCCAGGCTTGCGAGACCGTCGAAGTCACCGCGCAGAAGCCGGCTGCGACAGTGGCCAAAAATAAGGCAGACCTGGAATCCCCGCTGTTCACCCCGCGTGTCCGCCAATATTTTCCCGAAACTTTGCTCTGGAGTCCGGAAACGCTGACCGATGCCCAGGGCCACGCGCAGCTTCAATTCAAGCTGGCCGACAACATTACGACTTGGACGATGTCTGTTATCGCTTCAACCCTGGATGGACACGTCGGCACGGCGCGAAAAGATATTTCAGCGTTTCAGCCATTTTTTGTGGAACACGATCCCCCGAAGGCCTTAACGCAGGGTGACGTGATTTCGCTGCCCGTCGTGCTGCGCAATTACCTGAAACAACCGCAGTCCGTAAACATCGAAATGAAACCAGAAACCTGGTTTTCCCTTTTGTCGCCGCAGGCGCAGAAGATCACTATTCCAGCCGGAGGCAGTGCCGATGCCATTTTCGCGCTCCGGGCGGAGGGCTCGACCAAAGCCGGCAAGCAGCGCGTCGTGGCTTCCAATAAAGAAATGGGCGATGCCATCGAGCGCGTGCTCGCGGTTCATCCTGATGGGGAAGAAATCTCAAAATCGATTGTCGATCTGATCGCAGGCGACCAATCGGTAGTGGATTTTGACATATCCGAACACGCCATCCGCGGCTCGAGCGAGGCGCTGCTAAAGCTATATCCAAATCTGATGGCCCACATAATCGAAAGCGTGCAGGCAATCGTGAGCCGGCCGGCCGGATGCGCGGAGCAAGTTGCTTCGACTACGCTCGCAAGTCTCCGCGCGCTGAACATCCTGCAGAAAGCCGGGCAAGATGATCCTGCGAAACCCGGAAATCCCAACGCCTTGGTGGCGCGCCATGCACGAGAATACGTTCGCGACGGCTACGAAAGACTGCTCTCCTATCGCGAATCTGACGGTGGATTCAGCTACTGGGGAAAAGGCGGCTCCGATTTGGCAGTCACCGGGCACGTCCTGCGTACCCTTATTGATTCGAAGGCCTACATCGAAGTGGACCAGAAATTGATTGAAGGCGCCCGCGATTTCATCATCAAATTGCAGCAACCTGACGGGAGCTGGGAGTCCATTTCGTGGCGGGACAACAAACCAAAGCCGGACGCGACGCTTACGGCTTATCTCGCCAGAGTGCTCGCGACGACCAGTAATCTCTCCGACGGGTCAGCTGGAAGCAAGGCAACGGTTGCAAGCGTCGAAAAAGCGTTGCACTTCTTGGAAGACCGCTTGGACGAATGGAAAGAATCCTATCTCGTGGCAAATTATGCCCTGGCCGCGACTGCCACTGGCCGCAGCGACTTTCAGGAGAAGGCTCGTCAGCAACTCTTGAGCATTGCACACGAAGAAGGCTCGGCTACCTATTGGAATGTGGAGTTGAATCCCACTCCTTTCTACGGATGGGGGCGAGCAGGCCGGTTAGAAACAACCGCTTTGGCCGTGGAGGCGCTCTCGATGTTGCCCGCCTCGGCTGATGTGGACGGGCAGACCGCAAAGCAGGCGCGCCGTGGTTTGCTGTTTCTCTTACAAGGCAAAGATCGTTACGGCTCTTGGTCATCCACTGCAGCTACGGTGAATGTGATTGACGCAATTATTTCCGCGATGCCCAAGGGAGAAATTCCAGGTGGGTCATCGACAGCGACTGTGTGGTTGAACGGGCAGCAGATAAGTTCCGTGCGCATCCCGGCGCCCTCGGAAGTGACAGGTCCCGTTCTGGTGGAAATGCCGGGGACGATACAAAATGGTCGAAACAGAGTTGAAATCCGGAGACCGCAGGATACTTCGCCTCTGATGACCCAGGTTGTCTCCTCCGAGTATGTGCCTTGGGATTCTTCCGCCGGGACAAGAGACAGCAATGTGAAACTTGGCGAAACGCGGGCGCTGCGGCTCGACGTTCGTTTTGACAACACCAAAGCAAAGGTGGGCGAAGCGGTGCGATGTACTGTCAAGGCGGAAAGGATTGGATTTATGGGCTACGGCATGATGCTCGCCGAAATTGGTTTGCCTCCAGGCGTGGATGTCGACCGCGCCTCGCTGGATGCGGCGTTAGAAAGCGAAGGTTATGGGAGTGGGCGCTACGACGTCCTTCCTGATCGCATCGTGTTCTATGTGTGGCCAAAGGCCGGAGGAACGGAGTTCACTTTTTCCTTCCGGCCGAGATTCAGGATGAACGCCAACACCACGCCATCGCTCCTGTATGACTATTACAATCCCGAAGCGCGGTCCGTCGTGATGCCTGTGAAATTCATTATCAATTAGCCGTTGCTGCTGCGCTCAGTGGGAGCTTTACCCCAATCAATCACTATCTGCCCGAAGCGCCCGAGAAGTGGCAGCAATTCTTTGAGCGAGGCTTCGCATCGGATGAAGGACAGCGGCCAGCCACTGCGCGAGCTTTCTTCTCGGAGTTAGAAGGGGCTCTATCCTGACGCGACAGACAGATCCAGAGCAGGCGGTCGCCCGCGGTCAATTTTGGGCGCTTTCCAGCAGCGCTGTGGAGCACGCCGATTTGATGGCGTAAAGCCAGGTTCTCGAGCCCGAGGGAAGCACGCGACCGGAAGATCGAGGCCAAAGATGCGAGGAGTGCGGTGAGAAAAATGGGCATCGGCGAGAATTATGTAGGAAAACTAACTCCCATGCGCTCAAACATTTCGAGATTTTCGAGAGGCACAGTCGGGCAGAGGCCACAAGTTCCGTCCGCTGGAAATGGAAATGAGGGATTCCTCACGGTTTTCAAAGCAGGCTCCAAGCGCAGTCCGCACCCGACGGGTTCGGTGGGGAAGTGCTGGTCCGGCACTTCTCCGGTTACTGAACTCAGAGGTTCTCACGAACTTTGCGCAGGACAACTTGGCATGAGGAGCCAGAGTGCTCGCCCTCGATGAAGTACCACAGCCCGCAATACGGAGTGTACCCGAGACACTTGGGTGGCCCTGCAACGATCCAAGCCTCGGCTTGGCTGTTCACAACGATGTACGACAGAATGTCTCGCACCGTTCGGTTGCGCAACTTCGCCGGCTTGACCGTGGAGGACGTGCCCATCGAGCGTCCTACAAACCCTTTTTCTTTTAAGCGCGGGTCCAATTCCATTTGCAGGTTCCACCACAACCCGACGGAAGCCATGTTCACCGGCGACGATTTTCCTTCCTCGATATCGAACACGATCACTCGGTTTAACTGACTTTCGGCATGCTGGGAAGCATGCCGGACCGTTTTAGCGTCGGCTTGCGGCCTCTGCCTTTGCGATAGTTTTCTTGCTTGTACCTCTGAACTCTCTCCACGTCGCGGTCAGTCCAGATTCGTATTTCCTGGCCTACGTGATTCACCCGCCGCGGCTCTCGAACCTTGCCATCTAGCAGCCAGCGAATCAGCGTGGCCTTGTGAATTCCGAGTCTTTCTGCAACCTGCGCCGTCGAGTAATTCGGCATTACACTAACCCTATTAGCGTATTTCTCTTGACGTGTCAACCGAAATCTGCAAGACTCTGCCTTTGACTTCAAAGGAAAAGGTTGGTATATTACCAAGTTCCAGTAGAACGTCTGACCCGGTTTCAAGCGGTAGAGCTGCTCCGGCAGTGCGTGAGTTCCGGAAAAATCATACCCGGGAAGCACTTCCGGGATGAACTGGCCAACGAAAAGCTCGACATCCAGGACGCACTGAGGGTTCTCAAGACGGGCCAGATATACAACGAACCGGAGCAGGACATTAAAAGCGGCGATTGGAAATACCACTGCGAGGGCAGAGAACTGGAAGGCAAGTCGCTCGCGATTGTGTTTTGTTTCCAGGCGGTCGACACCGCGTTTCTGATTACCGTGTTCTCGATTTCGTCAAAGGGGAAACGTTGATGAAAAAGGCAGAATGCAGCAACTGCGGCTCAGAGGCCCGGATCGTGCGCGGGGACTACGAATTCAAGGAAACCGGGCTCCGAGGTGCGGTCATCCACGGGGTTGATCTCATCAAATGCGGGAAGTGCGGCAACGTTGACCCTGTTCTCGCTGGCGTCGATGAAATGATGCACTTGGTCGCTGTGGCGATCCTGCGCAAGCCCTATAGGCTGGACGGCGAAGAGCTGCGATTCCTAAGGAAGCACGTCGAACTTAACCAGGAGGAGTTTGCCAAGCTGCTCCATGTGGACAAGACGACTCTTTCCAAGTGGGAAAACAACGAGGATCGCATCGGAGTCCAGAGCGACCTATGGGCTCGAACCGTCGCAGTCTCACGCGACAAACGACTAGAGAAACGGGCCGGCGACTACATCCGGGCATTCGAGAAGATTTCGGACAAGCAGAAGCATGTGCGCGTGGAAGTGGACGCACTCACTCGCGAATACGAATACGCGTAGCACAGTTTTGTGCTACTGCTGCTATCGAGCGCTCTTGCTCCACGGCAGGCGTGCCACTGAGATCGCCTGAGCGTGCAAAGTAAACGGCCCATAATTTGGCCCGTTGACCAGGACATACCTCGCGACGAATTCTTCTCCTTTTTCATTTTTCAGGAACAGAGCCACTGGAATCGAGGCGGTGGGGCCACTGGCTCCGGTCAAAACCAAAAAGGACATCTCAATCTGCCAAGGATTAGTCACAGTCCGCGAAACGGACGAGAGGGGATTCGAACCCACGACCTCCTCATTGCGAACGGGGAATCACTAAAGCTAAGACGCGTCGCCACAATCAGTTAGCTTTTTGAAAAGGCCGTGAATCGCCCAACTCGCCCAACCAAATCGTAGAGCTTCTTCACTTGCCGTCAGCTCATCTCCAACACCTCCACCTTCTTGGGAAGGGAGACCCAGTATTTCCATTGGGTTCGAATCCGACGGGACTTGGACTGAAGGACTGAAATTGCGCCCCCGCCAAAATCATCGCCGTAACAATGTTACAGCAGCGAAGCTAGTCGGCCGGAGTTTTGGCGAATGACACGGCTCATGGTTCATACGCATCACGAGGAGTTTGCAACCGGGTCGGACCGTGCGACGATTGACAGTTGGCTTTCGGCTCGCACAAAATGGGGACTATGGGAGTGGACAAGCAACGCAGCAACGAAATAGTTTTCAACTTGAAGGGATATTACCGGAAAGACGGAGTGGCAACGGGCTGCGTGAGCTATTGTCCGTCGCTGAACATCTTCTCACATGGAAAAGACTCAAATGACGCCCGCGATCACCTTTGGAAGGCTGTCAGACTTTATATTGAGACTAGCTTGAAGAACAACACGCTGAACAACACGGTCGAGAAACTGATGAAAGCTGCGGAATTTGAACCCGGAGAAATAGAGCAGGAGTTTGTTGTCTGGGTTAAAGAGAAGGAGTTCGACACTGCTTTCGACATGGCGATCCCTTTCTCGCTGCATCGACCCGCCAGGGCCATGTGACCCACGCGAATCATTGTCATGTATGAATCTGTCAAACCTATTGTTCTGAAGCAGGTACTCGAAAAGTTTGGCTATCGCCTCGAGGCCGCCGATGATATCTCCTGGTTAATGAAGTGGGAGTGCGGTGGCCACCTCGTGAATATTCCTCAGACAATGGCGATGGTCCCTTCGGACGTATTGGAAGCAATGTTAGATTCCTCGTCGGACATCAGTGCGGAGACTTTCAACAGCATGGCCGGTGAAGTACAAAAGAGCACCTCTGCCCAACAGTCTCGCCCTGGCGCAAATCCCTAACTACGCTTCTGCCGCTTTGATGGCTGGCTTTGATTTTCTACGGTAGACTTGGCTCCCCGTTTCCGCTAGAGGGCCTCATGGATGAGCAGTGGAAATACGCACTTGTGTTTGTCCCTGCAGTCATGACTGAGCACCACCACCGTGGTGTATTGCGCCAAATCCTTATCCCCGCCACCCCTCGTAGTGCGCCATCACCGTCAAATCTTCGCTGTCGTCCAGAATATTGGGTTGTACCCTCAGGTCAGAGAGCTCGACCAATAACCGATCAACTGGGCTGGCGCTCCTGCCTGGTGAGCAGGGGTGCTACGACCGAAGCATTCTGTTGACGCAGAGACTATTTCAGTTCGTTGCGAAGATTGAACCACGGTGTGGACTGCGAGACCATTGGCTGCGTTGTTGTTGACGTCCTCCTAGCCTCTGGTCAGAATGAGCATCCTGAGGTCGCAGCCGTGGCGACGAGAATGCCGTTCATCTCGGGGCCTTCTGGGTACATGTTGATGCCCCTCCGGGAAGGTGCGGACTTCACCCTTTACCGCGGCCGACAGCACGGCAACCCATCGTCAATCCTGGCCATAGCGCTCTCCGCGGAACAGCCGTCAGCTCAGAGTCTCAGGCGGCTCGAGCACGAATGCTCGCTCGCAGCCAAACTAGATCCCGCGTGGGCAGCCAGGCCTCTGGCTGTCACTCGTCACGAAGGGCGAACAATTCTCTTACTGAATGACCCTGGCGGTGAACCCTTGGATGGAATTCTTGAGCAAGACCCAGGGCAACCGCTCGAACATCGACGGCGGTCGCGCGGATCTACCGAGGTGAAGCTGGCAAAAGCTCATGCGGAAGGAAGTCCGCAGTGACCTCAACAGCGGCGAAGGAGCGCAGCCTGGGTCTTCGAATGCCACCTGATTCAATCAAGTCAGACCGTACGATTGAGTCAAGCGTCCAAATTGCCCGATAGCGTGCGGTTTGACCTTGGCAGAAGGTATAATTTGGTTGACCGGAAGACGCCCCCGCAACTCTTGCCGGCGAGCCGGATTTACCCTATGAGCACGAGTGCTGACCAAAGCCCGGCTACCCTAAAACTTCGCGCTTTCATCGATGCCGTTCTGGCAATTGCCTGGTCCTCTCTGCCGGATGGCTCTCTGGATTTCATCAACCAGCGATTTCGCGATTACACGGGGCTTTCTTCGGATCAGTTGACCGGGTTGAAGTGGAAATCGGCTGTCCATCCGGACGATATCCAAAAGCTTGAAACCTGGTGGCAGCATCTCAGCCAGTCCCAGGAAGCCGCCACAACGGAAAAGCGCCTTCGTCGCTTCGACGGAGCTTATCGCTGGTTCCAGATCGCTGCGGCGCCGGTTCACGATGAGCAATCCAATCTCATCCGCTGGTGTGGGATCAGTACCGACATCGATGACTTGAAACAGACGGAGGAGGGACTGCGAGCGAGCGAACGCTCCTGGCGGCAGATCGTGGATTGCATTCCTGGTTTCGTAACTACCGCAACTGCGGCGGGTGAAGTCGAGTTCTTCAATCAGCAATCCCTGAATTACTTCGGCAGGACACTCGAGGAATTGAAAAGTTGGATGACCATAGATGTCATCCACCCATCTGATCTCCCCCAAGTGATCGCCGGCTTCAGACACTCTATCGAAACCGGGCAACCGTGGGACATCGTTGAGCGCCTTCGTCGTGCTGATGGTGTTTACCGCTGGTTTCAGTCTCACATCGTCCCTCAGCGTGACGCTGAGGGACGAATCATCCGCTGGTTTAGCTCGATGGCCGACATCGACGACCGCAAGCGGGCCGAAAATGAACTACAAAAGGCGTTCGACGAAATCAAGAAACTGAAAGATCAGTTATTCGAAGAGAACATCGCTCTAAGACAAGAAATCGATCAAGCATCTTTGTTCGAGGAGATTGTGGGCTCCTCGAAAGCGCTCCGCAACACTCTGGCGCAAGTCGCCAAAGTCGCATCGGCTGATTCCACCGTTCTGATCACCGGAGAAACTGGGACGGGCAAGGAACTCGTCGCTCGCGCCATCCACAAGAGGTCTCATCGCTCCGCACGCGCATTTGTGGGTGTTAACTGCGCGGGAATCCCGCGTGACTTGATCGCGTCAGAATTGTTCGGCCACGAGAAGGGAGCCTTTACAGGGGCCACCCAACAACGCTTGGGCCGCTTTGAATTGGCCGGAGGGGGAACGCTCTTCCTCGATGAGGTCGGAGAGTTGCCTGCCGAGACCCAGATCGCTCTCTTGCGTGTTCTGCAGGAACATGAATTTGAGCGTGTTGGTGGAACTAAATCCATCCAAACGGATGTCCGGGTGATTGCCGCCACGAATCGAGACTTGCAGGCGGCCATCGCTGGGGGTACGTTTCGGCGTGACCTGTATTACCGGCTCAATGTTTTTCCGATCGAGGTGCCTTCCCTCCGCGAACGACGGGAAGACATTCCGCTGCTGGTTGAGTACTTCATCCATCGTTATGCCAGGAAAGCAGGAAAGACCATCCGTGGGATGAATGCAAGGAGCCTGGAATTGCTTCAGGGGTACGCTTGGCCGGGGAATATTCGTGAATTGCAGAACGTCATCGAGCGATCAGTAATCGTGTGCGACACGGAAACTTTCTCGATAGACGAAAGCTGGCTCTCATGGCAGCCCCTTGCCAACGAGCCGAAAAGCCGCACGGAACTAACTCGAACGCTTGCTTCCCAAGAGAAAGAAATGATTGAAGCAGCCCTATGCGAAAGCGGAGGCCAGGTCTCCGGAGCGTCGGGCGCGGCCGCCAAGCTCGGTATTCCAGGATCTACGCTGGAATCGAAGATCAAGTCTCTCAAGATCAACAAGAATCGGTTCAAAGCCATAGATCCCTCAACAGACCGCATGTAAACCCCCACATCGGCGCCAGAATGTCAGCTTGCGAAATTTCGCAAATTTGCGAAATTTCGAATTGCGGGACTCCATTCATGACCTTGTTTTCAACGGCTTAGATTTGGACTCGTCATTGCAATCCAAGTGCTTGTAGCG
>Ga0207132_1015_pt4 | contig 23671 bp, 19 predicted proteins | sample Alteio_BWMinHeat_14_FD_153554 | JGI IMG/M metagenome (GOLD analysis project Ga0207132, IMG submission 153554) | Enriched cells from forest soil in Barre Woods Harvard Forest LTER site, Petersham, Massachusetts, United States -... | ecosystem: Environmental > Terrestrial > Soil > Temperate forest >...
CTCGCCGTCCGGCAAGACGTAAGAAGCCGCGCGGCCGCCGAGGAACGGGCGCTGCTCAAAAAGCCGAACGCGCCAGCCGGCTTCAGCCAGCGCGACGCTGGCTGCCAGCCCCGCCAGTCCGCCGCCGATCACCATCACGCTTTTCAAGGATATTCTCTTCCAAGAGGCGGCCGAAGCGCGCCTTTGCGATGAACAACATTTTTTCTACTTTCCCTAGCCGCACGCGTTCGCCCAACACGGCGAAATCGAGGGTCTCGATGCGGGCTAACAAGGCGCTATACGTGTGCACCAAGAGCCACAGGGCGGCTCGGCTTTCTCGATCGATGAAACCGAAGAGCGCTGCGCCTTCTTCGTAACACTGCCAGGCACGGTCGGCCTCAAAACGCAGGAGTTCGCGGACACCCAGAGTGGCTTCGCTCTTGCCGAAATCCTGCGGGGAGACTCCGTAGCGCGCCAGGTCTTCTTCGGGGAGATACACGCGGCCTAGAACGTAGTCGTCGTGGACGTCCCGGATGATGTTGGTCAATTGAAACGCTAGGCCAAGTTTTTCGGCGAGATCGAGAGCGCGTGGGTCGTGGAAGCCGAAGACGTGCGTGCAGGTGAGGCCCACGGTTCCGGCGACGCGGTAGCAGTATTCACGGAGGCGATCGAAAGTCGGGTAGGTGCGGAGGGTTAGGTCCATTTCGGCGCCGCTGATTAGATCGTGCAGATAGCGGGCCGGCATTTTGTAACGTTGCATGGTGTCCACGAGCGCCGGCAAAACTTCGACTTCGCCGGGCATGGGCTCTGAGGGCAGAGGCTTCGCCACGGTACCGTCAAAGACTTGAGACTCGCCGGTGACCGCTTCATCGAAGGCGGCGCGCCATTTTGCGAGCCCGCGTTGTTTAGAGGCCAGGTCAGGGCCTTCGTCGGCGACGTCATCGACTAATCGCATGAAAGCGTAGAGGGCGGCGAGAGCGTCGCGTTTTGGTTTGGGGAGGAGGAAGAAGGCGTAGTAAAAATTGCTGTGGGCGGCGCGGGCGATACTGTGGCATGCGGCATAGGAGTCAGAAACCGATTTGCTTGATTCGGGCGCAGCAGGCTGTGCCACCACAAAGGCGGAGCCAGCGTCGCTCGATGCTGGTCGAATGGGCTTGGCAACGAGATGCGTTAAGAGAGCGCGGCCTAGCAGGCGGACTTGTTTTGCTTTACTGATGGCCGGGCGATGGTGGAGGGTGTCGTAGCCCATGGCTTCGATGGCATCGAGAACGGCTAGGCCGCCTTGGCTGAACATTTCTAGATCGACGCTCAGGCGGCCGCTTACCATTTTTACGAGCGGAGCGCCTTGCCGAAAAAGGAGGCGCGTGCGAGCGATCAAATCCTTCATCAGGCCGACGAAGCGTTCGTCGAAGCGGTGGTCGGCGATGTCGGATTCGGTTAGGCCGTGTGCGGCAGCGATGTCGAGGGGAATGTAGATGCGGCCCTTCCCGAGGTCGCGCTCCACGTCTTGCCAGAAATTTGCCAACTGCAGCGCAGTACAGGTGGCGTCGGACATGGCTTGGCGCTCCTGGTCACGATAGCCGCAGAGATAAAGGACCAGGCGTCCAACGGGATTCGCGGAATAGACGCAATAGCCGATTAGGGAATCCCAGGTGGGATAACGCTTTACGTTTTGGTCTTGACGGAAGGCCCTCAGCAAATCGGCAAACGGCTGCTTGGGAATGTTTTTGGCAGTTATGGTTTCGCGTAGCGCGACGAAAACGGGGTGGGAAGGGCGGCCATGGTAGCAATCGTCGAGTTCGCGCTCCCACCAATCGAGCAATTCCAGGGCCCGCTCTTTTTGCGGGACTTCGTCGCCGAGATCATCGGCCCAGCGGCAATAGGCGTAGACATTGTAGAAATGCTGGTGAAGATCTTTCGGGAGCAGCCACGAGACTACGTTGAAATTTTCATAGTGATGCGTGGCGAGCCAGCGCGTGTACTCCTCGGCCGCTGCCGCGGCGCAGTTGTTCGACGGAGCATGCTCGGCAATTTCGAGCTCACCAGGGCGCAACATTTTAAGAGAGATTCCTCGCTTCGAAGAACCATCCGGGGCACAAATAGCGCGCTTCGTGCGCAATGACGGGCAGGCGGTTCGATCCGTTCGAAGCCGTCAAGGCCGGACGGCCAGCTTGATTTCTCCGCTGCGGCTCTTCATGCGTTCGAAGGCCTGCGGCAGATCGGTCAAACGAATCTCTTCCGTCACGAAGTCGTGCCCGAGAATGTCCCCGCGGCGGATAGCTTCCAGAGCTTCGCGGATAAATCGCGGCGTGTGATGAAAGGGCGAGATCAGCTTAATTTCAGAATAGTGAATGGCGGCGGGATCGATCGAAACGTTGGTTCCCGAAGGCAGGCCGCTGAAGAAATTCACTACGCCGCCACGGCGAACCATGGCCAGGGCTTGTTGCCACGTCGCCGGATTTCCGGCTGCTTCGACGACGGAATCCGGTCCGCGGCGGTCCTCGGTCAAAATTTTCACGGCGGCGACAACATCGTTTGTCTCCGTCACGTTGATGGTGGCAATCGCACCCAGCCTGCGGGCTACATCGAGCGGGGCGGAACGACGGGCGAGCGCAATGACCCGCACGCCCCGGCGGGAGAGCATACGGACAAATGTCAGGCCGATGGGCCCGCAGCCAATCACCGCCGCAGTGTCGCCGTTGCGGACTTCCATTTCGTGAATGCCGCGGAGCACGCAGGCCAGCGGCTCGACCAGAGCAGCGCTTCCGTCATCGACCGAGTGCGGCACTTCCAGCATGTTTTCCATGGCGATGCGGCCGGGAATGCGCATGTATTCGGCATAGGCGCCATTGTTGAAGAGCAAGTCCTGGCAAAGATTCTCCTGGCCGCGGCGGCAGTGATAGCAGCGCAGGCACGGCGCGGAGTTGGCGGCCACGACGCGCATGCCAATGCGCCAGCGCGCGTCCACGCGCTTGCCGACGGCCGCAATGTCGCCAACCACTTCGTGGCCAAAAACGGCGGGAGGCTGGATCATTTTGGCATGATAGCCCCGCTTCCAGACTTTCAAGTCGGTACCATCGGTCAACGCGAGGCGAACGCGAAGGAGCACTTCGTCAGCAGCCAGGTGCGGCACGTCGATCATCTCAATGCGCAGATCTTCGCTGCCGTACAACACCGCCGCGGTCATCTTCGACGGCACGGCTACTCGCGCGACGGGGAACGCCACTTCTTCAGCAACTTCCGGTTTCTTTGGCGTGCTTGTTTTCATGCGTGCGTGATCAGAATCTTCAGCGATTCGGCCGTCGGCTTTGCGGCCAGCTCCAGGGCTTCCTGGATGCTATCCAGTCGAAAGCGGTGCGTGACAATCTCCATCACCGGCAGTTTCTTTCCAAGCACCAGATCTGCGGCTGATTCTTGGATGTCCACAGCCGCGCTATAGCTGCCCAGGATTTCCTTCTCGTCGATGCCCACAGCTGCAGCAGGAAACTCGATCCTTGTGACCGGATCGTTTGCCGCGAAGAGCAAAACGCGCGCACCCGGACGGGCCGTTGCCAAGGCATCCGTAACTACTGACGGATGTGCGACCGCCACCAGCACCGCGTCCGCTCCCCGACCGTCGGTGCGAGCCCGAACTTCTTCTACCAGCTTACCACTGGTTGGGTCAAACGACTCCAAGGCACCCAGAGTAAGGCTCTTTTCCCGGCGCTGTGGAATGGGGTCACTGGTATAGAGCTTGGCACCTTCCAATTTGCTGACCATGAGCAACTGGAGGCCGATGGGGCCGCAGCCCAAGATGAGGACAGTTTCGCTGGCGGTGATACGCGCCTTTTGAACGGCTTTGACGATGGTGTTGATGGGCTCGATGAAAGTGGCTTCTTCGAAACTGACGTTGTCCGGGAGCCGGACCATGCCGCGGTCGGCGACCCAGGGCATAGCTTTTACATACTGAGCGAAGCCGCCGCCGTTTGGCGTGAAGCCGGCGGTCAGCCCGGTCGTTTTATATTGCTGGCATTGGGAAAACAGGCGCTTCTGACAATAAAAGCATCTCCCGCAAGGAATATGGTGGAAGCTCATGACGCGATCGCCGGGCGTCCACTTGTCTACGCCGCGGCCGACGGCGACGACCGTGCCGGAAAGCTCGTGGCCCAGAATTTGTGGAGGCTCGACGTAACGTTGAAAGATTTTCTTGATGTCCGTGCCGCAAATGCCGCAGGCGGCCACTTTAATGAGCACTTCGCCCTCGCCGACTTCGGGGACGGGGACTTCCTCGACGCGGACGATTCCTTTTTCCCGGAAAACGCCGGCCCGCATGGTTTTCGGGATGGGCCCGAGCGATTCGAGCGCTTCTGCTGCTGTGCCGAGGCTGCTCATGTCGCAGAGACCTCTTCTATCCTAGGATGCGCGACTTTCGTCCAATTTGCCGAGATCGTGGAGATATAGCGGTCTAAAAAGTCAGCCAAAGACTTACTGGCCGCGCGGCTCTGCCGCCCAAACTGCAGCAGAAGGGGAATGCGGTAAGGACTGAGCGCAACCTCTTTGAGGAGCCCGCCCATCTTCAAATGGCCGTGGGAGTCCAGAATACGCGCAAAATTTACGGGCAAGTCCTCATCCGCGGCGTCGCTGATAGCGCGAACGGCTACGCATGGAACGCGTCGTTCGGCAGCAGCTCGAAGGACGTGAGTTGTCTCCATCTCGACGATACTTCCCTTGCGGCTCAGTTCTTCCTTCTCTTCGGCGGTGGCTACGATTTTCGCAGAAGTCAGCGAAACATTCACAGCCTTTGCGCCGGATGCGACGGCGAGATCCAGGAGAGCCGCGTCACTAGCGGCCTTCGAACTCTCGTCCAGCGTTTCGGCACTGCGGGCCGCCACGACATCTCCTGGTGTTAGTCGAGCATCGAGGGAACCTGCGAGTCCCGAGGAAATGCAGAGGTCTTGCGTCTCCAGGGGGATTGACGACATCGCTTTGGCAGCATTCGCTCCGCCCATGCCGGTCAGCAGCACAGTTACTTCGTCGGGACCGATGTTGGCCTTGAAGAGATCGAAGTCCCGCCGAGTCTCCCAATTCTCGAATTCGTAGGGAACAAAGGGATGACGAGAAGACCACTGTGAGAACTCGGCTTTGATCGCGAAGGTGACTAGGATGCGCATGAATCTGTTCGTCTATGATGCCGGGACGAGTCGCTGGGCTACAACTGCGCCCACCGGCTCCGACGGGCGGGGCAAGCCCCGCCCCTACAACTGTTTCTCTCCGCGAGGGCGGGACGAAATCCCGATGCCCTTGCTCTAGGCAGCGGCGCGCAACATTTTCTTGGCGCGGCCGGGAGTTAAGTAGCCGTTCGATTCGTACCAGCGGGTCGCGCGTTCCAAAGCTGCTGCTACCGAACCCGGCTTGAAACCCAGTTCGCGCTGTGCTCGTGTGCAATCCACGAACATCATGTGTCGCGCGATTCTCACGCCTTCGACCGGAATTTGCGGCTCTCTTCCGATCAGTCGCGAGAACGCCGTGTTCATGTAGGCTACACCTAAAGCCAAGGCGTGAGGAATTTTCAGCCTGGGGGCGGGCAGACCGGTAATCTTGGCCAGCGCATCCAGCACCTGTTTCAGCGTCAAATTCTCGGCGCCGAGCAGATAGCGCTCGCCCACTTTGCCCTTCTCTCTAACCAGCAGGTGGCCCGCCGCGCATTCTTCCGCGCCAACAAAATTCAGGCCAGTTTCGACATAGCCCGGCATTTTTCCGTTCAAGAAATCGAGGATGATTTTTCCGGTCGGCGTGGGCTTCCAATCCCCAGGTCCAACCGGAGTGGTAGGCATGGCTATGACCACCGGCAAGCCATCCTTCGCGGCGTTCAGTGCTTCGCGTTCGGCCATCCATTTCGAGCGTTTGTAGTGACCGACCATTTCTTCGAGCCTCGCATCGGTAGCCTCGGTGGGAAGTTCGGGACGATCCACAGCGACAGTTGCTACCGTGCTGGTGTAGATGAATTTCTCAACCCCGGCGCGTTTCGCGGCTTCTAGTAAATTCTTCGTCCCGCCGACATTGGAATCGTAAATGTCGCGCGATTTTTTGGCCCACAGGCGATAATCAGCGGCCACATGAAAAACACACTTCACGCCCGCAAGGGCGCGCTCGAGCGACGCAGCATCTCGTAGGTCGCCCGTCACATATTCCAGAGATAGATCGCCAATGGCACGGTTGGTGCTGGAAGCGCGCATCAAAACGCGGACTTGCTCTCCACGAGCGACCAGTTGCCGGGCCACATGGCTGCCTAGAAAGCCCGACGCCCCTGTGACCAGAGTGGTCATCCGGGTTCGGCGCCTTCCTCAAAATCGCCCGGCCGCGATTCTGAAAATCGCTGGCGTTCGATTTCCTCGGAAGTTCCGGACGCAGCCGGCACTGCGCTAGCATCCAGCAAGGAGGATAGCAACGCCCAGCGCCGGGTCAACAAACGGCGGCGGAGTTCGGTGACGTTCCGCTCCAAGGCGGGATCAGGCGCCGCGCAGGTTATTAAAAATCCGTCAACATCGAGCTTGCTGATATCTGCGTGGAGTTGCTCCAGTTCGCCTGCGGCTGTGCCGTGATTGAAAACTAAAAGAGCGCACGTGAAAAAGCCTGCCAGTCTTGCCATGCGAATCGCTTCCAGCCCCGCACAGAACGCGCCGTCGCGGGGATTGCGCCAGCCCTCTGGCGGCTCCAAGCCGTCGAAGCGTACCGCCACGTGAAAGCGGGAAGACGGCTGAAACTCATGAAGACGCCGCTTCAACGACATGCCGGAGGTCTCTAGGAAGACGCTTCGCCCGGACGCCGCGAGGGCATTGGCGAAGCGGGCGACCTCGGGAGAATCCAGCGGCTCGGAGCCGGCAATCCAAATGATGGGCCATCGAAATCGCGTAACGAGAGCGCCGGACTCGAGAGAACCCTTGCCCGCAGGATCACCGGCGATGGAAAGTGGAGTCGCGCCAGTCGGCAAGTTCGTGTCCGGAGAAAGCCTCAGGATCGGAGGATAGTTCTGCTTCGTGCAAATGGAGCGCGCAGCCAAAGCCAGCATGAGATCCGCGGTGAGCCCCAGAGAAAACGTCATCGCGGGCTCTAGAACCCGCTCCGCAGCCGGAATTCGGATGGCTGGAATTTCATGGCGCAATACTCATGCGGACCTTGCACCTGATTGCGGAATCGAGCGAGCGCGTAAAGCGGGAAAGAATTGCGGTAGAGGTGATACTTCAAATAAAACACTCCCGGAAATCCCGTGCCGGTAAAATCAGCTTCGTTCCACGAGCCATCCGTATTTTGCTGATGGACCAGATAAGCAACCGACTTCTGAGTCGCGGGATCATCGGCCTGGGCGCCGGCGAGCAGACCGATCAAGCCCCATGCCGTTTGCGATGCCGTGCTGTTTCCCCGCCCCTTGGTCGTCGGATCGGTATAGCTCCACAAGGATTCGCCGAAGCTGCCGTCGGCTTTTTGGACCGCGCGCAGCCACCGCACAGCGCGCTGGCAAAACTCTTCTGCGGTTAGCGAAACTGTTTCGAGAGCACGCAGCGCGCCGCTGGTACCGTAAACATAGTTCACCCCCCAGCGTCCGAACCACGAGCCATCTTCGCACTGATCCTTGAGCAAGAACTTCACGGCGCGTTGAATCGCGGGGTGTTCCGCGGGCCAGCCGAATCGTCCCAGGCATTCGACCACGCGGGCCGTCACATCGGCCGTCGATGGATCGATCATCGCATTGTGGTCAGCAAAAGGAATATTGCACAAAAGTTGGCGGTCGTTGTCGCGATCGAACGCTCCCCAGCCGCCATCTTTGTTTTGCATGCTCAACAGCCACTGGATGCCGAGGCGCACCGCGGTTTCCATGCGGTCGGGGTCGGGGTGCTTCACGCGCTGCAATGCCATGAGGACGAACGCGGTGTCGTCCACGTCCGGGAAAAAGTCGTTACGGAACTCGAACGCCCAGCCTCCCGGCTCGGCGTCTTTGTTCTTACATTGCCAATCGCCGGGTCCCAACACCTGCTTCGAGAGCATCCAATCGGCAGCCTTCACCAGCGCAGGATGATCCGCGGACAGCCCGGCCTCCTCCAAAGAGACCATGGCGATACACGTGTCCCAGACCGGAGATACGCACGGCTGCATGCGGATGGTGTCTGCTTCTTCAATCTCGAAGCGCGAAAACTCGCGAATCTCCCGAGAAGTAATCGGATCGTCAGGGCCGTGCCCGAGCGCCATCATCGCGAAGATCGAGTTCATCATCGCAGGATAAATGGCCGCCAAGCCTTCGCTCCGTTCCATGTGCGCGAGCATCCAGGCTTTCGCTTCGCGAAGAGCGCGGCGGCGAAGCGGCTTCCACGGAAGCTTTTCGTAAAGCTTCAGGCCGCGGTCGATGGCGAGAAAAACGTTGCGCCAGGAGATCAGCTGCTTGCTCCAGTCAAACGCCGCAGTTTTGTGCGCGAGGTCCTTGAAGAGTTCGTCGACTCGCGCGCGTTCCGGCAAACGCCAGTCCGGCCGCAGCGCGGAAAGAATCGCCATGGGGATCACGATGCCGCGCGTCCACGAGGACATTTCGTAAATGTTGAGATAAAACCAGTTCGGCAAAAGCAGCAGTTCCGGCGGAATCGAGGGAACGAGCTCCCAGCCGACCGCGCCGATCAGCGCGAGGTAAAAACGAACATAAGAATTTGTTTGTTCGAGGCCGCCAAGACGGTGCACCGTTTCGCGCGCCTGCGTCATGTGCGGCGAACCCGTATCGTCGCCGACAAGTTTCAGCGCGAAATACGCCTTGCAGGTGGCATTGAGGTCCGAAGGTCCGCCGGGGAAAATATTCCAGCCGCCGTCGGGCAATTGCCGCCGCCGAACATAATTGGCGAGCTTGGCGATGCGGCCGGGGTCCGCTTTGCCAAGAACATGCAGGTAATAGATGTAGTCGGATTCGAGAGTGGTATCGGCCTCGAGTTCGCCGAGCCAATAGCCCTCTTCAGCCTGCAAGGAGAGCAGATGGTTCGCTCCGTTTTCGATGGCTTGTTCGAGAGGGCCACCCAGGTCCGGCGCGTGCCAAAATGGAGGTATGGCAGGGGCGGGCCTATCCAGTCCAATGCGTGTACCTGTCGCCAAAACAAGTCCCCCGAGTCGAAAGAGTACCCAAATGCGGGCGCAACTAAATCCACCCAATCTGGCCTAAACCCGCCTAACTGCTGTATTCCTAGCCACTTCCCGCAGTTTCCAGCACGAGCGCCAGAACTGTTGGAGACCGAGTAACACAAGTACCCCTAAATTATCGCCGTCTTGCGCCAATGGGTCAACGTCTAAGATGCAGTCGCGTTAGCGATTCGTTGTCAGAGGGCGATACTTGGCAGGGCCTGCAATGCTCGCTCGATGAGGACTGCGAGAGGCTCGGGCAGGGGATCTCCTTCGCGCTGGGTGACGGAAGGCTTGGTGCGCAGCAAATGGGCGGGGAGTTTTATCCAGGAAGGCGCGGCGGCGGGAGCTTCCAGCGCGCCGCGGAGTACCAGCGCATCGGCGCGGTCGAGCGCCACGCGCGCGGAGTCTTTGAAATCCTCGCGTGCGGGATCGATCACCGCGAAATAGAGACTTGGTTTTAGGAATTGCAAGAGCGAATTGCTCTCGAGAATCAGCGAAGGCGGATCTTCCCGAGTTTCAGAGAGCGCTCGCTTGAGGGCCTCTCGCATCAACGGCAAGCCTTCGGCGAGAAAACCCTGCTTGGTTCTTAGCCAAAACGAGCGCTTCGCGCCCGCTCGAAGAAATCGCGCGCTGTCCGTGCCGGATTGCGGCTGCGCCTCCCAGTCGATCGAGCAAATGTGTTCGTGGGGCGCGCAGTCGCAATGGTTGCCGTTCTCGGCGCACACACCGTGGCCATACTGCGTGATTTTTCCAGCGATCCAGTTGGCTCTGGGGAACGCGGTAATGATGTCGCACACCAGTTGCGTCTTGCCGATGCTGCGAGTGTGGCCGCCAACTACGATCACGCGCCAGAGTTGTGCTCGACTCACGTCCCGTCACTTCCCTTCCCGCTTGGCTTCGAGCGCCTTGATGCGCGCGGCCAGTTCCGGCAGACGCGCCTGCCAGGCGAATTGTTCTTTGAATTTCTCAAGACGACGGGCGGGCGTGCCCCAAACGGTTTGCCCCCTGCGGATCGTTTTGCCGCCAAGCACGCCGGATTGCCCGCCGACGACCGCTCCGTCTTCGAGACAACATTGTTCTCCAAAACCGGCTTGGCCGCCCACCACGACGTGCTTGCCAAATTCGCAGGAGCCGGAAAGGCCGACCTGCGCAGCCATTACGGTGTGTGCGCCAATCTGGCAGTTGTGCCCGACGTGTACGAGATTGTCCAGTTTAACGCCTTCAGCGATGCGCGTGTCGTCCAGCGAGCCCCGGTCGATTGTTGTGTTCGCCCCGATTTCCACATCGTCGGCGATTTCCACGATGCCTGCCTGCGGAAATTTCCAATAGCGCCCTTCGCCCTGGGCGTAGCCGAAGCCGTCTGCTCCGATGACTGCGCCAGAATGGATTTCCACGCGATCTCCGATTCGAACCCCTGCGTACAGGGTCACGCGCGGGTGAATGCGGCAGCGGTCGCCAATCCAGCAGCCCGCGCCAATCACGCTGTGCGCGCCGATTTGCGTGCCCTGGCCAACGTGGGTGTCTTCGCCAATCACGGCAAATGGCCCGATGCCCGCGTTTTGGCCGATGCGCGCCAGCGGCGCCACAATGGCGGTCGGATGAATCCCGCTGGCGATGGGGGCTTTTCCAAGTATGAGCGCAGCCGCTTTGGCAAAGGCAACTTTGGGATGCGGACTTCTGAGAACAACCTTTCCGGGCAACAGCACATTTTCCGTCGTCATCACGCAGATCGCTGCTGACGCTCGGGCGCGGTCCGCATGTTTGGCTTCCTCCACGTAGATGAGATCGTGCGGGCCGGCACGCTCGGGCGCCGCTACACCGCGCAGCTCGACAGCGCCGTCGCCTTCCAGCTGTGCGCCAACTGCTTCCGCCAATGACTTTGCCGTTTCGATCATCAAAGACCTCTCTCAAAAATCATACAGCGCGGGCTCGCCTTTGGGCCTGGTCTTCCAGCGCTTGTGAACCCAAACCCATTGGTCCGGGTGTTTGCGAATAATCTCTTCGATGGCCTTGGCGAACCGCCGTGTATTTTCAAAGACGTCGCGCTCGGTTTCGCCGGTGCGCACCAGGTCTACGGGAGGCTCGAACCGCAGGCGATATTTTTGAATGGTCTCGTCCCAGTAGGCGTATCCCGGGACCACCGCTGCGCCCGTATGCAGCGCCACACGTGCTATCCCCGTTGTCGCACAAGCGGATTTTCCGAAGAAATCGACGAACACGCCTTCTTCCGGCATGGTGTTTTGATCGGCCAGAATGCCGATGGTTCCCGAGTCTTTCAGAATTCTCAGCATGACGCGCGCGGACTCGTTTTTGAAGATGGGTTGGTTGCCTGAGGTGCAGCGGTATTGGTTGACGAGCGCGTCGAGGCGCTGGTTATCGAGCGGCCGCGCCATGTAATGCAGCGGATAGCCGTAGAGCGCGTGCGCGAAGGAGGAGAGTTCCCAGGCGCCGATGTGACCCGTCAAATAAAGAACGCCATTGCCGCGTCGCTGCCCTTCCAGAAAATTTTCATGGCCCTCGAGAATCACGACGTTTTCGATATTTTCCTTCGTCAGCCGCGGGAAGTGCGCAAATTCCGCCGCCATCCAGCCAAGATTTCGCACCATCTTGCGCTTCACGGCTTTGCGCTCGGCGTCGGTCCAGTCCGGAAAGGCGAGCCGCAGATTAAACTCGGCCGTCTTCTCGAGCTTTGGCAGCAAGCGAAAAAGCAGAATTGTCATGGATGCAGCAAAGACGCGCGCGAGGGTCCGCGGGAGCGCGCCCAGCGTCTTCAAGATCAGCCAAACGGCGGCGTATGCAAGCCATTCCTTCATTTCGCTCCAAGACGGCCGCAAGGCGGTCGACGCGCGACAGTATGCAAGAGGTGGCAGCTCGGAAGATAGAGGTTCAATGCTAGACTTTCCATTCCGTGACTGAATCACTCACCACCAGCCCTCGAAAACCGTGGGCCAAGTCGGCAGCCCGCATCGGCTGGGCCCTGCTCATCCTCACAACACTGTACGTTTCCTATTTCAGTCACCTCGGAGCCATTGGATTTGTCGGCCCAGACGAGCCCCGCTACGCGTGGATTGCGCGCGACATGGCCGAGACAGACGATTGGGTGACGCCTCGGCTTTACGGGAAGCCTTGGTTCGAGAAGCCACCACTCTATTATTGGGGAGCAGCGGTTGGTTTCAAACTTTTTGGTGTCAGTGAAGCCGCGGCGCGGCTGCCGAGCGCCATTTCCGCGCTGCTTCTGACGCTTGCACTCGGGTGGTTGGCGTTGCGTCTCTATGGCCCGGAAACTGCCCTTTGGCTGCTGCTGCTCCTCCCTACCTCCTTGGGTATGGTTGGGTTTTCGCATGCCGCCGCCACGGACATGCCTTTCAGCGGAATGCTCACCCTGGCCATGGTCTCTGCCGCCGTCGTCCTCGGCCTAACACGCAATCGAAACACTCCCGTGATCCCCCGAACGCCGTGGCTGGCATTGACCTCCTTGGGCTTTTTTCTGGGCCTGGCGGTTCTCGCGAAGGGACCCGCGGCCATCCTTCTTTGCGGCGGGGCGGTTTTTTTCTGGGCAATTTTCACGAAAAGCTGGCGCGATGCGCTTCGGTTATTTCATCCAGCCGCCATCGTCGCTTTCTGTCTGACGGCGCTCCCTTGGTACATCCTCTGCGCCCGCCGCAATCCAGATTTCTTCCGCATATTTATCATCGAGCACAACTTCCGACGCTTCCTTACGCCCGAGTTCCAGCACGTCCAGCCGTTTTGGTTCTATGGCCCGATTCTGATTCTTGCGGTTCTCCCGTGGTCGGCAACTTTTCTATGGGCCGCGATCACCGGAGGAATGCGGGTAGCTCGCAACCGGAGGTTGTCTCGAGCTGCGACGTTTTTCTCCTGCTGGATAACATTTTGCTTGGTATTTTTCTCGCTTTCTCAGTCCAAGCTTCCCGGCTACATCCTGCCGGCAATTCCACCTATCTTGCTGGTTTTGGCCCGCTCCTTCGTCACCTGGGCGCCCCATAGCCGCCGAGCTTTCGGAGCCGTTCATCTGGTATTCGGGGTGGGATTGCTCGGCGTAGCCGAATTTCTTGGTCCGCTCCGCATCCGAGCCCTCACGGGTTCGACCGTCATTCTATTTGTGATGGTGCGCGTTTTTGTGCTTCTCGCTATTCCGAATTTGCTTATGGGCTTCGCATTCTGGCCTTCAAAAAGCGTTCGCCTTCAGAACTCCCTGCTGGCACTCGCCTTGGCCTCGCTGACTGGTTCTATTTTCTTCGCCGACCGAATACTGGAAGATCTCCGGCCCATTTACTGGCGGGAAAAGGATCTCGCTTCTCAATTGCTCGCGCATGGCGTGCCTCAGGATCGCACTTACCTCTATTTGGCCGTGAACCGAAATACGCGCTACGCACTGAGTTTTTACTTGCACCGTGAATTGCTGGATTGGGACCAAAACACAGAAGCCGATGGTTATGTTGTCTCGGGGTCTGTTGACTGCGGGCGTTTGAGGAAGCGCGGATTCAGTTGCGAAGAGGTTCCCCTCGGAGCTTCAGCCGAAGGATGGTCCGTGTCGCATGTTACGGCGAAGTCTTCAGCGAGCAGCCCCGCCAGTAGCGGGAAGCCTCAGTAGGAAGAAGCTAACCACACGATTCTCGTAATCGCGCTTATCTGCGTCTTCCATAGACACAAAATTACCGTGTGGAATGATCATCTGATCGCGGGGTTCGGGAGCCTTCCCAAACATTTGGCGGGTGAGTTCGGCAAGCTCGGGGTCGTCGGAAGCTTCTATGAATAGTTTCGGGATGCCCGCCAGCGTATTCAGTTTTTTCGACAGTGGTGCATCCTCTCGGTACTTGTAGTTCAGCCAAGTAAAGCTAAACTGCGCCGAGCGAACCATCAGGGGAAATCCACCTAGGCCAGTGCGCTCCACGCCGATTTTTACCATCTGTTCCGGCAAGTCGTACACGGAATCCAGCACGATGGCGCGAATGCGATGATCGTTCTCGGCCTCGCGCAAAGCCGCGTAAGCCCCCAAATTGTAGCCCCATAGTCCGAGGCGAGCGGGATCTACGTCATTTCGCGCGCCCACGGTGTCGACAGCCGCGCGCACTTCGTCCGCTTCGCGATACCCGAACGTGGTAATCCCGTCATTTCCGCCATGCGCGGCAAAGTCAAAAACAAACACGTTGTACTGGTGATCCTGCAGAGCCGAAACCAGCGTGAGCAATTCGCCGCGGCTCGATCCGTATCCATGACACAAGACAATCGTCGGCGCGCCGCGCAATCCCGGGAAAAACCAGCCGTGACGCGTCCCCAATCCCGGAACGGTAAAATCCACAAGATCCGGCTTGCCCGGAAAGCTCTCCATGTCAATTTCACTGCTGGTGCGCTGCGGCTTCACGATGCGGTAAACGAGAAACCCGGCAATGGCAGCGGTCGCCAGCACGGCAAAGAAAACCAGTGCCAGCAAGGCCATCAACAGTTTCGTATACCACTTGGTTGGATAGCGGAGCTCGTAGAGGATCGACATTCGTAGTCTGCGCCATGGCGCGGCCAGCGCCGCCGGTTTCACTCCTCAGGAAGCAAGTACGTTAGGCGCGATGTTAGCACACCTTTTCTGGACCATTCCGGGACCATGCTGGCATTGTGTCGGAATTGTATCGTTGCCACGCCCGCCTTGGTTGTGTGGACAGAGATTCGGCTATCATAGAACCTCGGCGGCAGGGGCCGCGTGGCAGTCTTCTTCCACATGAATATTGTCGACTTGCGTCAAACGACGGTCCGCCAACTCGAACCTCTCCTCGAAGAGGAAGCGCGCCACTGGCGCGATGAACTCCATTGGGACTACCGCAGCGCCCTGGAATTGATCAAACGGTTCCTGGACGCCCATGCCCTTGCAGGATGTGTGGCTTTCGAGAATGGCAGCGCCGCCGGGTACTCCTTTTACGTCCTCGAAGAGCAGAAAGGCCTTATCGGCGGCCTCTATGTGTCCGCGAAATTCTCGCAAGCCACCATCGGACAGCGGCTGCTCGACGAGATGCTGTTCTCCATGCGCGCAATTCCCCAGCTCTCGCGCATCGAAGCCCAGCTCATGCCCTTCAGCGGACCAGTGGAAGTCCCCCTAAGCGAGCAAGGGTTTCGCCTCTACTCCCGCCAGTTCATGCTCCAGGATCTACAGAAGCTTCCAGAAGCCAAACCCGGCGTCTCCGCCGGGATGCGCCTGGACCGCTGGAATGACCGCTACTTCGAGCCTTGCGCCAAGCTGATCTATCTGGCCTACGCCAACCACATCGACGGCGAAATCAACGATCAGTACCGCAGCCGCTCCGGCGCACTGAAGTTTTTGAAGAACATCATCCTGCTTCCAGGCTGCGGCCACTTCGTGCCGGGAGCCTCGTTCGTCCTACGCCAGCCGGGCAGCGACGATCTGGTCGCCGCCGTCCTCACCAGCGAAGTCTCTCCCGGAGTCGGCCACACAACGCAAATCTGCGTGCTCCCCGGCTACCAGGGCCACGGCATCGGCCGCATGCTGATGCAGACCTCCGGCGAAACGCTGCGCAGCATGAAATTTAAGGAATTAACGCTGACGGTCACGTCCGAGAACTACGGGGCGGTCCAGCTTTATGAAAAACTGGGATTCACGAAAATTCGAACGTTTACCGCGGGCGTCTGGCCGCGGTAACCACGGGGTCACTTCTTAGTACGATCCTTCAATAAATTTTTCAGTTCGGACATGAATTCCTGCACATCCTTGAAATCCATGTACACCGACGCAAAGCGCACGTAAGCGACCTTATCGAGTTTTCTCAATCGGTGCATGATCATTTCGCCGATTTCGGTGGTGGTGAGTTCCCTCTCCGTAGCTTCGTGGACCACACTCTCGATTTCATCCACGATGCCTTCGAGTTTCTGCGTCGCGACAGGCCTCTTCTCGCAAGCCTTCAACAACCCCTGAAAAATCTTCTGGCGTTCGAAACGCTCGCGCCGTCCATCCTTCTTAATCACCATGTAAGGAATTTCGTCGATGCGCTCATAGGTCGTAAACCGGCGGCTGCACTTGAGACACTCCCGGCGCCGCCGAATCGTGTCTCCAGCGCGCCCCTCGCGCGAATCGATCACCTTGTCGTCCAAATGCGCGCAGAATGGACACTTCACTGGGTCTCTCCCGAAGGCGCGCTTTCCAGCGATTCCTGCTCTTCGACCGCCATCTCTCTTAGTTTCGCCAACGAAACTCCCTGATGCAGCAATATCGGCAATCCGATCACCGAGACCGCCGCGAAGGTGACCAGCCAAATCACGATAGCAACCGCGGTGGCAAGCTCCGTTTCTATCCCAAATACGTTCGTGAACACAAGAAAGGACGCTACTTGCGAGCCCCCGCCAATTCCCGGCAGCTGGACGATCGAGCCCACCAGCGAGAAGGCCATCACCAGCATGGCATCCCCCGGTCTGAAATCCGCCAGGCTTCCGCCAAACGCGCGGATCACCCACTGATACACAAACAAAACGAGAATCCAGTGGAGCGCGGAGTATAGCCCGGCTAGCGCCAGATCGCCCCAGGTCCGAATCGTCTGCACACCCCGCGCGAATCCCATTAAAATTCGCGCCACGCGAGCCTTCCAGTTATGCACACCAAGCCACGGAGCTAAGCGGCGCGCGAGCAGCGCCGTCCCGCGAACCCGTAGAAATACTAGGAAAGCAATCGCGCCCAAAACGCCCACGCCGAGAAGGGCTCCGGCGGCTTGAAACGCTGGCACAAATTTTCCCGCCGTCTCTTTGGACTCCATGCCTGATTTGATCAGCAACAAAGCCAGAGCCGCTACGACTAAAGTGCTGGCTGTATCGAGAATTCTTTCAACCAGATAGATCCCGAAGAGATCCGCGGCCGGCAGTTTTTCTTTCCGCGCCAGCAGCAACACGCGGATCGGCTCTCCAGGCCGGCCCAGCACAAGCAGTGCCGCAAAACCGGCGAGGGTCATGGCATATATCTGCCAGAAACGCGACAGCCCTAAATTGCGCTGGAGCACCTGCCACCTCAGCGCGCGAATCGCATAGCAGGCATAGATCGCGACGGTCGACAACGCCAGCAGTGCGGGGTTGGCACGGCGAACCGCCTTCCACAAATTCGCAAGAAAATCGCCCGAATGAAGGAGACTGCTCGACCGATAAATAACGAAGCCGATGACCGCTGCGGCTAACAGGAAGTAAACCAGTTTCCTCGACGATGAACGCATGCGCTTTTCAGACTAACGGTCGCAAGCAGGTGCGTCAAGGCGGGCTGCTTGATGCTTCGATGGCGATTTCTCGAACTCAGGTCGAGCTGATCGTGGCACCCTGGCACGACTTCGAATCAAAAAATCTCAGAATGCGGAAACTGACATCTTCCGCGAGATTCAGTGCCATCCAATGTCCGGCCCCAGGAATCTGTTCGAACTTGGCCCCCGGAACCATCTCGGCGAGCTTCTTGCCATGCGCAACGGGGAAATGTTTGTCGCGCTCCGCCCATAAAAATAAGGACTCGGTCCGAATGGCCGGATAGAGCTGCTTGAGACGCGGCAGTGTTCCTTGATAGCCGGCGCACATGCGCACCACAAATTTCCTCACCTCCGGACGCTTGAAGCTTTCCCATAGGTCGCCGCGCAACTCCGGACTAAGTTTCGAGCCGCGCGGCAGAAACGTCCGGATCGCGCGAAAATAGACCGCTCGCGGCAGGCGCTCCAACAAGATGCGGTTCCAGCCGAATTTTCTCAGTAGGGCAATCTCCCAGGAGGTTTTCTCGTCCCAAATCACGAGTGAATTCATTACCACCAGGCGCCGAATGCGATCGGGGTATTCGGCGGCAAAGGCCAGCGCCGGCTGGCCGCCCATGTCGTGGCCGATAATCGCGGCTTTCGGAATGTTCCAGGCGTCCATGAGTGTCCCTAGCCGGCGGGCGAAATCGAACGGCGTTGCACCGCCGGTCCACGCCTCGCTGTACCCCATTCCAGGCCAATCAAACGCAAGCACTTCGAATCGCGCAGCCAGCCGCGGCAGAAGCTCCGACCAAACTTGCAAATTGTCCGGATAACCGTGGAGCAGAATTACTTGTGGTCCGCTGCCCATACGCGCAACACGCAGCTTGCGTCCTCCGTGCGTTTCCGTCGTCGTCGCCAGCATCAGGCGAAATCCTTTCGCACGCAGTCCGCCGCGAGCACTCCGGAAATCGCGCAAAAGCTCACCCACTGCCCCGGATGCGTCGCGCTCCCCGCCAGATACAACCCGCGCACGTCCGGGCTGCGGTGCGCCAGCCTGCCCTCGCGCATGAATTTCGCCGTCATCACGGGATTCATGCTGTCGCGCGCAAGCGAATATTCCGAAGCCCATTTCGCCGGCGTCCGCCGCTGAAGCACGCGATAGCGGCTAATTCCCTCTTGCCACCATTTTTCTTCCAACAGTTTTTCCAAATAGTTGGCTTGCCCCTCGGGCCCCATGCGCTGCGCTTTCGCGTGATCCATCGGCCCAAGCAGCCTCGCCGGATACCACTCACCGTTTTTCTCCTCCGGATTCACGACGCCCGGCCGAATGAATAGCCGCGCGCGCTCTTCTCCACCGGGAAGCAAAAATCGCAAGTACGGTGGTTCCATCTTTCCGTTTACGGCAAGGTAGGCGCACACTCCCGGCGACTGCAGCAGAAGCTTCGCGCAGCGCTTTCGGCTCAGGCCGTCTTTTTGATCGAGCAGCTCAAGATAGGTGGCGATACCGCAGTCGGAAACGACCGCATCCACCGCAAAGCGTTCACCCGCCGTTGATTCCACTTCCTTGACGCGGCCGCCATCGGCCGAAATCCTTTTCGCTTTCGTGCCATACCTAAATTCCACGCCTGCCCGTGCCGCGGCCTCCGCCAAAACCGCGGGGATGGCTCGAATCCCGTTCTTCGGATAAAAACCACCGACGGAATGCAACAACGCTGGAACAAACGCCAAAGGACTCGGCGCTTCTTCCGGGCGCTGCCCTGCGACATGAGTCCATATCGAGAGCGCATCCACGACGGGCTGCGGGAGCCGCGACGCACGCAACACGGAACCGAGCGACCGCAAGAGAAATCTAGCGTGGCGCCACCGTCCGCCGCCGAGGAGTGACATCGCTCCGGGCGCCGAGCCGTAGAGGAGCGGCCGCAGCGACGCTTCGATCGCTCCCGTCTGCCGGACAAAGCGCAGATAGAAGTCCTCGCTTCCTGGCCACTTTTCTTCCATCTCCGCCGCGGTCTTGGCTTCATTCGAATAAATGTTGACCGTAGGACGGCCGGGCGAATCGACGCCGTAAACATGATCGATGGCCCGCAATTCGATGTGCTCGCCGAGTTCGAGCCCCAGAGACCGAAACGCCCACTCTAAACCTGGCCGGTCCAGCAAGATGTACGGCCCGGCATCAAACGAGAATCCCTCATATTCATTTCCGGAAGCCAGCCCACCAGCTTCGGCGCGCGCCTCCAGTACCTGCACTCGGAATCCCTGCCGCACAAGCCCCAGCGCGGCCGTCAGTCCCCCCATCCCCGCGCCGATGACGGCGACGTTCTTTTTCACTGGAATCAAGCCTCCGCAGGCTGCTGCTTTTTCGTTCGAGAGAAATGCAAGCCAAGAAGCCTGCGTAGCGCCGCCCGCAAAACCCGCTCGAAAAATGAAACGCGCTGCAATGGAGGAAATGCTTGCTCATCCATCTCCGGAACAAACAACGAACCGCGTCCGCTCCCGAAGACGTACACCGGATAGGCCACGAAACTCAGCATCGTAGAAAACTCTGTCTCGTAGGGCCCGCGCCACCCTCGCAAATTCTCGTTCGTCCCGACAACTTCGATGCGCTTCCCCGGATCGCCAAACCAGTGACATGCCGCGCGCAAAATGTTTGTCTCGTCCGGCTCGCGGACTCCCATGTGCCGCGCCGCCACTAAATCCACGGAAAGCGCGTCCTCGCCCGCATACAGTCTCCGAGGAGAAGGCGGGCGCGGGCAACCCATCACGCCCACAAGCCCGTCGGAAGCCTGGTCATACGCGTCCAGCAGCGCAAAATCGGGCGGAAAGCCGTCCAGCAACATCATCAACGCGGTCTCGCGGTGCGCCTGCCGCTCCACAAAAAGAAATTCATCGCATCGTCCGCCCATCCACTCCAAATTGCCAATGGTGAGATAGGCCATTTCAATCGGATGGCTCCGCATCTTCCCAAACGAAACCCGGAAGTCCGCCTCCTTCCAGCTCCGCGAGATGGTGTTCTGCGCCATGCCGCGAAAATAGCTGTGCGGGACCTGATCGCTCGACCCATCTACAATCGGCAACCCGACCTTCTCGATCCCAAAGTAAGCAGCCACCTCGTGAACGCTACGGTGCCCGAAAAATTGGTCGTATATATTTGCCGACTCGACAATGACTGCATTCCCGCACTCATGCTCTGCTAAAAAGTTCCGAAGCTCGCGCAACAACTCGGCATCCGTGATGATCGAGCAATCCTTCCTGGCATACCCCAACATGAACGACGGCTTGACGACGATGGACAGGCCGGCAACCTGCTTTCCTAAAGCCGCCGCCCGCTGCCGCAATTTTCCCTCAAGGTCGCTCTCTTTCAACAGGCGGCGAAACACGCCGCATTTTTCTTCCGCGGATTTTCCCTCGAAGGCGAACACCCGCCCGCCGCTTCCGATCTTGCTGTTCACAACAGTGCGCTTCCTCAGCGTCCGCGGCAGAAAATATTCGCCAACGTCCTCAATCTTTCGGGTCAGGGACTCTTCCGTCTCCCCCGCAACGAGCTGGTCTCTTCCATCTAGCGCGTTGGCAAGAATTTCGAAAATTCGCGCATGCCGGTCTTCATCATCCCGCACCCGCACAAAATCTTGCTGGAGTTCCGCTCCTAGCTCCGGAGCCTCTTCGGCCAGCGCGATCATTCGGTCGTAGCACAGCCTGGCGGTCTTCTCGGCATCGACGTTGAAGACACAAAACTCCCGGAACGGTCCATAGTTCAAATATTTTCGAACATCTTCCGGGACCTTCCCGGTTAGCGCCCCGAGCCACGTAATCATCGTCGCTCCCGCCCGAGAGAATGGCGCTTTCGACCACGGCACGTGCTGCCTTACCGACCCCGCCCATCCTCCGACCAATCCACCGATCTGCTGCGCGAAGGCCTTCATTCGCAATAACGGCCCGCCGTACTTGAGCAGCGCACCCCGAATGTAAATCGCGTGCATCTCCTCATCCCGCCAGGCCCAAATCAAAGCGTGGCGCATCAACTCGCGAACAGCGGGCGGAATCGGCATGGCCGCAAGCCGCTCGGTCATCAACTCTTCCCGGTAGCCGACGCTGACAAGTTCTTCGCGCTCCAGCGCCAACAGACACAATCCGATCAACTCATCGCGCGGCCGGCCAGCGTACTTGGCCTCCCACGCTTTGAGCTCCTCCGCGAATTGTTCGAAAACGGCACCCACGAAGAGACCCTCTCGGATCTCATATAGACACGATATGGCCTTCTGGACAAGTCGCCATCTAAGCACACAGAAGCTATGAATCATCCAGGATTTTCAGGGATTTCAACAAGTTAGAATGGCCGTCGAGCTCCCAGGCAATTGCGCGGCTTAGAAAGATCCCCCGGCCTCGCCAGCCGAAACGTCTCTCGAGCGGAAATGCACTACTTCAATCGTTCACGCGAGCTCCGGGCGGGCCCCATCCTCACGAGCTGGGCCCGCCCGGATCTAGTATGTGACTGAACCAGTCGACTACGCGGTCCACGTCCTGGTCGGATGTTCTCCAACAGCAAACACTCACGCGCATGGCCCGGCGTCCACGCCACGTAGTTCCTCCGAAAAATGCTTCCCCTGAAGCGACGATTGCTGCAATCACTGCATCCGTCCGCCGATCGTGGTCCTCTTCGGTAGCGTTCCGTTTCAAGTCGAGGAATCGCACCAATCCTTGGTTGAGAGTTGGCTCCCGAACCACTTCTGCGCCACGCAATGCGCCGATTCTAGTCACCAGCGAATGCGCGTGCCTGCAGCAGTTTTCTACCAGCGACGCCAATCCCGCGCGGCCCAATTGCCGAAGCGCCGCGTAGGTTGGGAAGCCCCTAGCCCGGCGCGACCACTCCGGATTCCAATCCAGTTCATCGCGCACATCCGCCGCGTGTGTGAGATAGGGAGCTCGGTAGGACATCACCGCGCTGTGAGCCGCAGCGTTCAGAACGAACGCGTACCCGCAGTCAAACGGCACGTTGAGCCACTTATGGCCGTCAGTGGCCCAAGAGTCAGCCATGGCCACACCATCCAGTAGATGTCGATACCGTCCACTCGCGGCCGCCCACAAACCAAATGCCCCGTCGACGTGGACCCAGGCGCCGTAGCGTCTCGAAATTGGTATCAGCTCTTGGAACGAGTCGAACGCTCCAGTGTTTATCTCGCCGGCCTGCAAGAGCACAAACGTCGGCGCCGGAGGCCCCTCGTCCAGCGCCCGCTCCAAAGCGTCGGCTGGGAGTCTTCCTTGTGGGTCTGCCCGAAGATATTGCACGCAAGACTGGCCCAGACCCAGGAGACGCAGAGCGCGCTCGAAGGAACCGTGTTTTTGATCGCTCGAAATAATTCGAATCGGCGGCGCGCCATACATACCGCGTTCTTCGACACTCCAGCCGCGTTCTGCCATCAGGGCTTGGCGGGCGGCTGCCAGGCATGTAGCGTGGGCCATTTGGCAACCGCTCACCAAAGCGAAACTGGCCGCCGACGGAAGCCCCAGTATCTCCTTTAACCACGCACCCACCACTTCCTCAACGACGGCTGCCGCTGGACTGGCAGCGTAAAGAACCGCGTTCTGGTCCCAGGCCGACGTGAGCCAATCTGCCGCAAGAGCCGCCGGGAGCGACCCTCCAATGACCCAAGCGAAAAAGCGTCCCCCGGAAGATCCCACAAGACCGCCCTCAACATCAGCAGCTAGTTCGCTAATCACCTGCTCGGGCGCGACGCCATCCGCTGTGAGGACGCGATTAAGCCGATCCCGCAGGGCGGCGGCATCCACCCTCGCTCCAACGGACTTTCCGTTCAAACCTTCGAGGTATTGCAATGCCTGATCAAAGGCAGTCTCGAGCGAGGCGCGAAACATCGAATTGAGTTTGTCCATAGGCGAAATCGTACGAGCCTGCCTCCCTAAGCTCTATCCGAATGCCGCCGTCAAACTCCCCTTCTGAACCAATCTCTCCTTGATCGCGCTGCCAAAAATAAGGACTTCTGTCTCGAGGGTGTACGCCTGGAGGGAGATTTGGGGCGCGCGGGCGTGGGACGGGAGCTTTCCCGCTTTTTGCAGATTACGCTCGCGCCCATGGAGGCTTTTTAAATGATCAAGTGCCGCGGGCTCGAGGCCCAAATGCTCTCGAAGGAGCGGCAACCTGGTTGGCCAGACCGGCAGATGCCCTTGTGTGGAGGCCGACACCCCGGGTAAGATGCCCTCACTCGCGGTCGGTCGCCCGGGGCCAGAACAACAGGGAACTTTTCGAGAGCAGTTTGCGTTCCATAGTTGCAGGCCGAAGTTGGCCCTATGCAACTTTTGGGGCAGACTGGTCACCGTAGCGGGTTTCGAGG
>Ga0207132_1060_pt2 | contig 23640 bp, 24 predicted proteins | sample Alteio_BWMinHeat_14_FD_153554 | JGI IMG/M metagenome (GOLD analysis project Ga0207132, IMG submission 153554) | Enriched cells from forest soil in Barre Woods Harvard Forest LTER site, Petersham, Massachusetts, United States -... | ecosystem: Environmental > Terrestrial > Soil > Temperate forest >...
GTATTAACCGACTTGTGTTACACTTCAAGTCTTCGGCCTCATAGTGTACGTGCTATTTGTAAAAGAGGCCAAATGAGGGCGCCAAAAAACAGTATATTATAATAACTAGATATTTAGTTTTAAATTTGGGTATGCGAAATCTGCTTTTTTCGATATTGCTTTTACTCCCGCTTGCCGGCTTTGCCCAGTACACCATATCGGGCAGGATATTAAATAAGGCAGACAAAAGCCCCGTGGCTTCGGCTAGTGTTTTCTTAAATAACACGCTCGTCGGGGTCCGGGCAGCTGATAACGGATCGTTTTCATTAAGTAATGTTAAGTCCGGGCAGTACGATCTGGTTATCTCAAGCGTAGGTTACGAAACCGGCCACACCACCATTATGGTGTCGGCCGACCTTAGTTTGCCTGATATTTACCTCGCTCCAAAAGCAATCGCTTTGCGCGAAGTGAAGGTCATTCCAGACGCGGAAAAGACCAGGCTTTACCAAATGTTTAAGCGGTTGTTTTTAGGGTCTTCGCCTTATAGTGAGCAATGCAAAATAGTTAATCCTGACGTGATCGATATTGATTACGACAAACCCGCACACATACTTAGCGCCACCTCTTCTGATTTTATTGAAATTGAAAATACGGCTCTGGGCTACAGGATAAAATACCTGCTGACCAGTTTTTCAAACGATGAAAAAGAACGGATGCTGTATTTTGAAGGATCGGCGCTATTTGAAGAATTGCCGGGTACCAAACATCAGCAGCGCGTTTGGAAAAATAATCGGCTTAACGCTTACAAGGGCTCCAGCATGCACTTTTTGCGCTCGCTCATTAGCAATGATATTTATCCGGAAGGTTTTAAAGTATTGAAGCTGGTAAGGAAAATAAATCCGGATTATAATAGTAGCGGGAAAAAATATACAGAAACTTTATACACTGCACCGTTAATACCCGCCGACATGGTAAAACGAACCGATGCAACCGGGTTGTTCGCCCTAAGCTTTAACGATTGCCTTTATGTAATGTATAGCGCCCAACTAAATGCTACGCCGGTGGCCCAAATGATCAAGGACGGCCAAACGGTTCCTGATTACTTGAATGGTTATATTACGACTACCCTGATTTTTGAAAAACACTATGCCGTTTTTGACGCGAACGGCGTTTTTATCGATCCGTCAAGCGTTATATTTGAAGGTAAATGGGGCGAGACCCGGATGGCCGAACTGCTGCCTGTTGACTATAACCCGGGGAAATAATCGAAAATGACTAAATCGCCGGTTTGTTTTAAAAACAAATTTTATATTTAGCCATGCTTAGGCCGTTGTCGCTATTTTTGATTTTGCTGCCTTTTTCGGGCGCAGCGCAATTTACTATCGAGGGAAATGTAGTTAATATAAACGACAAAAAGCCTCTGGAGAACGCAAACGTTTTCATTACTAATACTACATCTGGCGCTCATACTAAAGCCGATGGCTCGTTCCGTTTAAATGGCGTCAATAACGGGCGTTATGAGTTGGTTGTTTCGATGGTTGGCTTTACATCTTTCCGACAGCCGTTAGTGGTTAACGACAGCAATATTACCTTTAAGAATATTGAATTAATACCCAAGACAATAGAATTAAAGGAAGTAAAAGTTAAACCAAACAATGAATGGCAGCGAGACTATGAATGGTTTAAATCCTTTTTCCTGGGTACATCCGAAAACGCCGCGCAATGTAAAATAATCAACCCGGAAATTATCAATCTTGACTATGACGACTCGACCAAACGCCTGACAGGGTCCACTTCCGATTTTATCGAAATACAAAATAATGCCCTGGGATATAATTTAAAATACTTGCTCAACGATTTTTTATGGGACAGGACCAAAAATACCATGTCGTATGATGGTGCCGTTTGGTTTGAAAATATGACGGGTACCGAATCGCAAAAACGCAAATGGACAAAAAACAGGCTGAATGCCTATCTGGGCTCAAGCATGCATTTTTTCAGATCGGTTATCGGCAACAATCTTAAGGAAGATGGTTTTTGGATGCACCAACTGAAAGTATCGCCAAATACCGAAAGACCGGCGGACAGCCTGATAAAGACAAATTTAAAAAAGTATAAAAAACTGGCAGAAAAAAGCTATAAATACAGCGACTCGCTTTTTTATTGGGTGGAAAAATCGCAAATGCCCATAATTAAGCAAACTTATGTCGATTCGACCCTGCGGCTAAATGAGGTTGTAAAAATAACCGACCATAAGAATTTATTTGCATTCGACTGCGACGGCGATTATATCTATGTAGCTTATTCAAAAAAAAATCGAAGCGGTGAACCAAATTTTGAAGAATATTACCTGATCAATTCAAAGGCAACAGTAGTCGCGTTTCTATCGTCCCACATCTTTTTTGATAACAATGGATGGATAGTTAACCCCGGAAGCGCCATCTTTAGCGGCTACTGGGCCTCCAAACGCATGGCCGACCTGCTGCCAATGGACTATCAGCCACCGACGAAATAGATGACTTGAATTTTTTGATCATGAATAGTATATATGGCGAAAGGCGCGGCGCCTTTCGCCATAAAATAATAGGAATTACCCGTTCGAGTCCACCAAAATAATTTTGACTTTGATTGGAAGCGTTGGCTGAACGGCTGTGCTGCCGTCTGCCGATTGGGCGTAGAGCGTAACATTTCCGGCGTTGTAAGTGTAACTGTATGAAATATTAGCATACACTTCGGGCAGCTGCTCGTAGGTGCTGCCGCCGTCATAGGAAATAGCAACAATTATGCCCCCGACCTTCGAAAAATTAGTGCTGATCAGATCGACGTTAATAGGCGCTGCATAGGATTTGACACCATTGTTATCCGTGGACAATGCCCAGTCGGTCGAAGCCAGATCTGCGTATACGGTTTGATTGGTTGTAGCAGGTGAGATGTACTGTTTTGTGCAGGATGATGCCGCCAGTAAAATTATACAGCCTAAAATAGTTAAGATTTTTTTCATAAGATTATGTTTTTTGTTTTTAGATAACGCTTCTTTCAAAAGGTTTAATATCGCCGACTTCCTTTTTTATAAATTTTTCATCGCGATAAAGGCTGCGTGACGCCTGCGGGCAGTGGCTGTTCAATGCTTTTTGCAACCAAAAGATTACCTTTTGTTGGCCATTTGTTAACGATAATTTAACGGGAATGCAACATAAATAGCCCAATTTTAGGCGGGTTCCGGAAGCTATCCGGGGAACTCACGTTAAGGAGGCTGAATAAAATAATTCTTATTCCAAATTGCAATGGGCGTTGTAAAAGGACCATCCGAACCAGGTTACCACCCGTTTGAAACATCAGACAGCATAAGTTTCGAAGCGCTATTTAATGAGTTTTTCGACCGCCTGGTTTACTTCTCCTATCAATTGACCGGCGACAAAGACCAGGCCCGCGATATCGCCCAGGAAGCATTTATTAAATACTGGGACCGTCGCTACATGGTTGCGCCTAATAAAATAGCCGTAAAAAACTTTTTGTACAGCACCGTACGCAATGCAAGTTTAAATAGCATCAGGCATAATAAGATTGTTGAAGATTTTAACCAGTTGCAGGGCGTAGCCGAGCCTGAACAGCCCCCTGTGATCGATGCCATTATCACGGCCGAGGTAGTTTCGCAAATTCATTCGGCCCTGCAATCTTTGCCTGCCAATTACAGGTCGATTTCCGTTTTAAGTTATTTTGAAGGGAAAAAGAACGGCGAGATCGCTGATGACCTGGATATTTCTGTTAATACCGTAAAAAAGCAAAAACAGCGGGCGCTGCAATTGTTAAGGATGAAACTGGCGCCCGAAATGTTACTGCTGCTTATAGCGGTGATCGCGAATGTCATATTATAAAGATTTTACTTCTCGTTGCGAGGGCTTTGAAGCAAGGGCGAGGGCAGGGAGTGCACCATTATAAGTGAAAATCTGATTTTTGGACAGCGGTGCTCCAGTTTTTGCAGCTATTGGTGCGCCAATAAATCGAATCACTGTTAATTAACGTTAGCGACTATTATCAGTGTTCCTGGTTTAAATTAAGCAGCCAGTGATTTCCAAATTTATCAGTAAGGCTGCCAAATAATGCGCCCCAAAAGTTTTCCTGTAATGGATGAGTTGCGTCCCCCCCTATGGATAGCTTTTTGTAACAGCTCCTGAGTTCCTCCTCGCACCGGGAATTCAATATCAATGAAACTGCGTTCCCCCTGATCAATCCCGTTTCCGATACCAAATCAGAACCCGTTAATTGCAGGCTGCCATTAGTAAGGGTCGAATGCAGGATAAGATCTTTCATCTTTTTCGGCAGCTTTTCAGAAAAAGGAGATTCTCCGATAGTTTGAAAAACCAATTCGCCCCCCAGGCATTGCTGATAAAATGTCATTGCCTCCCGGCAATTACCGTTGAACGTAAGGTATGAATTGATTGTGCTCATCTTTTATACTTACATTATACATTCAGATTATTTCTTGTATTGCCAAAACCTGCCTTTTCCTTCAGCTATCCATCCCAACGCTTGCTCCATCCTGGTTTGACGTGTGGCTTCTGTTTTTGCATCTGTTATCCAGATTAAATAGTCCTTGCGAAAAGATGCGGGTTTGCTTTCGAAAATTTCTTTCGCTAATGGATTAGCTGCCAGCCTTTCATTAAAATAATCCGGTACCTCAGTTACTTTTGGTTGTTCAGATTTTGTCCTTATTTTTTTTACGCCGCTTTCATTTAGAGCCATGGCTTCTTTTATATAAGCGACCAAAACTGCCTTTTCCGGCAAATCAGCTAAAGACGTGATCTTATCCATATACCCCATCTTCTTACCCGCTTTCACACTTTCTATTAGCTTTGAATCACTCATTAACTCTGCTTTAAAAAGGCTGAATGAGCAATGTTTTGTATATGCGGCAAGGATGCACATCATATCGCTCTTATAATCGAAATGCGGAAGCCCCCATTTCATTACTTCTTCAACATCCTGGCATGTTTCGTGAATTATTTTACGCAAATACTCCAGGATTGGCTTTGCAAAATGTGCTGATTTAGCAATATAATCATCGAATTGTGAATTGTACTGTTCCATTCTATTTATTTTATTGGGTGATACTGCATAAGGATTGCACCAGATTTGAAAGTCTTGCATTCAATCAATTTAAAGTGTTTCAAATTCATGCCATCAAACCACCGTCCGCCCTTGCCAAATGCAAACGGAAACACCAACAGTTGGAATTTATCCACAAGTCCGTGATTCAACATTGTACGCGTCAACTCACCTACCCCATATTGCACCAGGCTTTTTCCATCCATTTGTTTAAGCTTGTGAAGCTCTTCAACAACATTTCCCTGGATTAGGTTGGAATTCCAACTAAGGGGTTCCCTGAGTGTTCTCGAGGCAATATACTTTGGCATATTATTAATATAGTCCGCCATTTTTCCTGTCCGGATTGGCCATACCTGAGCAAAGCCTTCGTAGGTTAGCCGACCTGATAATAAGGCATCCGATGAGAAAAGGAGTTCATCTAAATAGTCCTGAACATCATCACTATGATACTTGAAAATCTCGGGAAACATTTCCGGATCGTTCACCACCCCATCCATTGATACTTCTGCTGCTACAATAATTTCTCTCATGATTTTAATTTTTTAGTTTGTCTAAATCGTTTAATTGTTGGTTCAGCACATTTTTGTTTGATTATTCCGTTCGTTGCATTTGTAATTTTAGTTTTCGCACAATATTTAAATTGTTTGCTTATGAATACATTGACAATACAAAGGTGGTAAGCAAAAAAGAAAAGGATGCTGTAGGTCTGTGTCAAATAAGGGGTATTTTACGACAGGAATTGTTTTTACCTTTATTCTATGAAGAATGTAAGCATCCTGGTTCCGGAATCATCAGTAATGCAGGCTATTGCGGATCCGCAGTATCTTTTTTCTGCGGCCAACCAATTCCTGATAGCATCGGGCAAGGCGGCATTATTCCATGTGGAATTAGTTGGGGCAAAGAAAGACATTAAATTAAATGACGGCATGTTTTCTGTCCATACCGATAAGCAGTTGAAAGATATAAAGAAGACCGATTTAGTTGTAATACCTGCATTGTTTGGCGATATGCAAACAGCCATATTAAAAAACAAAGCACTACTGCCCTGGATCAATGAACAATATAAAAACGGCACAGAGGTAGCATCGCTTTGTGTAGGCGCTTTTTTGTTAGCCTCTACAGGACTGTTGAATGGGAAAAAATGCTCAACGCATTGGGGCTTTCAAAATGAGTTCAGGCAAATGTTCCCTGAAGTAGAAGTGATAGATGGAAGCATTATCACGGAGGAGCATCATATTTACTCCAGCGGTGGAGCTAATTCTTACTTGACCTTGCTTTTGCATTTATTAGAAAAATATACCGACAGGGCAACTGCCGTTCTTGCATCCAAATATTTTGCTGTGGATATTGACAGGGACAGTCAGGCGGTTTTTGCTATGTTCATGGGGCAGAAAAATCATGGCGATGAAGCTATAAAAAAAGTGCAGGAGTACATTGAGAAGAATACCCAGGAAAAAATTTCGATTGATGAACTAGCCGATATGGTTGCGGTAGGGAGAAGAAGCTTTGAAAGAAGATTTAAGCAGGCTACCAATAATTCGGTATCAGAATATATACACCGGGTAAAAATTGAAGCAGCCAAACGCCAGTTTGAAAACAGCCGCAAAAATATTAACGAAGTGATGTATGATGTTGGTTATACAGATACCAAAGCATTCAGGACGATGTTTAAAAAATTAACCGGCCTAACCCCTATTGAATACAGAAATAAGTATAATAAGATGGCCTTTCAGGATTGAGATTTTATTTATGAATAAACCGACGAGGTTAATTAACTGGGGTTGTTCGGTAAAAAAATGAATTCTTTTAACATGTTGTATTGCTTGTCCCGCTATCGGGAATCAACCCATTTCAACAACAATTCCACCAAAGACCGATCTCCATTTGCATTTTTTTTACAACTTCCAGGGTTCCGGTATTTAAAATGGTGCAACAATAGCTACAAAAAGTGGTGCATCGTAATCTTAAAAATAACAGAAAATCACAAATAGCAAAAAAATTCGCCATTTACTTTATCCTTTTTAAAATCTAAAGTGTCTTTATTGGGAATGGACAAATGAATAACTACGGGCCTTATTTTAAGATTGCGGAACTCATTTCAAAATACCTGCAGGCAGAACTGGATGAGGATGAGAAAAATGAGTTACAGGAATGGCTTTTGTCTGATCCGCATAATCGTGAATTATTCGATGAACTACTGGATAATTCGCGGTTAAATCAGCGGCTCGGAATATATCCTGTTTCAGATAAGGAAGAGGCCTGGAAAAACATCGCGAAAAAAACAAAACAAGGAAAAAAAATAAAAAAACAAAAACCTCGGTATTATGTTCATTTGGCGGCGGCGGCATTTCTATTATTTGCTATCGGCATAAAATTCGCGGGGCGTTTTAACAAACACGAAGCGGGAAAACTACCGGCTAAGCATTCTTCCGACCTGATGCCCGGTGGGAATAAGGCAGTACTTACACTGTCTGATGGGACAAAAATTGTTTTGGACGATACCAGGCGTGGTAAAATTGCGCGCGAGCAAAACGTATCTATCGATAATGTTAAGAGCGGGGAAATAGTTTATAATGTTGATGAGTTGTTTCGCAAAGCAGATAAACCTGTTGTCGTAAACGCTCTTGCATTTAATATAATCGCCACTCCCCGCGGTGGGGACTATGAAGTGGTTTTGCCCGATGGAACAAAAGTTTGGCTTAATGCCGCATCTTCTTTGAAATTTCCGGTAGTTTTTTCAGGCAGCGAGCGGAAAGTGGAATTAACCGGGGAAGCTTATTTCGAGGTGGCTAAAAATGCCGCAAGGCCTTTTGTCGTAAAAACAAACGACCAAACGGTTGAGGTTTTGGGAACGCATTTTAATATCAACAGTTATACTGATGAAAATGCCGTTAAAACAACCCTGCTGGAGGGCGCTGTTAAAGTAACGGGCGGCCCGGCTATGCAAACGCTAAAGCTAAGCCCTGGCCAGCAATCGGTTATTACAGACGGCCGAATGGCACTTATTGCCAACGCGGACATCGGGGAAGCTTTGGCCTGGAAAAATGGCAAGTTCCTGTTTCACGATACTGATCTGCGACCCATAATGCGTCAGCTATCGCGCTGGTACGACGTAGATGTTGAGTACCTGGGTCCGGTAACAGTAAGGCATTATCGGGGGCGTATTTCGAGAAACGTACCTGTATCGCAGGTATTTGAAATATTAAAAACAAGTGGTTTAAACTTCATTATCGACGGGAGGAAAGTTATAGTAAAATCATAAATAGCGCATGGGGCCCGGCGAGGCCGGTAAAACCATTGCCAGCTAAAAACCGAAAGTGCTGCGAACACTTCCGGCTTAAGATCGGGCTGGCCTAAAATTATATTGTCGAATACAGTTTCACTCATCAACCCAAACAAAAATATGGATTTTTCTACATTTTACACCACGCAGCGCCTGAACGTGTGGGTAAAGGACATTAAACCGGCTATCAATTGTTTTTTGCGGCTAAGCCCCGAAACCAGGAGAAAATTAAAGATGCGGATACAATTACTTGCCATTTTATTATTTGCTGTGTGCCTGCAAATTAGTGCCGCAGGCTTTAGCCAGGGCATTACGATAAATGAAAAGAATGCTAGCCTCGAAGCCATTTTAAATAAAATTGAACAGCAAAGCGGTTACGACATATTCATGCAGACCGAACTGCTCGCCAAAGCGAATAAAGTATCCATCAGCGTTAAAAACACCCCGCTGGATAAAGTACTTGATAAGATTTTCAGGCTGCAGCCGTTAACCTATACCATAGTAGGCCATACGATAGTTCTGAAAGAAAAGCCGGATGCTAAAAATGCCGCCAATACACTTGTACCCGGCAGCTTGATGGCGACCGTGGTTACCGGCAAGGTGGTTGACGCCGATACAAAGGAACCGCTCACCAGTGCTTCGATCACTATTAAGGGCACCGGCAAAAGCACTTCGGCCGGTCTTGACGGAACTTTTAAAATTGATGTGAGCGGCTCTGATAATCCGGTATTGATGATTAGCTTTATTGGTTATATTACAAAGGAAGTAGCTGTTGACGGCAAGGCAAATTTAGGTGAAATAACATTAAAGGCCAGTGCAACGGCCATGAGCGAAGTGGTGATAAACGGCGACGTTGCCATCGACAGAAAGACGCCAATAGCAGTTTCATCCGTAAGCGCCCAATTTATTGAAGAGCATATAGGGACCCAGGATATTCCCGAACTATTGAATGGTATTCCGGGCGTTTATGCAACGCAACAAGGCGGCGGCTATGGCGACTCGCGCGTGAGCATCAGAGGTTTTACAAGTAAATCAGGAAACGGAAATGTTGCATACACCATAAACGGTATCCCGGTGAATGATCCCGAAACCGGGGCTATCTACTGGTCTGACTTTTCGGGGATTACCGATGTAACCAGTTCCATACAGGTTCAACGCGGTTTAGGCGCATCCAAAGTAATCGTCCCCTCATTTGGCGGTACTATCAATGTAACTTCACGCAGTACGGATATGCAGCAGGGCGGGTACGTTTGGCAGACTATTGGCAGCGATGGGTTTGAAAAAACCGCAGTGCTGGTTTCTACCGGGCTCAACTCAAACGGCTGGGCGGCAACCTTTGAGGGCAGCAGAACCATGTGGAATCCCGGGCCGGCTGATGGGCTGACTTCCCTGGGGTACAATTACTTTTTTAATCTTTCGAAGGTATTAACCCCCAATCAAACATTATCTTTCAATTTAATTGGTGGAAACCAAACCCACGGACAAAGGCCTGAAGAAACCATCGCCGCGTACCAGGGTGCACCGCAGGGGATTAAATGGAATGCGGAGTTAGGTGTTGAAAATGGCAAACAGGTTAATCCTTATAACAATTTCTTCAGCGAACCCCTGTTTCAATTGAACCACGATTGGAGCATTAATGATAAATCAAGCCTTTCGACTGTATTATACGCCATTTTTGGTAGCGGCGGGGGCGGCAGCATTAGTGGTACTATACCGCGCGTGAGCAATTTTTATTCGCCGCTTGACTATGACGCAGCCGCACAGGCGAACGTTAATAATCCCGACGGCTCGGCACTTAGTTACTTATACGATTCGCACGATAACACATCGTGGTACGGTTTAAGAAGCACCTATAGAACCTTGCTGGGTAAATATACCACGTTGCAAACCGGTGTGGACCTGAGATATTATTATGGCGATCATTACGAGGAAGTTACAGATTTGTTAGGAGCTAACTATGTGCTTGACCAGTACGGCGGCAGCGTTGCCAAGGGTACAGCCGGGGGTGATATCAACAACCCGGACCACCTGGCGGTTGTAGGCGATAAAATAGGCTATCATAACAAGGATTTTGTTCAGTCGGAGAGCGCATTTGCCCAGGCCGAATATTCAAAAAATGATTTTACGGCATTCGTTACGCTTACAGGCGCAGAGAACGGGCAAAAAAGGGCCGATTATTTTAACTACTTGAACAGCGACCCTAACCAAACTACAAATTACGTCTATCATGTATCGTACCAAGCCAAAGGAGGTGCAAATTACAACCTGAACGCGCAGATGAATATCTACGCCAATATTGGCTATTTAACCAAGCCACCGTATTACGAAACTACATTTGAAAACTTTACCAACCAGATCAATAAATCGGCGGTAGACGAAAAATTGTTTAGTTATGAATTGGGTTATGGCTTTAAATCATCCGGGTTCAGCGCTAAAGTAGACCTTTACCGGACATCATACAAAGACAGGTCAGATCAGAGTTCGTATTTTGATGCTGCCACCAATCAATTGTATAGCGCAAATGTTACAGGCGTGGACGAATTGCACCAAGGCGCTGAAGTCGTATTGGTATGGAGGCCCATTAAAGAGATATCCATCCGCGGCATGCTTTCTGTAGGCGATTATCACTATACCAATAACCCCGGCCCTACAACGGTTTTTAACAGCCAGCAGCAGCCGGTTCCCGGCGGAACAGTCCCAATAGTATACCTTAAGGATGAAAAAATCGGCGATGCGCCGCAAACTACCGCCGGGTTAGACATCGATATTAATTTATTGCCACAGGTAAAAGTCGGCGCAACCTATAACTATTTTGGCAACTATACCTCGAATGTCCCTTTCCAGGATTATACCAAAGCCAACCTGCAGCCTTACCTGGTGCCTGATTATTCGCTATGGGGCTTACACGGCGTATGGCGATTTAAGATGGCTGGCTTTGATGCCGATCTGTTTGGAACCGTTACCAATTTGCTAAACACAAAATATATTTCGGACGCGACGGATAATGGCGCAACCGGCCAAGCAAGTAATGCGCTTGTTTATTATGGCTTGGGCCGACTTTTTACAACCGGTTTAAAAGTTAAATTTTAAGAGATAAAAATCATTGTTATGAAAAAGATATATTATTTATTAGCATTGCTCCCGCTGGCTTTTTCAGCGTGTCAAAAACAGCCGGTTGTACCGCTGGCTGCGCCACTAACCAAAACCGCAGATTTAACGCTGACATTAGCCCCGGCCGATTACCAGCTGCTGCCAAGTTCGGCTTATCCGTCAACAACACTCAGCTTTAATTCTACCACTGATGCGGACACTTATATCCCGATGATCCTGGCTGCGAAAGAATCGCCCCGCTTAAACGACAAATCAACTGCCACGGTAACCTATACCCTGGCGGCTCCGTCGCTAAAAGTTGCCGATAGTTTGTATTCAGATGTGATATACACGGTTACTAGTGCAGATTATTTTGCTGTTACCGGTAACCATTACGGCGACTTTAGCGCAAATGATGTACTTAATTTCTTGACTTACAAGTATCCAAGCCCGGTTGCAAACCAATTAGCTGTAATAACTTACGTTTTGTATACCGGTACCGATAATACGGTTACCAATTCGTTTTTGTACTTGAATGGCTCATGGATAAAGATATACCAGGTAACGCCTGCGCAATATACGCTGGTAGGCGAAGGCAAATACGACCAGTTTACCGCTGCCGATGTAAGTAAGCTTCCGGGTTATTTTAATTTCTTCTTAAAGAATGATATAACGATCGCCGATACTGCCAAAGCCGGAGATGTGGATTACGTAAGTTACAGCTACTATGCAAGCGGCAATTATCAAAAAGTGCTGGCGCTTACTTATGATGGCAGCAACTGGGGTATTATGTCGACACAGGCGACTGGGTCGTTCCTAAAAACAAACGGCGCGTGGGCGGCTGTGCTACCGGTTCCGACCATAACCCATACCATCACAAGTGCCGATGTTACGCTTATTGCCAACTCGACAGTCGGAACTTCCGGGGAAAGATCAAATCTTGGTAAGTATGGAGATTTTTCCAACTGGCCGACCGCCGATCTTGATGCGGCGTTTATCCTGGTTTTAACTACCGACTATCCTAACCCGGTAGCAGGTGATAATTACAACGTAGTTTACCTTAACTATACCGGCGGCGCCGACGTGCCTACCACCCTTACTTTCCAATGGAGTGGTACAGCATGGGTTGCCAAGTGAGTGCTGAGTGCTGAGTCGAAAATCCTGGTCCTCGTTCAAAACTCCAGGTTAAGAATGAGGATCGGGATTTTTTTATTCAATATCTTTCCGGGTTGCCCCCAATAATTGAACGATAAACAATAAAGAAAATTCTTGACAAAGGCAAGGAAATTCAAGGAAAAATTTGCGTTCCAGGTGTACCGGGTGTATTAGGGTCCCAGGTGATCCAGGTGGTTTTTACATTTGCCTCCAGGGGAATCTTTTGGACCGGGGAACGACCGGCAGTGTTAAAGAATATCTTAAAATTTATTCTTCCACATCATACTTTCCACCGGGCGCGTGGACGGCGTGTTATATTTGGCGTTATCCTTTGTGTTGTAAAAAGTCTCGATTTCCCCATCCACAACGAAATAGATCAGCTGGCCGATAGGCATGCCCACGTACACCTTAACCGGCTGCGTGCAGGATATCTCCATTGTCCAGGTATTACAAAAGCCGACGTCGCCTTTACCCGCAGCGGCATGTATGTCGATCCCCAAACGGCTAATACTTGATTTCCCCTCTAAAAATGGGACATGCAAATGCGTCTCTGTGTATTCCTGCGTAACTCCAAGATAAAGGGTGTTGGGCTGCAGAATGAAACCCTCTTTCGGTATCTCGAAAGGGACAACCTCGTTATGCAATTTGGCATCCAGAACCCTGTCACGGTAGGTAGCGAGGTGTTTTCCAAGGTGTACGTCGTAGGAATTGGTGCCCAGGCATTCCCTTCTGAAGGGTTCTATGATGATAGTTCCATTTTCAATTTCTTCTAATATCCGCTTGTCAGATAGTATCATGGCCCCTTAATTACGAGGGGGTAAAAATAGAATTAATTGCCGCATGGGGCAACCCTTTGTTGTCAACAAAAGTTTTGGAGGATTGTGGAAAGAAAAAATTGCCTGAACCGGAATTTATTGAATTCAGGTTCAGATATTCTTCATCGTAACCTCGCCCGTAACCTTGTGTTTAAGGATCAGTTTGCGCTCCTCGTTGGGCAATATTTCCGTTTTGATCAAGTAATGGTCATCGTCGTACGATGTGAAATTTGAGCCATAGTCGTCGGTTTGGTCGCCGCGCCAGCCTTCGATCAATACTGGTTCCCATTTTTTTGATTTGGCTGAGGCATAGCAGGCATCTATTATCGCATTAACGATATAACCATCGTAAAACGTTTCCAGGGGCTCGGTTTTGTTCTCAATGGCATTAAACATATCGGTAAACATATTGGTATAGCCCAACTCGTGCACCTCATCTCCCACCGGGAAAAGCCATCCGCTGCTGCTCTCCGCTTTTTCAGCCACATAACCGCCCTTGCCCGTGCTGAACATCTCGAAACCGGTGCGTAAGAAGTTATTGATCCAGATAGTCCCTTCGGTCCCCATAACCTCGTCGCGCAGATCCATCCCTCCGCGGAAACACCAGCTTACCTCAAATTGCCCTATGGCGCCGCTGGCATATTTCACCAGGCCGATACCGCTGTCTTCGGCCTTTATGGGATGCACCTGTGTTGCTGCCCAGCACATCACCTCAACGGGCCTGATATCTTTCCCAATATAATTTCTTGCTATTTCGATACAATGGCAGCCGAGGTCGACCATTGCGCCGCCGCCTGACTGCTCGTGATCCCAAAACCAATCGCTATGCGGGCCGGGGTGCGTCTCGCGCGATTTTGCCCACAATACTTTTCCAATATTGCCATCTTTAACTGCTTTCAGCGACTTCAAGAATTTTGGTGTATAGCAGAGATCTTCCAGGTATCCGCCCATTATTCCAGCTTCTTCAACCATATCCAGCATGCGCTTCGCTTCCGCAGCGTTTCGGCCGAGAGGTTTGGTACACAATACATGTTTTTTTGCCTTTGCACAAGCTGCTACAGCGGCTTCATGCAGGTTATTCGGCAATGAGATCACCACGGCATCCACATCCGCGCGGCTTACCACCTCATCCATATCGTCCGAAAAAAAGCCGAGCTTATAATCGTCCGCAAACTTTTTGGCTTTATCGATATTCCTTGAATACACACTGATCAAATTGTCTTTTGCGCGCTGGGCCTGCAGCGAGTCGGCATAAAAACGGGCAATAAAACCCGATCCTAACATGGCTATGTTCATATTATTGTTGTTGTAATGTTGTAAAGTTGAAAGGTTGTAATGTTGAAATTTCGGAAATCGCTCCTCATCTTCAAATTTTCAAACCAGCGCATTTTCAAATTAAACCTGCGATTCCCAGCCCGTTTCTTTTAATGCAGGATCATTCTCCTTTTTCAGAAAGTCGGCATTGGATAACGATTCAGCATCCCATTCCATTATGGCATTATCCGGCACTATGTCAACTGGGACTTTGTAAGCGGTTGAGGTTTCGTTGTAAGCCAGGTTCGATCGCAGGTTGTAGCAGGAGATAATCGACCAACGCGGGCGATCAGACAGGTTTGCTTCCGAACGGTGGAGTAAATTGCTATGGAAGACCAACGCATCTCCCGCCTCCAGCTCCACATAAACCAGCTCCATTGTTTTAAGAGCGTTATTAACCATCGTCATATCGGCGCCAACTTGCTCGCCTGCAAAACCGTGATTTACCCTGCCCAATTTATGCGAACCTTTGATCACCTGCAAGCAGCCGTTCTGTTGATTGGCTTCGGTAAGCGCAACCATCACGCTAATAAGCTCATCGGGAAACATAAACTGGTTTTTATACCAATAACCGTAGTCCTGGTGCCACTCCCAGGCTCCCCCAACCTTCGGTTCTTTTTGCATTAGTTTGGAGTGAAAATGACATACCGGCGAATCGCCGTCCAGCAATTGTTTTACCGTGCCTATCATTTTCTCGCTTCGGGTCAGGTATCCGAAAACATCATTCCCGGGCGTGAACCATAATGACAACCTGGTTTTCTTGCCCGTCTGGTCATTAAGATCCAAAGCATTGTTAAGCATGGCATTATCATCCAATGCTGTTTGATACAATTTGTTCACTTCGGCAGGTTTGCAAAACCCTCTTATGATGACATACCCCTGTTGGCGGTAAAGCTCAACCTCGGCGGGAGTTAATTTTTCGGTTAGCATGGCTTAATTTTTAGTCCTGGTTTATAATTGACAAAAATCGATACAATTTAGGTTTATTTGATATAAGTTTGTCATCCTTTTTGCAATTTTACATATATGGCGATAGCATACAGACAGCAGGTTGATGACGATACAGAATTTGCTATTTGGAAGATTGAGGAAGAAGCTGACGAGTTATACAGCCAACTGCAATTAAACGATCAGGAGAAAGCTTACTATGAGCAACTTAAGATAGGCAAGCGAAACCTGCACTGGCTGGGTACCCGCGTGCTGCTGCGCAAAATGTTGCGTACCGACGAATATATTCACTTTAAAGTTGACGCTCACGGAAAGCCTTACCTCGTAAACCTCCCCTACCACATCTCGTTGAGCCATTCGTTTGATTATGCGGCTGTTATGATCGGCAAAGAACCAGTGGGCATCGATATTGAGCAGGTGAAGGAAAAAGTTGAACGCATAGCGCATAAATTTATGCGAAAAGAGGAACTGGCTTTTATCAACAAAGAGTTTAAAATACCCCACTTATACGTTTGCTGGTGCGCCAAGGAGGCAGTTTATAAATGTTTCGGACAAAAAGAGGTCTCGTTTTTAGATAACATTTTGCTGGATCCCTTTAATTTTGAAGGGCACGGCTGTGTCGACGCGCGCTTGCAAAGGGGCGTGACCAGCCTAAATTATGAGGTGGGCTACCTGCAATACCAGGATTATATGGTTGGATTTGTGAAAGGTTAAGGCAAATGAAGAATAGAAAGGTGATTTTTGAGGACTGGTGCTTAATTGACTATAAAACCGCCTGGGATAAGCAGGAAGAATTATTTTCACAAACGGTGAACCTAAAAACGGTCCTACGCAATCGCCGGATCGCAGCCGAAGGCGACGAATACGAGGAGAATACTTCAACCCCCAATTACCTTATTTTTTGTGAACACCCGCATGTTTACACATTGGGCAAGAGCGGGAAGCCTGAGCATTTGCTTTTAGACGAGCATGGTTTAAAAGAAAAAAACGCTGTCTATTACCCCATCAACCGCGGCGGCGATATTACCTATCACGGCCCCGGCCAGATAGTTGGCTACCCCATCCTCGACCTTGATAATTTTTTTACCGATATACACCTTTACCTGCGCACGCTGGAGGAGGCGGTGATATTGACGCTGGCCGAATACGATTTGCATGCGGGCCGCTACCCTGGTTATACCGGCGTTTGGTTTGATGCCGGCAATGAAAAAGCCCGGAAAATTTGCGCCTTCGGCGTTCGCTGCAGCAGGTGGGTAACCATGCACGGCCTTGCTTTTAATGTAAACCCCGATCTTGAATATTTCAAAAACATTGTTCCCTGTGGTATTGATGACAAGGACGTCACCTCGATGCAAAAGGAATTGGGGCGGAAAGTAGATATTATTGAAGTTAAAGAAATCTTAAAACACCATATTTCCGTATTGTTTAATATGGAGTTGGTATGAGATTGTTTTCACTTTGTTTGATCTTTTTAGCCCTATATTCATGCAGGAAAAGCATTGTACCTCCGGCTGTGTTTGTCCCTGTATCTGTAAAAACGGCGCTTCAAATTTCAAAGGGCGACTCCGTCTCTTACTTAGCCCTGGGCGACTCTTATACCTATGGCTTTGGCGCACCGCCAGATATGTCCTACCCGTTCCAGTTGGCTGATGAATTGCGAACGCAAAGCTACAAAGCTGCGAATCCCGTAGTAATAGCCCAATTTGGATGGACTGCAGGCGATCTGCTAAAAGGAATCTCTCAAAGTACTGTCACCCAAAAATTTGATTTTGTGACCCTTCTGATCGGCGTTAACGACGAAAACATGGGTACAAATACCGAAACATATACTACCCAGTTCGATCAGCTGCTTAATATAGCCATTGCTTACGCGAATGGTTACAGCAAAAGAGTCTTTGTTATTTCGATACCGGATTGGTCTGTCACGCCTTTTGCAGCTAAGCTGGATCAAAGTAAAATTGCTGCCGGCGTGGCGCTTTTCAATTCGATAAATATGGGCCAATGCGAGAAGCTTGGGGTTAATTACCTCGACATTACCCAACTTTCCGAGCTTGCTGCCAATGATCCGACTTTAACTTCATCGGACGGCTTGCACCCATCCGCAAAAATGTACGGCCTTTGGGCAAACCAATTTTACAGCAAAGTAATTGCTACCTTTAACTAAATGTCCTGGCAGCGGCAGTTTAACTTTTTATCGCAAATAGCCCAACGTCGGGTTAATTTTGTGCCGACTTCAAAAAACTTAAAACAACCTGGTTCCGTATCTTTTAAACGGGACATTATATGAAAGCATTACAAATTATTTTAATTGCACTAACCACGCTGGCCGGTTGCCATAAAAAGGCCGGTATAGCGCCTGCAACCAACGCCAATACAACAGGTAATATGAAAACCATGACCAATACCGACACGCTATCCTACTTAGCTTTGGGCGATTCCTATACCATAGGCGAAGCCGTGCCCCAGGCAGAATCATATCCTTACCAACTCGTTAGCTTATTGCACAACAGTTCGATGTTTGTAAAACCGCCGGCAATAATTGCAACAACCGGTTGGACGACCGACAATTTGATAACAGCAATCGCCGGGGAAGGGATTAGTCTGAATACCCAAAAATTTGATTTCGTTACGCTGCTGATCGGTGTTAACGATCAATACCAGCATTTGAGCCTGGAGAATTACCGGGTAAAATTTGCGCAGGTTTTAAATACCGCAATAGGTTTTGCAAACGGCGATACAAGCAAAGTTTTCGTGCTATCTATTCCGGATTGGGGCGTTACCCCATTTGCGGCGGGGCAGGACAGTATCATTTATCCACAAATAACGGCATTCAACGCCGTTAACGAGGGCATAAGCAAAAGTGCCGGGGTTAATTATTTAAACATCACAGATATCTCAAGGATGGCGGCAACGGATACGTCTCTAATTGCACTAGATGGTCTGCATCCTTCCGGTAAAATGTACACGCTGTGGATGAATTTACTTGAACCGATGGTCGTTAAAAGATTTAAGAAATGAATTACCAATTACATGCTACCGGTGCCGGGTATTTTTTTAGCCGCAATTTCCTCAATGGCCTTAGCTAATTTGTCCAGGTCATGCAGGGTAGTATAAACGTGCGGCGTCACCCTGACACAGCTTATGTTTTCCCAAACTATGCCTACGGTATGTATTTTATATTTTTCAAAAAGTGCGCTGTCAAGCTGTCCCGGGGTCATTCCATCAATGCTTACCCCGCAAATAGCGCATGAGTATTTGGAATTTAACGAAGTGTGCAGCTTAACTTTGGGAATTTGCTGAACCTTTTGAGCCCAGTAATTTTTCAGATACCGTATCCGCTCTTCTTTGCGTTTGCTGCCAATCCCTTCCTGAAAGTTGATCGCCTCGCCAATACCCTGCTCAATCGGGAAACTGCGTGTGCCTAAATTCTCGAATTTCCTGATATCGCTGTTGTGGGGCTTGTCGTCGCCGAGTAGCGGCCATATCTTTTCAATTTTTTCCTTTTTGATCCACATCATTCCGCTGCCTATCGGGGCCGACAGGAATTTATGCAGGCTGGTGCCGAAATAGTCGCAATGCAGATCGGGAATTTTAAAGTCCATCAGGCCAAAGGAGTGTGCTCCGTCCACAATCACTTCAATGCCCCTGGCATGAGCCATGTCGCATATTTTTTGTGCTGGCATGATCTGCCCCACCCAATTGATCATGTGGGTAACATGAAGCAGTTTGGTTTTTGGAGTTATGGCATCCTCATAAGCTTTTACGATTTGCTCATCATCCTCGATGGGAAACTCAAAACTAAGCTGTTTATAAACTATGCCGTCGCGCAGCGCCCGTTGCCGGTATGCGGAAATCATATGCGGGTAGTCCTGTTTGGTGCCAATGACCTCATCTCCGGCTTTCAGATCCATGCCCAAAATGATGGTATTGAGCGACTCGGTGGCGTTACGATTCACGGCGATTTCGTCAGGGAGGGTGCCGGCCAGGTTTGCCAGCTTTTCGCGCAGGGGTTCGCGCCCCTGGTCGAGGATGCGCCACATAAAATACGACGGCCCCTGGTTGGATAACTGGTTGTAGCGTTCAACCGCCTGCTGAACAACTAGAGGGGATGGCGATACGCCGCCGTTATTTAAATTGATGATGTTAGCATTAACTGTGTACGACTGCTGGATGACCCGCCAAAAATCTTCATCGGCCGCCACCTCCAAATCAGTTAGGTGCGTCACTTTTTGTGCGGCCCTTTGCCAATCGGCGGCATGGGCCTGGTTAAAAAGGCTGTTTATCGAAAAAGCGCCGGCCAGCGTTGTGGCCTGCTTAAGGAAAATGCGGCGGTCGTTTGTCATCATGAACGAATTTAAGGGTTTATTTGGTACTAATCAAAGCATTGGTGGAACCGAAAACTGTACCTTTTTGCTTTTATTTGGTTTTTTCGGTAAATTCGTTAAAATTATTATTAATGAGCGTTCTAAATTATCCCTTAAGTAATGTGCAGATTGAACTGCTGAAATTATTCAGCACAAATCTTTCCGATCAAGAGCTCACTGAATTGAAAGATTTGTTAGCAGGATTTTATTCCGAAAAAGCAATTTCTCAGGCCGACGCCATTTGGGACGACCGGGGGTTAAATAACGAGGATATGGAAAAGTTGCTGAACGGAAAATCATAAGAAATTGTGATAGTTGTTATCGACACCAACGTATTACTAGTTTCAATCTCCTCGAGGTCAAGACATCATTGGCTATACCGCCTCATCCTGGATAAAAAGATACAAGTAGCAATCACTCAAGATATTCTTTCAGAATACGAAGAGCAAATAGCCCGCCATTGGCATCCAGTTATCGCGACAAACGTTGTACGATCGCTGACCGAACTTTCAACAGCCCTACTCACTTCGATTTATTACAATCTCGGCTTGATTTCCGCTGACTTAGACGACAACAAATTTGTCGACTGCGCTTTTGCCGCAAACGCCGATTTTATCATTACCAACGATAATCATTTTAACGTCTTGAAGAGCATTGACTTTCGTTCAATTCCGGTTCTTAAAATAGATGAATTCAAGGCATTGTTAGAAAAAAACAGCCTTATTTAAGCCCAAGGTTGCATCTTTTAAGATTTAACACTCCGGCAAACTCAACGGAATATTTATTGCCAGCCCTCCATCCGCCGTTTCTTTGTATTTTGAATTCATATCGAGTGCGGTTTGCCACATGGTTTTAACAACCGCATCGAGGCTCACCTTGGCATTATCGGGATTAGTTTGCAGCGCCAGTTGCGAAGCGGTTATTGCCTTGATGGCGCCCATTGTATTACGCTCGATACAAGGCACCTGTACCAGGCCGCCTATGGGGTCGCAGGTCATTCCCAAATGGTGTTCCATGGCTATTTCGGCTGCCATTAATACTTGCCGTTGGGTGCCTCCCTGGCATTCCGTCAACGCTGCTGCTGCCATTGCCGAGGATACGCCTATCTCGGCCTGGCAACCGCCCATCGCTGCGGAAATGGTTGCACCCTTTTTAAAAATGCTTCCGATCTCGGACGCGGTCAGGAGGAACTGAATGATCCGTTCGGGCGTATAACCATCGCAAAACACCAAGTAATATTGCAAAACAGCAGGAATCACGCCGGCAGCGCCATTTGTCGGCGCGGTTACCACGCGACCGAATGAAGCATTTTCTTCGTTAACGGCAAGTGCAAAGCAACTCACCCAATCCAAAGTATTTTGGAAACTATTGCCGGTATCGCGAATGGCCGAAACCCATTCATCGAAGTTCGTATAAACCCGGGCGCCTATCAGCCTGCGGTTAAGGGTAGCTGCACGCCTGGCTACATTCAGGCCGCCGGGCAAATACCCCATGGTATGGCAGCCCCTGTACATGCATTCCCTCATGGCCTTAAAAATGTTCATCACGCCCGAAAGCGTTTCTTGCTCACTTCGCCAAGCCAACTCATTTTCCATCACCACTTCCGATATTTTCAGCCCGGTCTTGATGCACCAGTGCAGCAGGTTATGGGCTGTATCTATCGGAAAAGGAAGATCAACTTCAGTCTTTGATTGGTCCTGACCGTCTTCTTTAACTACAAAACCACCACCAATGGAATAATAGGTTTCAGAGATGGCGGTACCATTATTTAAAAACGCCTGGAAGGTTACTGCATTGGGGTGAAAAGGTAAACTTTCAGTAAACAAAAACAAAAGGTCATCTTCTTTGGAGAAACTGATCGCATGTTTTCCGGCAAGTACGAGTTTGTGTGAATTCGTTATCTCTTCGATTTTGGGAATGACCTGGTCGACCTCGAAGGTTACGGGGTCATCGCCGCTTAGACCCAGAAGAATAGCTATATCGGTGCCGTGGCCCCTCCCTGTTTTAGCGAGCGACCCGTATAATAGTATTTTCACCTGCTCAACAATCGGTAACGCCCCCTTGTCTTCCAGCGATTGTACAAACTGCTGCGCGGCACGCCAGGGCCCTAGCGTATGCGAGCTCGATGGGCCTATGCCGATCTTAAACATATCAAAAACCGATATTTGTTCTCTTTGCATCAGGTAAAAATACAGATAATGCGCAGGTTTCTTTTTTTCGTTAAAAATTTTTGCATTTCATATATTTTATCTACTTTCCCTTAATTTACCAAACAATCACTTAAAACCTAAAACAATGCAAGATTACGATTCAAGTTCATTTGGCCCGGAGGCAATTTTTGCAATAATAAGCGCTATGCTTATTCCAATTATTATTGTATCAGTAATTGTAATCGTTGGAAAATGGAAAGTATATGAAAAGGCTGGGAAGCCAGGTTGGGCGTGTATCATACCTATTTACAGCACAATTGTGCTGTTAGAGATAGTTGGCAAGCCGATATGGTGGATATTTCTTTTCTTAGTTCCATGTGTTAATATTGTTTTCCTCGTATGGACAATTAACCTGTTAAGCAAAAGCTTTGGTCAAAGCGAGGGATTTACCGTTGGTTTAATTCTGTTGAGCTTTATTTTTTACCCCATATTGGGTTTCGGAAATTACCAGTATCTTGGCCCGTCGGCGTCAGAAGCTGGTGGTTTAAAACCAAGAGATCCTTTTCCACCGGGAAATAATAATCCTTTTAATAGCCCACCTCCGCCACAACCCTGATTTATTGTTATAGGTTATGATTTTACAAATATTTTGCAGCCGGTTAATTTTTATCGATTGGCTGCAAAATCATTTGCTTCCCTGCCCTTTTAAGTACTTAACCGGCGTCGATTGCCCCGGATGCGGCTTTCAGCGTTCGGTTATCCAGCTTGTACAGGGTAATTTTCATAACAGCTTAAGCCTATATCCGGCGACTATTCCCTTACTTCTGTTTTTTACCTATGGAATTGCCGATAACTTTTTTAAGCTGGATACGTCCAAAAACACGATAAAAAAAACATTTTTTATCGTCAATGGAAGTATCATATTAATTAGCTACGGTTTAAAGCTGTGGGGGCTATATGAGCATTATAAAATGCCGGCCTGAGCGGTTATGTGGCTGTAGTCCTTTATGATGGTTTGTAAAAATTGCAAACTATTCATATCTGGCGGAAGGGATATCGCCAAATGCAACCTGATCTTATCGGCCATATTGTAGACCATCTGCGTATTACCGGTTTTTAAATAATTCTCTATCACTTCGTGAATTAGTGCAATATCGCTGTCGCTTAATTGGCTAACCCCGCTAAATACAGGTTGGTAAGCTTCTTCGGGGACGACGAATGTGAGGTTGTTTATTTTCGTGCGCGGAACGGTCCTGATGAGTGCGGTCCCGGCTACTATATCGCCCACGCGCTGGCCATTTTGTGATACAGCCGCCGAGATCAATGCACATAATCCACTTGTTAGTGAAAAGTCGACGATACGGAACAACCAACGCAAAAGATACTGGCTAAACCGGGGGCGGGTTCCATCAAGGCTGATGACTTTAATTTTCATG
>Ga0207132_1067_pt1 | contig 23595 bp, 21 predicted proteins | sample Alteio_BWMinHeat_14_FD_153554 | JGI IMG/M metagenome (GOLD analysis project Ga0207132, IMG submission 153554) | Enriched cells from forest soil in Barre Woods Harvard Forest LTER site, Petersham, Massachusetts, United States -... | ecosystem: Environmental > Terrestrial > Soil > Temperate forest >...
GAAGTGGGGGCATGCGGGCACCCTCGACCGAAACACCTTGAGCGATTCGCGTAAATTCAGCTGGTGGGGGACCTCCGGCTCGATCTGAAAAGCCGAGACTCATCGACGGGTGCAAATCTCAACTCCCGGTCCAAGCACCTCGCCTCCGAATGTAAATTCTGTGTTAAGAAGTTTCTAGCTATCGCGTCTTAGGTTGTAGAAGAGCCGAGGAGGGATACTTGGCGGCCGCGATAGAATCCATCATGGTGACAGAAGCAGCTCGAGAGCTTGAGGAAGTCTTTCGTGCCCACCAGTCTTGTGTCCTCAAAGCCGCGTACCGCGTAACTGGCAGTATGGCCGACGCCGAAGATGTAGCACAATCGGTGTTCCTCCGACTGGCTCGCGGGACCATCGACCAGAGCCGTATCTCCAATCTTCAGAGTTACTTGCACAGGTCAGCGGTCAACGCCGCGCTGGATCTGATTCGGTCGCGAGGCCATCGCGAGGTTGTCCCTGTGGAAGCGGCGGACGAACTACCATCCAATCCCAGTCTGTCGCCGGAGCGCGCGCATTCCTCCCTCGAAATCAAGAATTGGCTTCGCGGAGAGCTGGCCCAGCTGAGTCCCCGAACTGCCGAGATGTTTACCCTGCGCTATATCGAAGGCCTGGACAACCCTGAAATTGCCAGAATGATGAACACCTCTCAGGCGGTGGTCGCAGTGACTCTGCATCGGACGCGCGCGCGGCTGAAGAAGAGCCTTCGTGGTTTTAGGAAAGGTACATCATGAATTTTTTTCGATCAAAGCAAGACGCTCGCCTGGATCAAGCGATTTCCGAACTCCGCGCGGAACAACCCGACGCGAAGACGCTCTCGGCCTCTGCCGAGCGCGTGTGGCAGAGGCTGCAAGCGGGCTTCGGCGAGGAAACCACAACCAGGGCACTGCAGCCCATCCGTGGCTGCGCCGATATTCGTGCTTTGTTGCCGGCGTTTCATCAACACGAACTGGCTCCGGCGCGCGCACTCATCGTGGAAGACCATCTGAGGGAATGCGTGTCGTGCCGTTCCTATGCTCACGGTCGTGCGATGGACAGCAAGGCAAGCGGCGGCTGGCGCATGGAGCCGGCGACGCGCGGTTTTCAGTGGAGTTTTGGCAGACTGTCTTACGCGGCAGCCGCGTTGGCGGTGTTAGTTGCAGTGGTTTGGACTGGATATCTCTGGTACATCGCGGGCCCTCCTGGCAGCCGCGCGCGCATCGACTCCATTGCAGGGCAAGCGTATCGCATCGGCTGGAGTGGCGAGAGCGCGTTGAAGCCGGGTGATGAAGTCTCGCAGGGCGAATTCATTCGCACGGCCGCAAACTCCCATGCCACAGTGAGGCTCTTCGACGGCTCGAAAGTGGAAATGAATCAGCGCGCTGAGTTCGCGGTGAGCGCGGACCGCCGCAACACCACCGTCCATCTCGACCAGGGCAGCATCATCGTGCAGGCCGCGCATCGTAAGACGGGGCATTTGTATGTTAGCGCTCCGGATTGCACGGTGGCTGTCACCGGCACAGTCTTTTCCGTAAACTCGGGCACAAAAGGTTCGCGCGTTTCCGTGATTGAAGGGGAAGTTCACGTTAAGCACGCAGGCGCGGAATCCATTCTGCATTCGGGCGATCAGGTGGCGACCACGTCGAGCGTGGGGCTTGTTCCCGTCAGCCAAGAAATCAGCTGGAGCAGCGATCTCGATCACGAACTCGCTTTGCTTGGGGAGATTTCGAAGCTGCGGACGAAATTCGAGACCATCCAGACGCCGGGCCCGCGCTATGAAAGCAAAATTCTTCCGTTGCTGCCTGCGGATACCGTCCTGTATGTGGGCATCCCGAATCTTGGAAATGCGCTACAGCAGGCCAACCAAATCTTCCAGGAGCAGCTCGCGCAGAGCAAAGTTCTGCAAGACTGGTGGAACAAGAGCGGCAACTCGAATCAACATCCGACTCCCGAGGAGTTGATTGGGCAAATTCAAGCCATAAGTCAGTACTTGGGCGACGAAGTGGTGATTACGTTCAGGGCCAGCCCAGGGACTCAGGAACACGGGCCCTTGATGCTAGCGGAGGTGCGTCAGCCCGGGCTTAAGAATTTCCTGGAGAGTCATCTGGCTGCGACGCTTCTGAACAAGCAGGGCACATCAGACTTGCACGTCTTCGATCAGCAATCGCTTTCCTCCGCGGCGGTGGGTGAGCGAGGGATGATCATGCTGGTCAGGCAGAACATGCTGGTCGTCGGCGGCGACGCGACCTCCGTCCAGGAGATGAGCGCGCAACTCGACGCCGGAGCAACGCAATTTGCAGCAACCGACTTTGGCCAAAGAATCCTGAATGTTTACAGCCGGGGTACCGAAACTTTGGTCGCTGCGAACCTCGGCCAGATTCTGAACGCTTCACACACCCAGCAACAAGATTCAGCAGTGCTTCGGAACAGCGGCTTCGACGACATAAAGTATTTGATCGCCACGCGCAGCGAGACCTCGAACCAGGGGGACAACCGCATCACACTCGAATTCAGTGGCCCGAGGCGCGGCATTGCTTCCTGGCTGGCCGCTCCGTCTCCGATGGGCTCGCTCGACTATGTTTCCGCCAACGCTGGCGCGGCGGTCTCTTTCGTTGCAAAGCAGCCGGCGCTCATGTTCGATGATCTCTTCACCACAATCGGCGCTTCGGAACCAGACTTCAGCAAGGGTCTGACGGAAGCTAATGCAGAACTCGGCCTGAACATTCGTGACGACCTCGCGAGTGCTCTGGGCGGGGAGATGACGCTCGCCCTCGATGGCCCGGTCCTTCCCACGCCCTCCTGGAAAGCCATCATCGAGGTTAACCAATCGGGGGCTCTCCAACTGGCCATCGAGAAGGTGGTGCAGGCCGCTAACCGCGAAGCGCAAAAATCAAGTCAGCCCGGGTTAACGCTGAATCAGGCACAGGCCGGTGGCCGAACGTTCTACACGATCCAATCGCAAGCTGCGGGGCTTTCCACCGAATACGACTACACATTCGCGGACGGATACATGATCGTGGCGCCGTCGCGCGCGCTGCTCCTCGCCGCCATGGAAACCCACGCGAATGGCACATCGCTAGCTCGGTCCTCTTCGTTTCGCGCGCTGCTGCCGAGCGACAATCAGGCAAACTTTTCGGGGATGATTTATCAAAATCTGAACCCGATTCTGAAGCCGCTGGCTTCGCAGCTGAATTCCGGGCAGCTGGCGGTGCTTCAGCAGTTGGCGGCGGAGTCCAAGCCGAGCGTAATGTGCGCTTATGGAGAGAGCGATCGCATCGAGGTGGCCAGTAGCGGCAAGTTGCTGGACTTAAATCCGGCTTTCCCAACGTTGCTACACTTGCTGGGCATGTCAGAACATGGAACATCACGGCAGGCTAATCCGTAATAAGCTGTAGATGATGACCCCAACCATTGAGCTCGATGGGCTCGAAGTGCAACTCGGTGGCCGAACGATACTTCATAGTCTGACAGGCGTTTTGAAGAGCCGTGCCATTGGGTTGCTCGGCCCCAACGGCGCTGGAAAATCCACGCTCATAAATACATTGCTTGGCTTCCACGTGCCATCCAAGGGCAGCGCGCGGGTACTCGGCCTCAACTCCCACACTAGCGGCAAAGCCCTTCGCTCGCTGGTCGGCTATATGCCGGAGAACGATGCGTTCATTTCAAAAATGTCCGGCGTCCGCTTCGTTCGCTACATGGCGGAGATTTCCGGCCTGCCCTCCGAGCAAGCAATGGAGCGCGCGCACGAGGCCTTCGTCTATGTCGGTTTGGGCGAATCCCGTTATCGCCCGGTGGGGACGTATTCTCTCGGCATGAAACAACTGGCGAAGTTGGCCCAGGCTATTGCCCATGGCCCCAAAGTCCTCATTCTCGACGAACCAACGAATGGCATGGACCCGCCGGCGCGCAAGCGCTTGATCGAACTCGTCCGCGAAATCCGGGAGGCCAGTGATATCTGCCTGCTGCTCTCCTCGCATTTGTTGCGCGACGTGGAAGAAACTTGCGACGAAGTTCTGATCCTCCGCAACGGGCAAATCGCTTCGATCTGCAACCTTGTCGAAGAGCGGCGCGCCAATCGCAAGTTCCTCGAACTGGAGACGATTGGCGCCGAGGCCTCCTTCACCAACGCCCTCGAGAGCCTCGGTTGCGAGTGCGCAGTTTTCAGCAGCGGACGGATCAAGGTGGTCATGCCGGACAGCGTCGAAATCAGAGAGGTCTTCCGGGTCGCGGCGGATCGCGGTGTCCAGATTCGCCGCATGAATCACCGACGGGATTCCCTGGAAGATATCTTCCTCAACGCGATGGAGCAAACGGGAGCGGCTGATGGCCGTCTATAAGCGCAGATATAATTCCTACACCGGCTCGCTGACGCCTACATGGTCGCGTTTTTTTGTCCTGACGCGCTTCGCCTTTGCCGACCTTTTCAAATCCCGCTTCTTCGTTCTCCTCTTAATACTTTGCGTCGTACCCTGCCTGGGTTCTGCAGGGTACATCTTCATCGCGAACAATAAGACCGTACAATTGCTGATGCAATTGCGCTCAGCGGATTTCTTTGTGGTGGAAAACCAATACTTCATCGTCATCATGATCGTGCAGGCCGAGGCGGCTTTTCTTTTGAACTGCTGGGTCGGCCCCGTCCTGATCGCTGGAGATCTAACCAATGGTGCTCTTCCTCTTTTTCTGAGCCGCCCCTTCAGCCGCGCCGACTATGTTCTTGGAAAACTTGCCGTGCTGGGTTTGCTGCTCTCCGCCGTGACTTGGATTCCTTGTTTGCTCTTATTTAGCCTACAGTCCGGGTTGGCGCACGACGGCTGGATCTGGTCGCACCTTTGGATGATCTTACCCATCCTGTTGTGCTCCGCGATTTGGATTCTGATGCTTTCCCTCCTTTCCCTGGCAGTGTCGGCGTGGGTCAAGCTGCGCATTGTCGCTACCGGCGTTATCTTCATTACGTTTTTCATCCCCGCGGGCCTCGGTGAGATGTTCAACCACATCATGGGCACCTATTGGGGTGCGCTCCTGAATTTCTCATATATGTTCCGGATTATCTTGGAGAGAGGATTTCGTGACCCGTACAGGTTGCTGGACCTGAGCGGCCGTAACGAAATTCCCGTCGCCGCGGCCTGGAGTGCTCTGATTGTTGTCTGCTTGCTTTCGCTTGTCATTCTCAATGCGCGCCTGCGCGCTCGCGAGACGGTGCGTGGATGACGCCAGACGGCCGCCAAATTGTGTTCGACAACGTCTCCAAGTTTTACGGGGAAGTTCTCGGCGTGAACAAGGTGAATTTCTCCCTCGATCCCGGGATTACCAGCCTCGTCGGCCCCAACGGTTCGGGCAAAACCACGCTGATGAACTTGCTGACCGGCCTGATCAAGCCATCCCATGGCACGATTTACGTCCTCGGTCTTACGCCGCAAGAACCCATCGAGTTCTTCCGCCAGGTAGGCTACTGCACGCAATTCGATTCTTTCCCTCCTGGTACCAACGGCTATGACTTCATCTATTGGCCGTTGCGTCTTCATGGTTTTGGCCACGATCAAGCCGCGAAGCTCACGAACGAAGCACTCGAGCGCGCCGGCATGGCGTCAGTCGCTCGCCGCAAAGTCGCTGGCTATAGCAAAGGCATGCGCCAGCGCATTCGCCTGGCTCAAGCGATTGCCCATCATCCTTCGGTGCTGGTTCTCGACGAACCACTCAACGGCCTCGATCCCATGGCTCGCGCCGAATCCATCGCGCTCTTTGAAGCCATCGCGAAACAGGGGATGCACGTGATCATCTCCAGCCACATTTTAGAGGAAGTGGATCGCATCTCGGACCGCGTCGTGCTGATGAGCAGCGGTTACGTTGTTGCCGAAGGCCAGATTAAAGAGGTTCGCAGAGAAGTCCGCGATCATCCCATGCAGATTCTGGTCCGCTGTTCGAATGCGGCGAAGCTGGCCTCCGCAGCGTTCGAACTCGACCACGTGGTAGAAGCCAAAATCCTAAGTGATGGGCAAAGTGTCCTGGTGCGCACGCGCGATGCCGAGCAGTTCTATCTTCTGCTCAACAAAATCGTTTCCGGCGGCCTGGTCGAAGTCGATGCCGTCGCTCCCGCTGACGATGACGTGAATTCCATCTATCAATATCTCATCGGCTCGGATGGCGCACCGACATGAGCATTCAAGAATCAGTAGCTCGCGCCCAAAACACGCTGAAAGAACAACCGTGGCGGCTTTTTGCCAGCCAGATCTCCGTCCTCGTGCGCAATGAAGTTCGCCGAAACCTGTTTACGCGGCGCAGGATTTGGGTTTATCTGCTCGCTTTGATACCCGTCATCATCATCCTCATCCACTACTTTGTGGACAAAAATACCAGCCCTTCCCAGCTTGAGGAGGACACCTTGGTCCTCGCTGGAATTGTCCAGCTTTACTATCTCCGGCTGGGCATCTTTTTCGCCTGCATGGGGATTTTTACGTGGCTTTTCCGCGGCGAAATGGTGGAGCGCACTCTGCACTATCAATTTCTGGTTCCTGTACGGAAAGAAGTTCTAGTCGTTGGTAAATTTCTTGCCGGCGCGGTTATTTCCGTTGCGCTGTTCGAAACGGCGGTGCTCGCTTGCTTCTGCCTCACGTATAGCCGCCTCGGTTCAACGGGAAGATCGTACATTTTTGACGGACCCGGCCTCAGCCAGTTGGGCTCCTATCTCCTGGTGACGGCTCTCGCGTGCGTCGGCTATGGCGCCATGTTTCTCGCTCTCAGCCTGCTCTTCAAGAACCCCGTCATCCCCGGAGCAATGTTGATGGGTTGGGAAGCGGTGGCTCCGATCTTTCCGGCCTGGGCGCAGCGGCTGAGCGTCACTTTCTATCTGAAGCATCTCTGCCCGGTCAAACTGCCCGTCGAAGGCCCCATGGCCATCTTCACGATCGTGGCCGAACCGGTCTCTCCCTTCATCGCCATTTCGGGCTTGCTCTGCCTCACCATCGCGATTCTTGTTATATCCTGCTTCCTCATTCATCGGCTCGAAGTCACCTACACAGCGGAATAAGCCCGCTAGGCTTCCAGGCTCACTTTTGGATTCGCTGCCGCTCCTTTGGCAGCGCTCTCGAAATCTCAAGCGTCGAACAGATTCCCAGGCCTTATATTTTTTCGCCTCTAGGACACCTTTTCCACGCCGCAGGCCCGGCTCGGCTGTACCAACGGACAGCAAGGTCCTACCCGTCATTACCTTTCCTGCGCCACAGCATACGTCCTTCTTGTCCTCCTGACTCTCTTAACAGACGATGGATATGGGCCGGGAAATGCCCGGCCTCTGGTCCATGGCATGACACCCCTTCTCACGGTCCAAGGCCTCCATGTCGCTTACTCCGACCGCATGGGCGAACTCTGCCCGGCGCTCGCGGGTGTCAATTTCGATCTCCGCCCCGGTGAAATCCTCGGCGTAGTTGGGGAATCCGGTTCAGGCAAGAGCACGCTCGCCGCTGCTCTCCTACGGCTTCTTCCGTCAAACGGGAAAATCCAGCAAGGCACAGTCCTGTTCGAGGGAAAGAATCTTCTCGATGCTTCTCCCCAGGAGCTGCGGAAAATTCGCGGCGGACGCATCGGCCTGATCTTTCAAGAACCTTCCTCCTCGCTCCATCCAACCATGCAGGTTGGCCAGCAAGTCAGCGACGTTCTAGCCGCCCACGAATCTTTGGATAGACGCACCCTGAGCGAAAAGACAAAGCAACTTCTCGCAACAGTGTTTCCCGTGGACGCCGCGCGCATTTCTGTCTCCTATCCCCACGAGTTGAGCGGCGGCCAGCTCCAGCGGGTGCTCATTGCGCAAGCCATCGCCTGCGGACCTTCCCTCCTCATTGCCGATGAACCGACCGCGTCGCTCGATCCCACAACACAACAGGAGATCCTGCAGCTCTTCGAAACCCTTCGGCAGAACTTTGGCCTCGCCATAATCCTGATCACCCACAATCCCGCTCTGCTCGCAGTCCTCGCAGATCGCCTGCTCGTCCTCTACGCCGGTCGCGTCGTCGAAATAGGTCCAACGGCGCCAGTGCTCGCCACGCCCCAGCATCCTTATGCGGCAGCTCTATTGAGATGCCTGCCTTCGCATTTCGCAGAGAGCCAAAGCGCGCGCAAAGCCAAGATGCAGGTAATCCCGGGAGATCCTCCAGACCTTTCCTTGCGCGCGCCGGGCTGCCAATTTGAGCCTCGGTGCCCCGCAAGAATGGAAATTTGCAAATTCGACGAACCGAAGGCCGTTGCCGTCGGCGAAGGGCACGAAGTTTCCTGCTTTAAATTTCCGGGCTGAGCATCTCTCAGGAACGAGCACATGCAGCCACTTTTGAGAGTCGAAAATCTCGTAAAGCATTACGCGGCCGGGCGACCGGCCTCGCCGAATGACAAATTGGCCGCACTGGACGGAGTGTCGTTATCCATTCCGGCCAGGACAACTTTGGCACTCGTTGGCGAATCCGGCTCTGGAAAAAGTACGCTCGCTCTATGCATCGCGTGCCTTGAACATCCCACCTCAGGAAGCATCTGGTTTGAGGGAATCGACGTCGCGGCTCTCCTTGAGAATCAACAGCGCCTTCTGCGTCCACAGATTCAGCTCGTCTTCCAGGATCCGGCAAGCTCGCTCAATCCGCGTTGGACCGCCCTCGAGATCGTCGGCGAGCCATTTGTTGTGCGGGGGCGATTCAGCAAGCAGGAGCGCAGCGATAAAGCCTGCACCTGGCTGGATCATGTGGGCATTTCACGGAGAATGGCTAATCGAAGAGCCGACGAACTCAGCGGCGGACAAAAACAGCGCCTAGCCATCGCCCGCGCCCTGGCGCTCGAGCCAAAGCTAGTCGTCCTGGATGAGGCGCTCTCCGCGCTCGATTGTTCCGTACAAGCCCAGATCTCCAATCTCCTGCTCGAGTTGCAATCCTCTCTCGGTTTGACCTATCTTTTCATTACCCACGATTTTGCCATGGCCGCCCACGTTGCCGACGAGATCGCCGTCATGGACCACGGCCGCATCGTGGAGTCGGGGCCTGCTGAAAAAATTCTGCGTTCACCTGGCCACGATGCCACCCGGTCCCTGCTCGCCGCCACACCCCGCGTCCTCCGAGCGCAAGCCACATTGGTGAACTCCTGATGCGCTACTTCTTAGGCAGAACCCTCCACGCGGTCTTTTTACTTTTCGGCGTTTCCTTGCTCACTTTTCTCTTCTCCGCTCTGACTCCAGGAAACTATTTCGATGAGATGCGCTTGAATCCGCAGATCTCTAGAGAAACCGTCGCCGCCCTGCGCGCGCAATACCAACTTGATCGTCCCCTTCCCGTCCGCTACGCCCACTGGCTGAATGCCGTCGCCCACGGCGAACTCGGTTTCTCTTTTGCCTACAACAGCCCCGTCGGGCCCCTTCTCTGGGTGCGCGCGCGCAATACTCTCCTTCTCACCATAACTGCCACGCTGCTCGCTTGGCTTTTGGCCCTACCGCTCGGAGTCTGGAGCGCCTCCAGATTCGGCCGCCCTCCCGACCGCGTTCTTTCCTGGACCACTGCGACTCTTCTGGTCATTCCCGACCTCGTGCTCGCTCTCGGTCTATTGATTCTGGCTGTGCGCACCGGCTGGTTTCCGACAGGAGGCCTTGCTTCGGTGGGCTTTGAAAATCTGTCCCCGCTTCACAAACTCCGCGACCTGGCGTCGCACCTGGCGCTCCCGGTTGCTGCGCTCGTCCTCACAACTCTACCGATGCTTTTGCGGCACGTCCGCGCTTCTGTAGCTGAAGTTCTCGATGCTCCCTTCCTTCGAGCGGCAGTCGGTCACGGCATTCCCCACTCGAAACTTCTCTATGGCTACGCCCTTCGCGCCGCGGCAAATCCCCTCATCTCGCTTTTCGGATTCAGCGTGGGTACGCTCTTGAGTGGCTCCTTGCTCGTCGAGGTCGTCATGAGCTGGCCAGGCCTCGGGCCCCTCCTTCTCGAAGCCATTTTGGCGCGCGATCTCTACGTGGTGATTGGCGGCGTTCTCCTGTCGATGATTTTCCTGGTCAGCGGAAACCTCTTTGCAGATGTGCTCCTCTACTGGTCCGATCCGCGAATTCGCATCGCAGCGAGCGCCAAATGACCCTGCCCCGCAAGCTCACCAGGTGGCTCGTAGCTCTGGTCGCCCTCCATTGCGCCGTCGCTGGTGCAGGATTTTTTGCGCCCTACGATCCCGTTGAGCAAGACCGCGACCACCCCTATCTTCCACCCATGCGAGTCCATTTGATGGATGCGCAACACCACTTTCACTCGCGCCCGTTTTTCTATCCCCTTCGTTTGCGAGAAGGTTCGTTCGACCAATACGAAGAAGACCCCGCGGCTGCCGTTCCACTGCACTTTTTTATGCGCGGTGCTGGCTACTCTCTGCTGGGTTTTCTACCATCCCGTTTGCATCTCTTCGGCACTGACGGCGCCCGAATCTATCTGCTCGGCAGCGACGCCTACGGCCGCGACCAACTGTCCCGTATTCTTTTCGGCGGACAAGTCTCTCTCCTCGCCGGTCTCCTCGGCGCCGGAGTCACCCTTTTCCTCGGCGCCCTGATCGGAATGGCCGCCGGCTATTACGGTGGCTGGCGAGATGATCTTTTGATGCGCGCCGCAGAACTCTTCCTCGCGCTCCCATGGCTCTATCTCCTCTTTGCCCTGCGGGCCTTTTTGCCTCTCAGCGTCAGCCCTCTCGAAGCCTTTCTCCTCGTCGTACTGGTCATCGGCATGGTCGGATGGGCACGGCCGGCTCGTTTGGTGCGCGGAGTTGTGCTCAGTGTAAAAGAACGTGATTTCGTCCGCGCCGCGAGAGGCTTCGGCGCTGCCGATATGTACCTCTTGCGCCGCCACATTTTGCCGGAAACAGCCAGCGTTTTGCTCACGCAAGCCGCGATCCTCGTCCCCCAGTTCGTCCTCGCCGAAATGACGCTCTCTTTTCTCGGTCTCGGCATGCCAGAACCCACGGCCAGCTGGGGGAATCTACTGGCGTCCCTCCAGCAGTACAGCGTCCTGGTCTCCTACTGGTGGATGTACTTACCCGCTCTGGCGATCGTCCCGTTCTTTCTCGCATACCTGGGTCTGGCAAGTGCATTGCAGCAGCGCTCCGGCGCGTACAAGATAGATGAGCAAAGTAGCTGGAGCCCAACGTGAGAGAAGAACGCTTCTTTACCAGATGGCACTGCTGCATCACGGTTGGCTTCTTTCTGGCTTGCGCCTCATTCCTTCCGCTACCCGTCAACGGATTCCCGCACCCACAGCAAACGAATCCGAAAGAAGAATTGCTGGCCTTGCCAGGAGAAATTGGCCACTCAGGCGGACGTCTCGTCATTTCGCTCCGCGCAGAGCCGAAGACTCTGAATCCGCTTACCGCCGCGGACACCATTTCTCGCGAAGTCATCGGCGCGATGCAAGCCGACCTCGTGCACATCAACCGCGCGACACAGCTCACCGAACCCGCTCTCGCCAAATCCTGGAAAATCTCCCCGGACGGCCTTCAATACACGCTGACGTTGCGCCAGGGATTGCGTTTCTCGGACGGACATCCTCTGGGTGCTGACGATGTGCTCTTCACGTTTCGCGTCTACCTCGATGAAAGTATTCACGCGCCGCAGCGCGATTTGCTAATCGTCGCGGGAAAACCCATCACCGTTCGCCAAGTGGATGCCGCAACGCTGATCTTCCAATTCGCGAAGCCATACGGCGTCGAAGAAAGACTCTTCGATGGGCTGGCCATCCTGCCGCGGCATCTCCTCGAAAAACCTTATCAGGAAGGAAGGCTCGCGCAACTTTGGACGCCGTCCACGCCGCCAAACGAATGGGCAGGCCTCGGCCCTTTTCGCCTCAAGGAATACGTGGCCGGCCAAAAATTGGTTCTAGAGCGCAATCCGTATTACTGGAAAACGGACGGAAATGGAAACCGTCTCCCGTACCTCGACGAGCTCGTTTTTCTCTTCGTTCCCAGTGCAGACGCGCAGGTCTTGCGCTTTCAATCTGGCGAGACGGACATCATCACCCGCCTCGGAGCGGAAAATTTTTCAGCCCTCTCCCGCGCGCAGCGCGGCTACACTATGGCCGATGCCGGACCCGGCCTCGAATACAACTTCCTGTTCTTCAACCTTAACGATCTTGGAGAGAAATCATCTGCGGACCTCACGCGCAAACAGAAATGGTTTCGCGAGGTAAGGTTTCGCCAAGCGGTATCCGCCGCCGTCGATCGCGATGCCATCGTCCGCCTGGTCTATCAAGGACGCGGCTCCGCTCTCTGGGGCCCGGTCACGCCCGGAAATCGTCGCTGGGCAAACACTTCCATCCCGCATTCCCCTCGCTCCCTGGAGCGCGCCCGCACGCTTCTGAAGGAAGCCGGCTTCTCGTGGCCTACGGCTCCAAACGCCGCATCCACGCTTCAGGACTCCGATGGCAAGCCGGTTGAATTCTCCATCCTGACGAGCTCTTCGAACGCCGACCGCACCAAAATGGCCACCTTGCTACAGGAGGACTTAAGGCAGCTCGGCATGCGCGTCCAGGTGGTGCCCCTCGAATTTCGTTCTCTGCTTGACCGCGTCACCCAAACCAGGGAATACGATGCCTGCCTCTTGGGTCTCGCCAGTTTCGACGCCGATCCAAACTCCGACATCAACGTCTGGCTATCAAGCGGCGGGACGCACCTCTGGAACCCCTCGCAATCCCATCCATCCACGACTTGGGAAGCAGAAATCGACCGCCTCATGGAGCAGCAGCTCGCTACGGCGGGCTATGACCAGCGCAAAAAGCTTTACGATCGCGTCCAGGAAATTCTCGCCCAGAACCAACCCATGATCTTCCTGGCGAGTCCCGACATTCTGGTAGGCGCAAAAAACTCCATAGCCAATTTTCATCCGGCCGTTCTAGAGCCATATGTCCTCTGGAACGTCGAGCAACTCTATTTCCGCAACGGCGCGGAGAACGCCAACCGATGACGCCGGTAATCACCAAAGCAGCGAAGAAAGAGCCGCGCGCATGGAGCGACGAGCGGCTCGTGAAAGAATGTCTCTCTGGAAACGAAGAAGCCTGGTCTCTCCTCATCGAAAAGTACAAAGCACTCATCTACTCGATCCCCGTTAAATACCGATTGCCTCAACACGAAGCCGCGGACGTTTTTCAAGCCACTTGCGTCGAACTTCTCAGACGCCTTCCCGAACTTCGCGAACCCCGAGCTCTTCCAAAATGGCTCATGCAGGTGGCCCACCATCAGTGCTACCGCTGGAAGCAGCAACAGCAGCGCCTGGTGAGCCGCGACGCGGATCCTCACCTGCCGGTACCCGAGACTCCAGCGATCGCAGAAACCCTGGTGCAACAGACGCAGGAAGAACAAATGCTGCGCGACGCCATCGCCGCCGTCTCGCCGCAATGCCGCCGTCTGATCCAACTTCTCTTCTTCGAAACTCCCGCGCGCCCCTACAGCGAGGTCGCTGCGGAACTTGGCCTCGCCGTCGGCTCCATTGGCTTTACACGCCAGAAATGCATGGATCGCCTGCGCAAGCATCTCGGCGATTTGGGATTTGACTGATGCCCGCGGCCATCACAAAAATCCCCCGCGAGGAGCTCTTGCTGCAGTTCGCCCAGGTCGATAATGATGCGGATCGGCGCAAATTACTTGCGCACCACAAGGCACTACTCCGCAGCGAGGTCGTAAAACAACTCGCCGATCTGGTCCTCGAAAAAATCCGAGTAGACACGAAAGAAGCGCTGCACCTGGCCGAAGCCGCCGTCTTGATTGGCCGCAGGCTCCGGCGCAAAGAGGACATGGCCCTCGGTACTCGTGCCAAAGCCAACGCTCTCTACGCCTGTGGAGACAATCGCGCCGCCGTCGAGCATCACGAGCAAGCCTTCGAAATGTACGAACGCCTCGGCATCTGGAAAGAAGCCGCGCGCACCCTCAGCAGTTCCATCCAGCCGCTGATCTTACTTGGTGAGTACGACAAGGCCTTCAAAGCTGCCGATCGGGCCAGAGACATCTTCACGCGCCTCAACGACCCGTGGCGTCTCGCACGTCTCGATATCAATCTGGGCAATGTCTTTCACCGTCAGGATCGCTTCGAAGAAGCTATCTCTCAATACGAGCGCGCTTATGAGGGTCTGCTCCCGTATAAGGACGCCGAGGGTATTGCCGTGGTCCTAAGCAACATGGCGATGTGCCTGATCAGCTTGAACGACTTTCCCCGGTCGCTCGATTGTTATCAGAAAGCACGCGAAGCGTGCGAGCGCTTCGGGATGCCTCTGCTGCGCGATCAAGCCGATTACAATATTGCCTACTTGTATTATTTCCGAGGTGAATACAGCCGCGCCATCGAAATGCTCTTTGCCACGCGCCGCGCCTGTGAGGTAACCGGCGATGCATATCACGTGGCACTCTGCTACATGGATCTGTCGGAGATCTATCTCGAACTGAACCTCAGCGAAGAAGCCCGCGAGATGGCCCACGAAGGTTTCCATCGTTTTGAAAAGCTTGGCGTGGGCTACGAAGCCGCAAAAGCCCTCGCCAACGAAGCCATCGCCTATGGCCAGCAGGGAAAGACCGTCCACGCCCTCGAACGATTTACAAAAGCTCGTGCCATGTTTGCCACCGAGAAAAATCTCGTCTGGCCCTGGCTCCTCGACCTCTATCAAGGTCTCCTGCTCTTCCACGAGGGTCGCTACTTCGAAGCCCGTCGCCTCTGCGCCGGCGCCGCAAAATTCTTTGACCAAGCGACGCTTCCCGGCAAAGCCGCTCTCGCGCATCTTCTGCTCGCGCGCGTGGCGCTACGGGTTGGCGAGCTCCCCACCGCACAATCAGAAACAGATGCAGCCATTGCCAAGATCTCCGGTCTCCAGGCTCCCGTCCTTGCTTACCAAACGCACTTCCTCCGCGGCCAGCTCGCCGAAACTCGCGGTGACCGCTCCGCCGCCTACACGGCCTATCAAGAAGCGCGTAAATCCTTGGAAGCCCTGCGTAGCCGCCTACACGCCGAAGAACTGAAAATCTCCTTCGTAAAAAAACCGCCTGCAAGTCTACGAAGCGCTAGTCGATTTACACCTCAGCGGCGATGGCGGCGACGCCTCCGTCAGTGAAGCCTTTTCCTGCATGGAAGCAGCCAAGTCCCGCAGCATGACCGAAATGATCTTTCAAAGCGGTCAAAGCTTGCCCCTGGGCGATGCCGGTCAAAGCGAACTGGTACGAAGAATTCGCGACCTGCGCGAAGAATTAAACTGGTACTACCACCGCATCGAACTCGAGCAACTCCGCCCCGAAGACACTTCTGCCAAACGCCTCGAGCAACTGCAGGAAAAAGCCCTGTCCCAGGAAAACGAACTTCTGCGCACCCTGCGGGAACTGCCCGCGCACGAACGCGAAAACGCCACTCTCGAATCCCCGGCGGATTTTTCCCTGGAAACATTGCAAGCCGCAATCCCCGCTGGCGCTGCACTCATCGAATACTATTCAACGGGAGAGCGCCTGGTTGCCGCTGTGGTCACGCGAAATTCCATCGAAATTACTCCCATCACGGTTTTCTCCCGCGTCCTTCATTTCCTGCACCTGCTCCGCTTCCAGCTTTCGAAATTCCGTATAGGCGCAACCTACACGCAGCGCTTCGAACAACCATTGCTCCAAGCCACACAAAGTCATTTGGAAGCCCTTTACGCCGAGCTAATCGCCCCTCTCAGACCTCATCTCAAAGCGAAACACTTGATCTTCGTTCCCCAGGGACCGCTTCACTTTCTTCCCTTCCATGCCCTCAAGAATGGCGAGTCCTATCTCTCGGACACCCACACCATCTCCTATGCCCCCAGCGCCACCGTCTTTGCTCTCTGCCAACGAAAGACTCCGAGAGACATGTCGGCCTCCCTAATCATGGGAATCCCCGACGAGCGGGCCCCCCAGATCCTGGCAGAGGTCCAATCCGTTGCTGCTATCCTCCCTAAAGCAGAACTGTTGCTTGGCGCACAAGCCACCGCAGATAACCTCAGAAAAAAGGGCTCCCAAAGCGCCCTGCTCCACATCGCCACGCACGGCACCTACCGCCAGGACAACCCCATGTTCTCCGGCATCCGCCTCGGTGATGGCTATCTTAACCTGTACGATCTCTACCAGATGCGCCTGTCCGCCCGCCACGTGACCCTTAGCGGCTGTGCCACCGGCATGAACTTTGTCGCCGCCGGCGACGAGCTCCTCGGCCTCGAGCGTGGTCTCTTTTGCGCCGGGGCAGCCTCCCTACTTCTCTCCCTCTGGGATGTCCACGACCGCAGCACCGCCGAACTCATGCAAGCCTTCTACAGACACTATATTGAATCCGGCGACATGGCTGCCTCGCTGCAATCCGCCATGAAACAGATCCGCCAGCAAAACCCCCACCCCTACTTCTGGGCCCCCTTCGTCCTTGTCGGGCAACTGGCTGAAAATACACGCGTTAACTAATTCCGTACAACCTATACTTTCTGAGACTCTGACCTCCCTTACGCAATGGGAGATGTTGAAGCGTTCCCGCCGCTGGGGAGCGGAGAGCAAGGAAAGAAATGAGGGGGAACAGGTATGAAGCACTTTTCAACACAGGAGTGGATCGATTTCGCGAACCGCGTAGTCAAAGGCAGCCAGCAGGAAACCATGCAAAAACACCTGGCAACCGGCTGCAAGCGCTGTACGGAGACACTCTCGCTATGGCAAAAGGTCAGCAAAACGGCAGCCGCAGAGGCCAGCTATCAACCTCCAGCCGGTGCTGTGCGCCTAGCCAAAGCAGCGTTCGCCACAGCAGGCATGGCACAGCCAGAAAAAAGAGTCCCGAGGCGTCATCGAGGTCCTGTTTGACAGCTTCCTGCAGCCAGCCGTCGCCGGAGCTCGTTCGGTCGTAATAGGAACAAGACAAATGCTTTATAGAGCTGATCCTTATCAAATCGACATTCAGATCGAGCCCCAGCCGGGCGGCCACCGTCTCGTCATCACTGGCCAGTTGCTCGATCTCAGCCATCCCGGCGTCATTGGACGCGAGATTCAGGTCACGCTTTCAAATCGCCGTGGAAACACGGTGATGGCCGCCACCAACCAGTTCGGCGAATTCTCTGGTGAGATAGAAAACTCCGGTGATCTAGAGGTGACCATTCCCGGCGAAGGCGACGAGCCCATCGTCATTTCGCTAAGAAATACGCTGGGGAACTTGCACGGAGCGAAGCTATGAACCTCGCCTCCAGAGCGCTTTTTGCAGGAAGAGTTTTCTTGGGTACGCAAGTACCAAAGCCCGGGAGAACTTTTGTTTGGCACCAAGAAACCACCCGTACTATTTGCGCAAAAGAAAGATTCCGCAAGACTTAGCGGGTACTTCGTCGCGCGAATGTTGGGTTGGCTCAGAAGTAGGAGACCCCGAAAGGGACTAAAACTATGAAACGTTACCTCAGCGTATCCGTGATTCTTGCCGTTCTTTTCGTCACGGGAGCGACTCCAGCATTAGCACAGAACCGTTATATCGTTCGAACATCCGGAGGCCTCGGCTCGGTCCTAAAGCTCTGCCTGTCGGCAAACTGCCAGGTCGAGGGCTCCTTGGATGGCAACGTCGGCCAGACCTACCTGGTCACATCCTCTGGCAATCTGATCTCTTATCTCCTCGGCTTCATCGGGAATCTTATCGAAGGAATACTGGGAATTGAAAGTGTCGAAGCCGATCATCTCCTGGCGCTCCCACAGAGGCCTATTAACACGATTCCATCAGGGCTGTACGACACGGCTCCGGTAAACTACTACGGGACCGTGGTCACTCATGGCTACGCCGCCCAACCCGCCACCCAAATTGTCCGGCTAACGGATGCCCAGAACGGGTTCGACATCGCTGGCTCCGGAATCGTGGCCGTCATCGATACGGGAGTAGATGTAACACACCCTGTTCTCTCTCCAGTCCTGCTCGAAGGCTATGACTTTACGCGTAATCAACCAGGTGCCTCCGAGTGGCTCGATGTCCCTCAGCTTCAGAACTCCAGCAACAGCTCCCAGAATCAGCAACCCGTCGTGGTTCAGCAATCCAGCGCGGCGGTGCTTGATCAATCTTCGGCGGCTGTCCTCGATGGCGGCCCGTATTCCGACTTCGGCCACGGCACCATGACCACGGGCCTCGTCCACCTGGTCGCGCCGAAAGCTAAGATCCTTCCTCTGAAGGCATTTACCTCCAACGGCCAAGGCTACCTTTCGAACATCGTCGCAGCTCTTTACTACGCCGTCCAACACAACGCCAATGTCGTCAATATGAGCTTTGACGTGTCCACGCCGTCGCAGGCGCTCTCTCAGGCGGTCTCCTACGCCAACAAGGCCGGCCTCGTCCTCGTCGCCGCAGCGGGTAACGAAAGCAGCAGCGCCCCGGTGTACCCCGCCGCGCTCAACAGCAGCGTCATGGGCATCGCTTCCACCTCGGACTACGATACTCGCTCCACCTTCTCCAACTTCGGCAACACTGACGTTTGGATCGCTGCCCCTGGCGAATACGTCATCAGCACTTTCCCGGGTGGCACTTACGCCGCCGCTTCCGGAACCTCCTTCAGTTCACCTCTGGTTGCCGGCTCGGCCGACCTGCTCCTGAGCGCCAAGCCGTCCCTGAATCAAAAGAGCGCGGCCAGCGCACTCGCTCATGCCATAAAGCTCACACCTGACCTCAACCACGGCCGACTCGACGTTTACCAAGCCGTCTCTGCCTGGGTGAACAGTTCGAGCGGAAGTTGGTGATAGAAAGCGTGACACACGAGCGGATTCCGGTGCTGGGCGTGGGCTCCAACCTACGTCGAGTGCCGGAATCGCTGCGTATCAAGCAGCTGGAAGAACAAGTCTCCGCGCTTCGTACCTCGGTCATCTGCGCCTTCAACCAGCTTCTGGACTTGAAGGATCTCAATACCGGCGTCCATAGCACTCGCCTAGCAGAATGGGGCATGCGCGTCGGGCAAGAACTCGGACTCGACGAGGCCGAACTCGAGAACCTCGAAGTCGCCGCACTTCTTCACGACATCGGCAAGGTAGGAGTCCCAGACTCCATTCTAAAAAAGCCCGGGAAATTGGATGACGAAGAATACGCTCTGATGAAGAAGCATCCCGAATACGGCTGGGCGGTTTTGCGCATGCTTCCAGGATTTGAACGCGCCGCTCTCGACATTCTCCACCACCACGAGTCATTCGATGGCAAGGGCTACCCCGCCGGCTTAAAAAATACGGAAATTCCGATCGTGTCTCGCATCGTGACGGTCATCGACGCCTTCGATGCCATGGTTTCTTCCCGCCCTTACCGCAAAGGCCTTCCGTATGAAGAAGCCGTCCGCCGCCTTATTCAGTGTAGCGGCACGCAATTCGACCCTGTCGTCGTGCAGTGTTTCTTGTCCTTCGCGCAAGCAGAAATGGCCACCGTCTTCGCCGCTGCCGGGACATCCGTCTCCTCAGCCTTGTAAACTTCTTTGCTTTTCAAATCCCGCAAGCGGGTCCAGCTCGGCGTTCGAACCGCCTTCAATTCTTGCCGCCCGCATTGCTGCGCTCCACGGACTGCCCTTCTTGCTCCAGCCGCAAGTGCGCCGCTATGAGTTTGATCTCCTCATAACTTATTTCCGCCGGCAGAGCGTCCTTCAGCATCTTGAGTCGTCCGAATCCCAGCCGCATGCAAGCCTCCTCGATTTGCGCTTGCCTCTCAGGTTTAACCCAATTCGGCTGAAACTCGATTTCTCCCTTTTCGAGAAGGTTCACAACCATCTCCACGACACTTTCCACTTGCCGCCCGCGCACCTTCGCTATCTCCTCAAAAGTGTGCCCCTCCGCCAGCAGTCGCATGGTCTCTTCTCGAGGTTTCGCTTTGTCCTCCTCCGGCTTAACCGCTCGCGTGCCGCGAGCAAACTCCCGAAGCGCGTCCAGTATCCCCTGCCCGTACATCTCGGTCTTCTTATCGCCGAACCCGGATACTCTCCGAAGCTCGCCCAAGGTACGGGGCCGCACTCGGCAAAGCTCGTCAAGCGAAGTGTCGTGCATCACGATGAAGGCGGCTGTCCTGCGTTCTCTTGCCGCCGTCCGGCGCCACTCGCGCAGAAATTCGCGCAGTGCGGGATCGATCCCCGCAGCCAAGCTGCCTACGCCCGAAGCCCCCGCTGAAATTTGTGTTGGTTCTCGCCTGCTTTCCCTAGCCTCGAAAGCAACTCCTCCATTCCTGCCGGCTGCGGGCGCTGTGACCTTGCGCGTCGCTGTTTTTTTCCCCGGCACAGTCGCTTCGAGCCACTCCGGCTCTCCGACGCACACATCGCAAGCCCCGCAAGAGTTCCATTTCCGAATCTCGCCGAAATGCGCACAAATCTGACTGTGGCGGCATGCCCGCGCCTCCACAAACCTCCGAATCTCATGGTAGCGCTGCCATGCGCGTTGTTTCTCCGCCTCATCACTCAACTGCTCTACGAAATATGTCAGCAAGCCCACATCGCGTTTTTGCCAGAGCAAAATACAATCCGCCGGCTCACCATCGCGTCCCGCTCGCCCCGCTTCCTGGTAGTACTGTTCAATCGATTTCGGCAAAGAGAGATGAATCACCGCGCGCACCGCCGCCTTGTTGATCCCCAATCCAAAAGCAATGGTCCCCACCAAAACGCGCACTTCGTCCGACATCCAGCGCTCCTGATTGCGCCGCCGCATGTCGCTTTCCATCTTGCCGTGATAGGCAATCGCCGAGATTCCCCGCTCCCCCAAAAAATCCACCGTCTCTTCCACCCGCGCAATCGTCGGCGCATACACAATCACGTTGCTATCCGCATACTTCCGCAACGCTCGCATCAAAAGCTCGGACTGCGTCTTACCCACGCATTCCTTCACGAGGTACTGCAGATTCGGCCGGTGAAAGCTCGCGATGTATTTATGTGGCTCGCGCAGCTTCAACTGTTCGATGATGTCGTGCCGCACCCGCCTCGTGGCGCTAGCCGTAAACGCCGCAATCGGCAATTCCGAAAAATGCTCCCGCAAACGACTCAACTGCCGGTATTCCGGCCTAAACTCGTGCCCCCATTCGGAAATGCAATGCGCCTCATCAATCGCAAAAAAAGAGACTGGCACGCGTCTCAGCCAACCAATGGTGTCCTCCCGTGCCAGCCGTTCCGGCGAAAGATACAAAAGCCGGTATGCTCCTTCGATGGCCTTATGCAACACCCACGACTGCACGTCTCCTGTCAGCGAACTGTTCAGCAACGCCGACGGAATCCCCATCTGCGTGAGCTGCGCCACCTGGTCCTGCATTAACGCGATCAGCGGTGACACCACGATGACCGTTTTCTCCTCTAAAATCGCCGCCGGCAACTGATAGCAAAGCGATTTCCCGCCGCCCGTCGGCATCACCACGCAAGCGTCCCGCCCACCCAGCAAACTCCTCACAATGTTTTCCTGCAAAGGACGAAACGCGTCGTAACCCCAGTATTGCCGCAGCGCCACCAGCAGCTCGTTGTCCGAATTCATGCACAGAGTATAAATGCCAGCCGCCGCCGGGTCTATCGACAGATGCCTCCGCTAAGCCGCTTCTGCCCAACCGCTCCGCAGTCATTTCGGAAACCCCTAGTGAACCTTCGCCTACATCCAGCTGCCCGCCTTTTAGAGACTTCTCTTTCTCTCTTGACAATATTGCGACAAGGGCGTAACTCAACATCCGAAATCCATGCTTCAAGTCTAGGCGGCGGCAAACAAGCGACTAGGACTCTGCCTCCCCCAAGGCAACTTTCGCAGTACAAGCAGTGCAGACAATCGAGATGAAGCGGTACTTCCTGGAGGACTGTCTGTGACTTGGAATCAAATCTATGATCCCCTGGGACATTGGTGGCTCTCCACGCTCGTTGCCGCTCTGCCCGTCATTGTTCTTCTCGGCCTGCTCGCCGGCTTCAAAGTCCGCGCCCATCTCTGTGCCATCGCCGGCGCCGCAACCGCGATTCTCTGCGCCATCCTGGTCTTCCACATGCCCACCCAGATGGCCGTAAGCAGCTTTCTGTACGGCTCGGCCTACGGCCTCCTGAAAATCGTATGGATCGTCATCGCCGCCGTCTTCCTCTACGACATCTCCGTCGAGACCGGCCAATTTGAAATCATGAAGCAGTCCGTAGCCGCTATCACCCCCGACCGCCGCCTCCAACTCCTTCTCGTCGCCTTCTGCTTCGGCGCCTTCATCGAAGGCTGCGCCGGATTCGGCGCACCGGTAGCCATCGCTGGCGCCTTCATGATCGGCCTGGGCTTCAAACCCTTTCACGCCGCCGCGCTCAACCTCATCGCCAATACCGCTCCGGTAGCCTGGGGCGCCATCGGAACCCCCGTCCACGCATTAGCCTCCGTCACTGTACTCCCCGAAAGCGACCTCAGTGCCATGATTGGCCGCATCCTTCCCATCACCGCCGTGATCGTCCCCTTCTGGCTGGTTCGCGCTATGGTCAGCTGGTCCGAAACTTGGGAAGTTTTTCCGGCGATCCTGGTCGTGGGCCTCTCCTTCGCTGGTACGCAATTTTTTTTGGGCAAACTACATGGACAGCAACCTGGTGGACATCGCCGCCGGCGTAGTTTCTCTCATCGCCGCCATGCTTTTCCTCCGCGTCTGGAAACCCAAGCGCATCTGGCGCTTCGAAGGCGAGCACGAAGAAGACGCTGCGAAAGTAGCGCGCAACGAGGTAGCCAAGCACTACACGGCCGGTCAAATCGCCAAAGCCTGGCTACCCTTCGCCATCCTCTCGCTGTTCGTGCTCGCATGGGGACTCCCCAGCATAAAACTCGCCATGAATAAAGCCACCACTCCCGCTTTCACTGTCGTTATGCCGGATGGTAAAAATCGCCCTGGCCCTGCAGGCTGGGACTGGCCCTATCTCCACGCCAAAGTGTTCAGAACCGCTCCCGTAGTAGCAAAACCCGCCGCCGAAGCCGCCCGCTTCGACTTCAACTGGCTCACCGCCACCGGCACAGGCTGCTTCTTAGCCGCTCTAGTCTCAGGCCTCGTCCTCGGCCTCGGTCCCGGCAAAATCATCAGAATCTTCGGCGGCACACTTTTCCGATTGCGCTTCGCCATCATCGCCATGACCTGTATGCTCGGCCTTGGCTACGTCACGCGCTATTCCGGCATGGACGCCGTCCTGGGCCTAGCCTTCACGCGCACCGGCTGGTTCTTCCCCTTCTTCGGCGCCTTCATCGGCTGGCTCGGCGTCGCCCTCACCGGGAGCGACACCTCCTCCAACGTCCTGTTCGGCGGCCTGCAAAAAATCACTGCCCAGCAACTCAACCTAAGCCCCATCCTAATGTGCGCCACCAACAGCGCCGGAGGCGTCATGGGCAAAATGATCGACGCCCAATCCATCTGCATCGCCACCGCCGCCACCAACCAAGTCGGGCAAGAAGGCTCCATCTTCCGTTTCGTCTTCTGGCACTCCGTAGCCCTAGCCTCGATCGTGGGTGTTATTGTGATGTTGTACGCCTACGTGTTCCCCCAATTCATTCCGAGCGGCCTGACCTTCATCCACTAGCATCCTCTTCAGGGTGGGGATACATCGTGCCCTATACTTTTCGCTTTACGGAGGTACAACTCTATCCCAAGCGCAAGCGAGGGAACGCGGCGCGCCATCTCGACAC
>Ga0207132_1064_pt1 | contig 23531 bp, 29 predicted proteins | sample Alteio_BWMinHeat_14_FD_153554 | JGI IMG/M metagenome (GOLD analysis project Ga0207132, IMG submission 153554) | Enriched cells from forest soil in Barre Woods Harvard Forest LTER site, Petersham, Massachusetts, United States -... | ecosystem: Environmental > Terrestrial > Soil > Temperate forest >...
TCGATTCCTGGAGGAATTGGAGGAAAACAATGATCGCGAATGGTTCAATACAAACAAAAGCCGGTACATCGCCGCGAATGAAAATTTCATACAGTTTATTCAGTCGCTGATTGACCAGGTTGCACTTTTCGATAAATATATCCAGGGGCTTGATGCAAAAAGTGCCGTGTTCCGCATTTACAGGGATACCCGCTTTGCAAAAGATAAATCGCCCTATAAAACCAATTTCGGGGCCTGGCTTATGGGCAAAGGGAGCAATTGCGGTGTGGCGGGATATTATCTTCATTTGCAACCCGGTCAATCGTTTTTGGCGGGCGGGGTCCACATGCCGGAACCCGTCAGTTTAAAAGCCATCCGGAAAGAAATTAGCAGCAATGGCGAGGAACTCCTGAAGATCATCAACAATAGAAATTTTAAGGATAATTTTGAGATAACGGGAGATAAGCTGGCCAAAGTGCCGCAGGGATTTGAAAAGGACGATCCCATGGCCGAGTATTTGAAGCACAAAGATTTAATGGCGCACCGGTCACTTGACGACGCCACCGTACTGAGTGATGGTTTTGGCAATTATTGCGCGGAACTCATCAAAGCAATGGTTCCTTTTAATTATTTTGTAAATGCACCGTTCCGGTAAGGCGGCTGCGGTAAAACATTATAAAAGGTTATATTTATCGGCCAATAAGACCCTGAAATATCTATCATGAAGAAAATTTCGTACATCCTCGCTCTGCTATCTCTTTTTACAGCTGCCCCGGTATTGAGGGCGCAAACTCCAAGGTTTATCACTACACGAGGCAAAGAAATAATAGGCCCTGATCACAAACCGTTCCTGATGCTGGGAACTAACCTCGGTAACTGGCTGGTGCCCGAAGGCTATATGTTTAAGTTTAAAAGCGTTAACTCGCCGCAGCTTATTAACGAGGCTTTCCTTGAATTATTCGGCCCCGAAGAAACCACAAAATTCTGGAAACAATACCAGGACACCTATATCACTGCAGGCGACATTCATTTTTTGAAACAATCCGGCATGAACTCGATCCGTATCCCGTTCAATTACCGGCTTTTTACGACTGAAAACTACTGCGGGCAAAACAATCCAAACAGGGGTTTTGAATTGCTCGACCGGGTGATCGGCTGGTGTAAAAAAGAGGGCTTGTACGTTATTTTAGATATGCATTGTGCCCCCGGCGGCCAAACAGGGGACAATATCGACGATGGCTCTGGCTACCCGTTTCTCTTCAAAAGCCCGGCAATGCAGCAATTAACTGCCGGTATCTGGAAAAGGATAGCGAATCACTATAAAAATGAAACGATAATTTTGGGCTACGACTTGCTCAACGAACCGATCGCCACCTATTTTAATGCCGAAGAGTTTAACCCATCGCTCGAACCTGTTTATAAACTGATAACCAAAGCTGTGCGCTCGGTCGATAAAAATCATATTATTATTTTAGGCGCGGCACAATGGGATGGTAACTTTAAATGTTTCGGAGCGCCATTTGATAAAAAGCTCGTTTATCAATTCCATAAATACTGGACCGATCCAACACAAAAAGTGATACAAGATTATATTGATTTCCGTGATAAATATAACGTGCCTATTTATTGCGGGGAAACCGGCGAAAATAAAGACCTGTGGATAAAGGATTTCCGCATTGTGCTTGAGCAGAATAATATCGGCTGGCATTACTGGCCCTACAAAAAAATGGATAATACATCGGGTATTATTACTTTCGATCTCCCTGCAGGTTATGACAAGTTGATAGATTATACCGAACAACCCCGGGGCGATTTTGCTGCTATCCGCAAAGCGGCGCCAGCTGACAGGGAGCAACTCAAACAGGCCCTGTACCAATTTGTTAAAAACAGCAGGTTCGAGAATTGTCGCCCAAACAAAGGGTATATCGAAGCGCTGGGGTTAAGGGTGCCGTAAAAAACGACTGCTCCAAAATTGGGTGAAACAATTTTATGAAGGGGTTATTCGAGCTGGTTGTACTTTTTTGCCACCCGTTGGTATTATTGCATCATTTTGAAACAAATTTTGCTATCTTTAGTTAACAATTACATTATGAGAAGATTTTTTTTAAACCTGGCAAAGAGTGGGATGATACTATTATTGCCGGGACTTTTTGCTGTTTCATGCAAAAAATCCGATACAAATAACAACAACGTTGTTATCCCGGTAATACCGAAAGACACCGTGAAAACAATAACCGATACCACAACCTTCAAGCTGGTATGGTCGGATGAGTTTAACGGGACATCTGTTGACCCCAACAATTGGAACTTTGAGACCGGCAGCCTGAACGTGAACAACGAAAAAGAATATTACCAGGCTGCGAATGCGACTGTTGCCAATGGCAATCTGGTTATTACGGCAAAAAACGAAAGCGTCGGCGGGTTTCCCTATACCTCGGCGCGAATGAATACTGCAAACAAAATCAATGTGACTTACGGAAAGATAGAGGCGCGCATTAAATTGCCCATGGGGGCGGGGCTTTGGCCGGCCTTCTGGATGCTTGGATCGGATATCAACTCGGGTGTATCATGGCCCAGTTGCGGGGAAATAGATATTATGGAGCATATTAATGCCGACAGCATAATTTATGGTACTATGCACTGGAGCTCCGGCGGGCACGAAGCAGATTACGGCCTTAATCTTGCCAGTTCGCCGAGCCAGTATCACATTTATTCGGTTACCTGGGATGATACGGCCATCAAATGGTATGTCGACAACACACTTTATGTAACAGGCAATATAGCCAACAACGTTAACAGCACAGATGCATTCCACAAACCATTCTTTATTATATTAAATCTGGCGGTGGCCGGAGATTTTCCCGGTCAAAATGTGGATTTGAGCAAATTGCCGGCGAATATGTATGTAGATTATGTGAGGGTTTATAAAGCCAATTGAGTTGAACGCGAAAAGCTGTCTGCTTAAGCCTTCTGCTTTGGACTTTTTGCTTTCAGCTTTCATCTCAATATTCTATCACCACATCGTCGGTCACGGGGTGTCCGGTGCAGGTCAATATCCAGCCGGCCGCCAGGTCGGCATCAGTCAGCACATTATTTTTTGCCATTTCGATCTTTCCGCTTGTACAAACCGCTGAGCAGGTTGAACAATCGCCCACGCGGCAGCTATAAGGCAAGTGAATATTATTTTGCATTGCGGCTTGTAATATGGATTGGTTTTCGCCGACAACAAGGTCATACGTTTCCTTATTGAAATGCACCCTTATGCTTTTTGGAGGATAATAGATTGAACTTTCGCTAACTGGTATTGTTTCCAACACAAAATTTTCTTTCCTTATCCGGTCGGCGTCGAATCCCATATACAGGAGTGTAAGGCGTACCATACGCATATAATCAAATGGTCCGCAGGTATAAAATTCGGCTTTAGCTAAGGCAAATTTCGTATTTTGCCTCACAAGTTTTTCAACACCGAGATTGTTGAGCCTGTTTGCTTCGCTGCTTAACAAATGAATAATCCTGAACCTCCCCGGATTTTTTATTGCGAGCTTATCTAACTCATCTTTGAAAAGGATCGACCTTTCATTTTGATTGCTGTAAATCAGGAGGATATTGCTCGTGCCTGCGCGATTTAACATGTATTTAAGCTGCGAAAATACGGGCACAATCCCGCTTCCGGCCGCGAACAAAAAGATGTCCTTTTCAGCATCAAAATCATGAACAGTAAAGCGTCCTGCGGGCTCAACTGCGTTTAAAATGTCACCTTTCCTAGCATTTGTCAGCAGGAAGCGTGATATTTCGCCGTTGGCGATCCGCTTTATGGTGATAGCCAGCAAGGGCTCATCGGGAGATGAGCTTAACGAATACGACCGGCGTATTTCCTCATCATGGTGAATAAAAATAAGCGTGATAAACTGACCGGCCTTATAGGCGATTTTTTTGCCCGAAATTTCGCTGAAAAAGAAAGTAGCCGTATCCGGCAGCTCCCATTTTATGTCTTCGACCCTTAACCGGAGCATACGTCTTAAGCCCTCAGGATAATTTTTCCAAACTGCTCTGAATGCTCCATTTTAGCCACGGCCTGGGATGCGTCTGCAAAAGCAAATACTTCGTCGATAACAGGGTTTATTTTATGTTTATTTAAAAAATCAACCATCGCTGTAAAGTCGTCAGGACTGCCCATCATAGTGCCGATGATCTGGAGCTGCCTCCAGAATATTTTGCGGCCATTAAGGGGCGGAATATTACCGGCTGTCCCCCCAAATATTACGATCCGGCCTCCCGGATTACAAATATCAGTCAATTTGGCGAACCCGTCGCCCAACGCACTGTCAATGATCACATCAAAACCGCCGGCAAGATGCTGCAGTTGTTCTGCCCAATCGGGCGACCTGTAATTTACGCCCCCAACTGCGCCCAGTTGTTTGGCTCGGTTGATCTTTTCTTCGGATCCGGATGTTACATACGCCTTGCAGCCTGCTGCAACCGCCCATAACAAGGCGAAGGTTCCTGTGCCGCTGCCGACGCCGGTAATCAGGACCTTGTTGCCTGTGGCAGCCCTTCCTTTTGTAAACAGCGCCCGATAGGCCGTTAAACCCGCCAACGGAACCGCAGCGGCCTGCTCCCAGGTTAAATGAGCCGGTTTTGGATACAGCTGGTCGGCCCTAACCTTAACATATTCGGCAAAGGTTCCGTCATCAGGTAGGCCCAATATCTTAAAATCCGGAGACTGAAAATGTTCGTCATTACCCCACCCGTAACCAGGGTTGATGATCACTTCGCGGTCTAATAGATATTTTTCATTGTCGCTCCCGGCCTCATAAACTATGCCTGCTCCGTCGGAGCCTAAAATCACGGGGTATTTTAAACCGGCGTACTTGCCGATGGTTATCCAATAGTCGCGCCTGTTTAAAGCGGCGGCCTTAATTTTTACCAATACCTCGCCAGCAGCCGGTATTGGTTTGTCGACGTCTTTGAGTGCAAGCGGCTTGTCGGCACTCTCTAATACAATTGCCTTCATGATGATAATAACTTTGTAATTGCGGCGCAAGGCAATTACCATTTTGGTGAAACAAAAACGGCAGGATTTGTTCAACCCTACCATTTTAATTTTTTATTCATTTCCCCCTTCAGGGGGTCAGGGGGCCGTTATGCCTTGCTGTACAACTCAGCAACGTGATTCCAGTTGATCACATTCCAGATAGCTGCAAGGTAATCGGGGCGCCGGTTTTGATATTTTAAATAATAGGCATGTTCCCATACGTCGACGCCAAAAATAGGCGTGCCTTTTACTTCGGCAATATCCATTAATGGGTTATCCTGGTTTGGAGTTGAACACACGGCCAGTTTTTTATCGGGGGTAACAATGAGCCATGCCCAGCCTGATCCAAAACGGGTGGTACCAGCTTCGTTGATCTTGGTTTTAAAATCGGCGAAAGTGCCGAAGGTACTGTTTATCGCAGCAGCCAATGCGCCAGTAGGTTCCCCACCAGCGCCAGGACCTAATATCGTCCAGAATAGGCTGTGATTGTAATGCCCACCGCCGTTATTGCGAACTGCCATCGGGAATTTCGAGATGTTTTTAATAATATCGTCAATACTGCCGTCGGCTTCAGGTTTTCCTTCGAGCGCTTTATTTAAATTGTTAACGTAAGCCTGATGATGTTTGCCATGGTGAATTTCCATGGTCATTTTATCGATGTGCGGTTCCAGTGCATCGGTAGCGTAAGGTAACGCCGGTAGTGTAAAAGCCATAACGATTAGTTTTAAGTTTAATGAAAGTGTGTGAACAAATATAAATGCTTGAAGATGATTTTTGTTCTGACAAATGTAATATTTAGTTCATAGATCATGGTTCATAGTTCATGGTGAGAAAACTGAACCTGCAGCGGCTATGAACCATGATCTATCAACTATGAGCCAACTTTCAACGCTTCCCCCTCTTGCTCCTGAAAAAACTCCTGACCAGTTCGGCGCATTCGTTTTCATGTATTCCTCCCGTGATAAGGGTTTTGGGATGTGTTATCTTTTGATTTAAGCGGCCAAAGCCAAGTTTTGTGTCATAAGCGCCGAAAACAATGCGGCTGAGCTGGAACCAGTAACAGGCGCCGGCGCACATCACACAGGGTTCAAGAGTTACGTATAAAGTGCACTCGGGCAGATACTTGCCGCCCATATAATTTGCAGCGGCTGTAAGGGCCTGCATCTCGGCGTGAGCCGAAACGTCGGTCAGTCGCTCGGTGAGATTATGGCCTCGACCGATGATCTTCCCCTTGCAAACTACTATCGCGCCAATGGGTATCTCGTCTTCGGCCAGCGCTAATTTAGCTTCCTTTATCGCCTCGCCCATAAAAAAATCGTCCGGCGAAACAGCGGGTTCGTCACCAAAACTTATATACCTCATTATATCAGTTTACTTCCGTTGGGAACCGGTTTATCAATCGAAGCCAAAACAATATCGCCGTTTTCATCTGCAAAGCCTGTTACCAGGAACTCCGACATAAAATTGGCGATCTGTTTGGCAGGAAAATTGACCACCCCTATGATCTGCCTGCCGAGCAGTTGTTCTTTGGTATAGTGTTTTGTAACCTGGGCGCTCGACCACTTGATGCCTAAGGGGCCGAAATCGACATTTATCTTATAGGCAGGTTTGCGGGCCCCGGCGAAATCAGCAACTTCCAGTATAGTACCGGCCCGCAATTCTACTTTCTCAAAATCAAGCCATGTGATGGGTTCCATGCTGCAAAGGTAAAAACAAGAGCCAAATCAAAACCCTTACACGGGATTTTTTATTTTATAGTGTAAAAGCATTTATGTAAATTACCTTTGCATTGTAAGAAAGCAATATTTTATTGCATATTTTTAAACTATGATAAAAAATACCCTGCTAAAATCGGCTTTCAGTGTGTTAACGGTGATCTTATTAACGCTGAATTGCCGGGCGCATGAAATTGACAAACATGTTGGTTTGAAAAACGTTGGAGCCGGCTCGCACGTGATTAAACGGGTGGACTCCATACCTCCCAAAGATGTTTTGGCGGTTGTAAAAACCGTTATCTATGCGTTAAATACATTCAATATTGAGTCGGTAGCCGATTTATACACGCCAAACGCCGTTGTTGCCGATGATGAACCTCCCTATTCGTGGAACGGCCCGACTGCGGGCGTACAATGGGTAAATGCCGTTGAGAAATTATGCAAGGAGAATAGACTAACCAAGCTTACAGGAACTATTGAGTCGATAAACGTTTATCAGCACTCCGCCGACAACGTTTATATAGTTGTGCCTGTGCGTTACACAGCCGATGTGGACGGAAAGGATAGCTTTTTGGCCGAGGGTGGTTTTACTTTCGTATTGCGGATGATAAACGGCAAATGGATGATAAAAAGCCAGGTTTGGATGCCAAGAAAAGGCATGTGATCGGTTTATGAATTTTTATTGATCTGATACTTTGTCCAATCTTCTTTTCATCTGCAGCAAAAATCAATGGCGTAGCCCAACCGCTGAGTTACTGTTCAAAAACCACCCCGTTCACAACGCGCGCTCGGCAGGGACCAGCGAAAAAGCCCGGGTAAAAGTGAATGAGAAACTCGTTAACTGGGCCGATGTTATTTTCGTGATGGAACGCCGGCATCGCGATTTGCTGCAACAGCGTTTCCCGATCGCCACAGCCGAAAAACCACTAATTGTACTGGGTATAGAAGATGATTACCAGTTTGGCGATGCTGAGCTGATCGAATTACTAAGAGAAAAGTTAGAAGAATACCTGTAGAACTTAGCGGAAGTGTAATAGGCGGATGACGCTGGCGCCGGCCATTAATACGATGTTATGTAGCTCTAGTTTTTTACGGGTTGCTAACGCGGCGACTATTTTTGTTGACTTAAAATGATCGTTAAACACCAAACTGCTTCAGGTGATGATCCAGGTGCAGGTGAGCCATTATACCGATCTGCCCGCGGGTCATCTTACCAAAGAATGGGTGAATAAAGCTGTAATCAGGCAGGTTATATTGGGGATAGCTATTGAGCAGCGCGATTAGTCGACTACGCTCCCCATCCAGGTCAATGCCTGTATCGGTCACCAGCATTTGCGGGATGGTAGGACTATTCCTTCGGAACTCCGGCGTTTGCAATACTTTTTTTAAGATCAGCGGACCGATCAGCCTGCCAATCAGCGGGCGCGAGTATAATATGTTCTCGTGGATCATCTCTTCCCAAAGGCGGAGGTGTTTCACCATTTGAGCAGGGCTCATCTTACCCCATAAAGGCCGGCTTTCGGCGGTGAGTTTATTCAACCTGCCAAGGAGCTCCTGGCGTGCTTCGTTATCAAATATGGTTTTCATTGTTCAGAATTAAGTTGTGATAAAGAGAACCAATTGCCCGAGTCGTCTTTAAATAAAGCTTCGTAGCCGTAAAACTCCTTCGTCGGGGCTTTTTTAAATTCCACGCCTTTGCTTTTCAGCTCCTCGTAGGTAGCCATCAGGTCGTGGCAGGTAAATACCGCTGCGCCGAAGGTCCCTTTTTTTACCAGGTCGGTCATGGTCCGGGTGGTCTCCGCGTCAAACACACGGCCTTCCCTGACCGGAAATAGCGTGATCTCCAGTTCGGGCTGCTCAGGCGGCGTAACGGTGAGCCAACGGGCACCGGGCCCCATGGGGACATCGGTATGTACTTTAAAGCCCAGTTTGTTAATGTAAAAATCGTAAGCGTTGTCCTGATCGAGGACGTACACGCACATATGGGTGACTTTGGTGATCATATTGCCTTATTTTTACCAAAGATGGCAGCAATTGATCACTTTTAGCTATTGGATATTGCTTTTTTTCCAGCCGTGCGTCTCAGCAAAACAATTTGGTACGGCATGCAGCGGATTTGCGGCAAAATGGGTTTGTTTTTTGAGCTGCCTCGTCTGGTAACCTGATGGTGATACGCCAAAATGTTTTTTAAACAGTGCGGCAAAAGTGGTGGGACTATCAAACCCGATCCTAAAGCAGACCTCAGCCACAGGTACGCCTTTTGTTAATAATTGCTGCGCGTTATCCAGTCGCACCTGCGTCAAATAGTGGTTTGGAGTTTTGCCATAAGCGTTTTTAAAAAGCCGGCAAAAATGAAATTTTGAAAAATAGGCTTCGTCGGCAATCTGCTCCAGGTCGATGTTTTCGGCATAATGACGGTCGATGAACAATTTGGCCTGCACGATACGCCGATAGAGATATAGCTTTTGATATGGCTCCTGTTCCATGTTTGACCTAACTTCATCGGATGATGGATCAAATATAAGCGATAATGTTGATTGGGTGGTGCTACACATCCACTTCTGCCTACTTACCAAAAGATAGCCCAATTTATAACATCTCCACATATCCATCCGTTCCATTCACCCTGATCCGCTGTCCGTCTCTGATCAACATGGTTGCATTCTCCACGCCCACAACCGCCGGTAAGCCATATTCGCGTGCGATAACTGCTCCATGAGTCATCAATCCGCCAACTTCGGCTACCAGGCCTTTTATCGATACAAACAACGGTGTCCAGCTGGGGTCGGTAAAAGCCGTGACCAATATATCCCCATCTTCCAGATCAGCATCTTCCATGTTTAAGATGACACGTGCGCGCCCTTCAACAACTCCCGACGAAACAGCTAAGCCAGCAATAGCTCCGGCCGGTAAATCTTCCCGTTTGTATTTACCCGCAATGATCTCGCCATCCGACGTGGTCACCCTCGGCGGGGTTAGCTTTTCATATAATTTGTGCTCAGCCTTTCGCTCATCGATGACCTGGTAATTCAGTTCATTGGTGCGTACCACTTCCCGCAATTCTTCAAAAGTGAGATAGTAGACATCTTCTTTTTCACGAATAACGTTAGCCTGTAAAAGGTGTTCAGCTTCTTTCAGCAACGCCTGCTTATAAACGAAGGACCGGCTAACGATGCTATATTTGGGATATTCACGATAACCGATGAAATTCCGTAGCAGGCGGATCATTTGTTTGGTTTCGCTTGCCATTTGTTCACCTTCCGGCAATTGCCTTAATCGATCCAATAACTCTTGTTCTTTTTTCAAAGCTTCCTGTCGTCCCTGCTCAAATTTCCGTTTGCCGGCATCGGGCTCGAAGTTTTTGACATTACTGAGGATCATCGGGATGAGTATAGCTGGTTTTTCGCCCCAGCGCGTTTTAGTGATATCGATCTCGCCGGCACAGCGCATTCCATATTTGTCGAGATAAGTGTTGATGGCGTCGCGGGCTTCCTGTCCCCCATCAAGCTTAGTCAATTCGTCCAAAAAATTATCATCTTGTGCATGTTGTAAATAATCAATTACCTGTGGATAAGGGCGGATTACATCTGCCACATCCAGTAAATCCCTGCCCATTTCGGAAGTAATATTATTGGGGGCGGACTGAGAAAGTGTGTCTGCCGCATTTGTTTCACCCAGCCACTTCTTCATATTTTCATTGAGCCATGTTGAAGCATCTACTGCCGCCATTATTGCCTCCATATTTTGCTGGGCAAACAGGCTCCTCCTGGAATGCAGGTCTTCCAGGATAAAATCAAATAGGTCCGTTCCTGATTTCGCTCGGATGTTTTGTTTTAACTCTTCTAGCGATGTTTCACTCCGCTTAATCAGATCAGCAACGATTGCCGGATCGTTTTCTATCTGTGCCAGGATATCTGCTGCCGATTTACCAGCGCTGCTTTTAATGGGCCCCAATTCTGACTGGCCGTCGGGTAAAGATTTGATAAAACCTTCCCGCGCTGTGATGGCTATGAGGGCATCTTTTATCAGCGGATCGTGTTCTCCCATCACATCTATGATCGCTTTTCTGCCGGCGGGCGTAGCCAGATGAGGTGTAACATCAACAAATAACCTTCCGCCGGCTTTGAACATGGGTCGGGCAGCCGTGAGCTGCCATAACGACAAGCCCAATGGTTTCATGGCGTCGGTCATCATTTGCTGGTGACCGACAGATATATAGACGTGATTTTCAAGGTCATTCGCTTCCGGGATCGGATATAGGGTAGTGACCGGCCGACTCTGGACAATATAAAACACCTTGTCCGACAAACACCACTCGAGGTCTTGCGGACAGCCGAAATGGTTTTCTATCTTTCTGCCCAGATGTTCCAGTTGTAATATCTGCTCATCCGTTAGCGCTTGCATGGTCTGCTGCCCGGGCTCAATCTCCTGTTCTTTCGTACCCCCATCTTTTAAGGCATAAATTGCCAGTTTCTTGGTGGATATCTTCTTATCAACAATCACTCCGTTACTCACTTTATAGTTATCGGCGTTTACCAGGCCGGAGACTATGGCCTCACCAAGTCCGAAGCCGGCATCAATGGATAACACTTTCCTATTACCAGTGACGGGATCAGCAGTAAACAAGATTCCTGCTGTCTGCGGGAAAACCATTTGCTGGACAATCACAGCCAGCTGCACCTTACGGTGGTCGAAGCCGTTTTGAAGTCGATAAATAACCGCCCGATCCGTAAATAGCGATGCCCAGCACTTGTTGATATGCTTCAGGATAGCCTCCTTCCCAATAATGTTCAAATACGTATCTTGCTGGCCAGCAAAGGAGGCCGTTGGCAGGTCTTCTGCCGTTGCACTTGATCGCACCGCAAAGGCATCATTTTCTCCAAATTTTGTGAGATAACTCGCAACCTCTTCTGCTATCTCCTCAGGTATGCGCAGGCTTTCGACGGCAGTACGGATTTTCGCACTTGTGTTACTGATATTTTCCCGCTCATCCGCCTTAAGACGCGTTAATTCATCCAGCAAGCTGTTAAGCTCCCGGCTATTTCCAGTTACTTTTTTATATGCTTCGGTGGTAACGCAAAAGCCCTCAGGCACCATTATTCCTTCAATTCTGGACAACTCACCCAGGTTGGCGCCCTTGCCTCCTGCGAGAATTAATTTTGAGCTGTCGAGCTCCTGAAATGAAAGTACATATGCTGCTTTTTTTGCTGCGCTAAGATTATCTTCCGGTAGCATACTTATGGCTTTTTAGGGATTTGCAAGCCAAAAGTATAGGGCAAATCATAGCAAACCAACGTTTTTTAACTATATTTTTTTTGGCGCAATATGATGGGAGCGGGGGCGTTATTCATACAAAAAGGAGGGAATTGCGAACTACTTGTCAAATGAGAGATGACAGGAATAACAACGCCATTGACTCTTTTTTAGAATTGAACGAAAATTATTTCGATTTCATTTTAATATTATTGTTATAGTTGTTTCTCGATTTATATTAAATTTACAGTCGTCGAAAGTTGGCGCTGAAAACTTTGGCCTGTAGTTATTGCTAAGCCCGTAAGGTTCTTTGGGGATATTAAATATTCCCTTATCTAATTCTTTGTTTTCATTAATGTCCTGATAAGCGGCTACTGCATAAACTCCATCGGGAACGTCAAAGGAAAAATCTAAAGTTTGTCCGCTTGCTTTTACTGTTTTCGTCTCAACCGGTTTTTTGAAAAAAGTTTCTTTAGCGTTGTATATCTCAACTACAATGCTTCCTTTCCCGACCTGAACATGTTTTACGCTTATTTCCAGTTTTTCGGAGCCCGGAGCAAAGGGAGCAACTAAAAGGAACAGGCAAAAAATTAGTTTAATCATTTATTATTTTGATAAAGTCTGAATGGTAATATAAAGAAGCATCAGTCCATAAGCATTGATAAGTACTGTTCTAAACCAATGTGTTTTTAAAATTTTTGCAAGCCAGGGGCTGTTACTTCCTGATTCATCTTTCGCAAGTTTGGCTTGCCATTGTCCCCAGGAAAGTGCCGTAAGAATGTGTGATATAAATTGAAAGCCAAATGCAATCCATATTTCCAGTACCGGAATATTGCCGGGGTGATACCAGAATAATGTAATTGATCCAATAAAGGCCATTCCTACAGGGATAAAAACCCAATATGGAAGTTTTTTCCAGTGAACCAATTGAACCGAATGAAAAGTTTTTGGATCAAGTAGTTTCCAGGACCTGAATATATCTACTTCGTGGGCCCAGATGGTGCCCACATTATAAAATGCAAGGGCCAGGTTTAAGATAAGGAATGTTTCCCTGGACATCGCCATGCTAGTTTTGCAATAAAAGACTATACAGCAAAGGTGTTTTGAAAAACACCTAATTCATTGGAAAAATGCGACAAGTTTTTTGCGAGATGACATCAGGAGTAAACCCGGTTTTTGATTTACATTCATTAACTAGATGCGGCCGATCATAATATCCGCATTCATAAAAAGTATTCGCCAGGTTTTCGCTTGAGTGGAGCAGCTGCATGGCGTTTTGTAAACGAACGGTGCTTATATATTTCTTTGGCGTCAATCCGGTTACTAACTTGAATTTTCGTTCAAAATTTCTTTTGCTGTTATAAATCATGCTTGCCAGTTCGCTAACTTTAATCTGACCCTTCATTTCATCAATCGTATACAGGCTTTGGATGATGGACTGATCAATCACTTTTCGTTTAAACAATTGCTTTAAAAAATCAAGTATAAAATTTGCTTTGTTTACGGAGGCGTTAAATTCATCTTCTTTAAAGTTATCTAAAGAAATGTTCGCGTCTGTAAATTTGTTTAAGTTCATGTCAAAAAAGAACCCGGCTGCTCAACGCTGCAGTTTTACAATGAGGATTTTGCTTGCGGGTGGAAAAATGTATTCTTTATATTTGGTTAAGGGACCACAAACCGCAGATACGGGTAATCGGATTTGCGTTCCATTAACAATCTCTTTTATGCAGCTTTTCCCATATTGAAATGATAGAATAACGGAATTGCCTGGTAATACAGTTTTAGGTTGAAAACTGTTCGACAAATTTTCAATGCAGACAATTCTTTCAATATAGGCCTCCATAGGATCGATAGTATTCATGTCTTTTTTATGCAAAAATATTATATTCCGGCTGAATGCATTTGTTTTCCCGCCCGAAATGCCTAACCGTCACGCAATCAATCTGTACCATAGCTACAAACACCGCGCTTCCGCCTTTGTTGATGTTTTTCACTAACAAACCGGAATGCCTGGCCGCCATGCAATCAATTTTTAGCGCGCTATGTGTAAATGCCGGTAAGGGGATTCGATTGGCATGATAGCGTGTCCCGAGGGTTCGGTGTAAATGCCCGGCACACGGAAAGTATAAGGCATATGCTATCAAATTAACCTTTTTTTACTATATTTTTTTGAGCGCCATAATGGTGGACGCGGGGCGTTATTCATACAAAAGGAAGGTCGAAGGGGCTGCTTGTCACCGGGACACGAGTGCCGCAGCGCGCCTGCCTGGGCTGACACTTGCGCCTGAATTTGGAAAGTTGTAAACTTTTAACTCAACACACTACCTGCTTAAACTTATTGCACTTCCCTCCGTTATGGGGCCCCCGGGGCTTACCGGATAAGGTCCGTTAATTACCAGGCTGTGCGCTGTAAAAGTTGTAATACGACCCCATTCGGCTAAGGCGTCGGGATTGCTCGGGAACGTCAAGGTAATGGTGCTGTCTGCGGACATTGTATAATTAAGTGTAGCAGTCGCTGTTCCTCCTTTGATATAGAGGGCACCATTTGCTGTAAATTCATAATAGTCTCCCGGTTGCCCGGCATGGCTTACGCCCCTGGTTTCAATACTTACAACATTCCATTTGCCAACAATGGGAGCCGGGTTCGCATTGCTGTCCTTTTTACAGGCATACAAACAAAACAGTAAACCGGTTAAAATTAAAAATGCTCTTAGGGGTTTCATCAGCTTTTTATGGTTAAATATATTTAATTAATATTAGGTAAAATAATTGTTCTTCCCACAAATTGTTTACCTGCTCAAAACTATGCTTCGTCCAAACACGCCGCCTGGCGAAAAAATCCAGGGCAAATAGATGTTAATTGTATTTGGCCCAAGACTTTTAATATGACAGGTTGGGTAGATTGCATTGTTTGAGAAATAAAAAAAAGAGTGAATAATAATGGCGCTGTCTGAAAGAAGTTGATAGCTTGAAGTGTCCAGCTTTGCGCTCTCCTTTGTATAAATATAGCCATTGTCGGTTATATCGAAATAATCTCCCGGTTTCCCTGTGTAGATTGCAAAAGCAACAGCCGAACCAGCGCCGCCGGACGTAGAGTCTGCTACGATATTCCATCTACCGATAATAGATGAACGCCCCATCATCCCTGGATCGCACCCCATTTTTTTGCAGGTATATAAACAAAGGACCAGGAATCCAAAGATTATCGCGTATACGACTTTCATGGTTACGATTAGGTTAATTTAAACACCAATACGCAACAAACCGGCCTATTGCGACAGATGGTCAAAAACTTTATTTTATTTTGGAAGCATCTTTAGAAATGCTTTTCCTGGCTGTCCAAGCCTGCCGCTTGATCGGCTGGAAAACTGCCGCAGATCTGTGGGAGATTTCTTCATAGACGGAAAACGCGACATGGCATGCTACCCGGCAATTGCCTTCCTCACGATAATATTTTCCTTTTTTATTTTTAAATTCGATATTTGAGAGAGCCTCATCCTTCACGGTCAATAATTTATGTGTAGTGAATATCGAAAATGGTGGTTGGATAGGATTATGCCGGTTGGGACAATCTAACAATCAAGCTTAACTGATGGAAAATCCTGAAAAAAACACCGAGCGGTTTGTTCAAACCGTTATCCGGACGATTGTGACCACGACTATTATTGCCGTTATCGTAATTTTGCTGCATGTATTTCCGTCCGGTGAAAGGAGCAAACTAACCATATTTGCAATAATTTGGTCGGCAGTTTTTTGCATTGTTTTTGGGGGACATTGGTTGGAACTGCTGTTTATTGATCAGATAAAATTTTCCTTACCAAAAAATATTTTAATGCTGTATTTTATAAGGATTGCTTATTGGTTTCTGTGCTCAATTCCGTTATTTTTTATGGCGGATTTAATTATTAAGTTATTTTCGAACAATACAGCACACTTGGGTCATTGGTGGACATTTGGTTTTTTTTATATCGGCATTCAATTATTGATGCACGCCATTATGCATATCAGATTTAAGAAGAGTTTCTATAATGGAGTTTATTGACCCCCCGTGCCTGTCCGCGCCTATATTAATAAATGATACTTAAGAGAGTTCAAGCACTGGCATCATACCCCCTACCGGCCACTTGCCTTCGCTTCCAATTGCTTCTTATCAGCCGGTCGCCCGAAATCGTGTTTGATATTATAATCGAGTGTGGCGCTGCTCCAGTATCCGCAGTCGATCACGCGGCGTATGGTCATAATAGCATCGTTAGGGGCACGCATATCGGTTAGCTGGAATGCGGCAAGGAAACCCCGCTTGTGCAGTTCGGGCAAGCCCTGCGAATTCCACAAACCATATGGGAATGCAAAATATTTCACCGGTTTACCAGTAAGCAGCTCGAGTTTCTTTTTTGGCCTGTCGATCTGGACCTCCCAGTCGGCGCCCTTCAGCTTTTTGAAATTGCCATGGTCCTGCGTATGGCAGGCGATTACATTTCCCTCGTCCGAAAGCTGCCTGATCTGCTTCCTGCTCAAATAATGCTTGTTTTTGGCGATGTTGGTAAAAATGATAAAGTAGACACCTTTAAAGCCATATTTCATTAGTTCGGGGCGGCCTATTTCCCACTGGTCGCCATCGGTGTCATCAAACGTAAGCATAATGGGTTTGGCGGGGAGGGGAGTGCCTTTGGTAAGGTATGCATACAATTCGTCCGGCAAAATGGTGTGATACCCGCTGTCTGCCAGCAACTTCATGTGTGCCTTAAAAGTTGCCGGTGGAATAATGTAATCCTTATCAGCTTGTTTATCGCTTGCCCGCCAGTTACGTATCTGGTGATACACTAATATGGGTACTTGCTTACGCGCCAAAACCGCAGCATTATCAACAGGCTGGCCAAATGAACGATAACAAAAAAGGCAAATGAAAGCTACGGTAAAAAGGCGTTTTAACACAAAAAAAGATTATGTGATAAAGGTATTAAAAGAGATTAAGAAGAGAAGCAGGATTTGGATTTTCTTGCGCGTTTAAACCTTTGCTGGGTGTTTTTTACTAACAAACCGAAATGCCTGATCGCCATGCAATCGACGTTTGACGGCTATATGTAAATGTCCCGGCAAGGGGGTTGGACCGACACGATAGCTTGTTCTGAGGGTTCCGTATAAATGCTCGCCAGACGGCGCTTGACGATGAAAAACGCCAATAAGTGCGAAATTGGCAATATGTTAGTGCCGGCGGCGTGTGAATCTTGGAAAAAGTACAGTCGGCCCGACGGTTAAGAACGCTCCTAAGGTAGCGACGCCCACCACCGTTCCTATGGTGAAGTCCGCACTGCCGATGAGATGACCGCCGATCCCATATCTAATCAAGAGATAGAAGACGACAACATACAGCGTGCTGGTAACCAGGCCCGGCGAGTAGGTATTGAGTCGAATGGTCCAATATAGGTGGACAGTCAGAACATGAGTGACAAATCCAGCCACAAAAATAAGTGGCAGGATGACCCAATGACCGCCAAAACTGTCGAACAGAAGGTTACTTACCGCAATTGCTGCGATAAATGCGGCATTGAACCAAAAGAACATACGCATATTATAGGTCGGCCAGAAGTTCCCGGCGATCCACTGAACAAAGCCGCCGTTGAGCAGCGTTTCGTCGAGGATATGCACAACATATGATGCAAAAAAAGCCCAAAAGAGAATGCTTAATAACGGCATGGTTATTTTTAAATAATATCTGCGATTTTACCATAAAAATAATGCCATGAAAGGCAACTGACAATCTAAAATGGTGTTAAATCCACCGCCCGTCCAATGCTCAAATTTTCCGCAATAAAGAAATGTTTAAAGGGGTACAAAGCCTGCCCCCGAACCTGGCGCGAAGTGTGCAGGGCCTACAAAAAGTGTGGTGTACTCGGGCCAGCGTTGAGCATCAGCTTGTTCTTTAAGAGGATTTTTGCTATTTTAATTCAAATTCGATTACGCGGTCATTTTTTTTATCAACCTGGTAAATATTTCCATTTTTATCGGTAAAAAAGCCTGGCGCACCCAATGATGGATCTTTTCCGCTATCGGTGCCTAATAGCGGCTCGCCTGCTAGGGCTCCGGGCATCCAGCGCATTACCCGGTGGTTCCAGGTATCGTTTACATAAACGCTGCCATTGGCGTCAACAAAAACACCTTCGGGCCAGCTCAATTGATTTGTTGCACTGCCTAATCCATGCCCACCGGCTACCGTAATGCCTGTATGTGTCCCCCGCACCCATTCTTGTACCCGGTTATTTCCCCTGTCGGCGACATAAACATTTTGGTTCTGGTCAACAAAAATTCCCCTTGGGTCATCCAACTGATCAGGCAATTTACCTCTGCCCGTGCCGCCTGCTACCGTTACTCCCTGGGCACTACCTGGCAGCCAATCCTGGATACGATTATTTCCGGCATCAGCCACGTATACATCACCCGCTTCATCAACAAATACGGCAGCCGGATTATTCAGTTGGTTATCAGCTGCCCCATTGCCGTGGCCACCCGCAACCGTAATGCCTTGTTTAGCACCCGGCGCCCAACGTTGTATCCGGTCGTTTTTATCATCAACAACATAAATATTACCTTTGGTATCCACATACAGACCGGAAGGCGAGCTTAATTGACTCGCCAATGCACCCCTACCATTTCCCCCTGCCACGATTATAACATTTCTATTCAAACCACGACTATCTTGTTGTCCGTACATTTTTTGCGATATAGCAACAACCATTATAATAAAGCATATTTTTGATGATACCATGATTATGCGATTTTTATTGCGTGACATACTTAAACTATACTTTTTATAAATTGAAATAAACGGTTTTGCTCCGCCCATTCAAGCGTTTTCGCTTAACTATAAAATAATTTTGAGCGTCTGCGCTCAAATCGGCTGGCTAATCAAATATAAGTATAATTCGAAAGGGGTTTAGAGCAAATGCCTAATAGCAACTGCTCTTCCCATCCTTTTCGAGATAGCGTTCAAATTCGCATTCCCTATACCTATCAGGAAGCGAACGGCACTATAATAATTTCATTGGAAGATGTGGTTTAGTATCCGAAGCTGGAGTGAGTGTACAACGCAGTCCTAAAGCGTGGTGTTCGTGTCCCACTGACGGGCAGCGAACTTTGGCATCTTGTCATATAATGCCTCCTATATCCTTTATTTCCCCTTATTATTAGGATAACTAATACCTGGTCCAAAGAAACAGGCGTTTTCCATTATTTTACCATCTTTAAATTTAAAATACTCTGTGTTCCGGAATACTTTACCGCCGGTGGTCCAGCCGTTATAGGTTACAAAGGCATCATCTCCGTCAACAATGAGCTTTTCAATATCAAACCTTTTGATGTTGACTGCATTTGGCCAGCACCTTTCCTTATAGGTTTTTAAATCAATATGATCATCATTCGGGCTGGTGAAAGTAAAGTCATCAGCGAGGAGGGATGTCAGCATACTCCAATCTTTTTTCTCGTAAGCGGCGTAGTAATTTTTAATGGCTTTTTGGTTAGATTGCTTGTTACCCGGGCCGGTACAGCTGCCGGTAAGCAAGAGCAGAGTGATTGCAAATAAGCACCCAACCCCAATTTTTTTAAATTCATTTTTCATAAAAATATAGTTTTAACTGTGAAGTATTTTTAGCGGATTTTGCTGATACGGCACATAACAACCACGATAGTTTAAATGTACATTAATTAGTCCTTTAATTCAAAACGGGGCCAGGACGGCATGATCGGCTGCCTGTCAGTAGGGACACAAGTACGCGGCCGCACAACCCAGTGATGCATATTCGCGATTGGGTTGGTGTTCTTTTCTCCTTTATAAACCATACTCCTGTCTCATTCTAAAGAAGAAACATAAAATAAATCACTTTTTTTATAAAAAACTTTAAGGCCTGTATGCAATTATGCCATAAGCAGTTAGGACCGGTGAGTTTTGTTTTATTAAGAATAACATCCCTTTTTGGGATGATTTATACGTTTGGCGGGCAATATGTACCCGATTAAAACGTCTTAATAGGTATAAATGCGTTTGTAAATTCGATCATTTAAACATCAGTAATAAGTTTACTGCCGCAATTTTAAAGCATTACAACGCGTACTTTTCTTTATAAAGATCGGGCACACCCAGCCCGTAGTTTAGTTAAAATTTTATTAAACCAAGCCGGGCTTGCCCGGTGAATGCGCATATGGTTTTATGTGTATGCGCTAAACATGCATTACAAGTAAATTTTATATAACTCTTTAAAAATCAAAACACAATGGAAACACAAACAATTGAATCAACAAATTTAAAACTCAAGGAGTTTTTTGTTCACCAGTTAAAAGATATTTATTGGGCGGAAAAAAAATTATTCAGTGCACTGCCGAGGCTGCAAGAAGCAGCTACCACGCCTGAGCTGAAGCACGCATTCGATCAAAACCATCTGCTGTCGCAAACCCACGTCGATCGGCTGGAACAGGTTTTCGGCATGATAGATGAAAAAGTCGATTCAGGTAAATGCCCGGCCATTGCCAGTATTGTAGAAGAAGGCGCGGATTTGATCACAGAAACGAACAAGGGCACTGCGCAACGGGATACCGGCCTCATTTTCGCGGGCAAAAAAGCCGAACATTATAAAATAGCCACTTACAGCTCTATGATCAACCTGGCTAAAAACATCGGTTTCCAGCGTGCTGCCGATATTTTAGGCGCCACGTTGGCCGAGGATAAAGCCGCCGATGCCTTACTTACACGCATAGCGGAAACCAATATTAACTATGCGCTTAATTAAAGTAAGATAAGCCTGTGGGCCTATGCTATTTATTGATCAGCTAACAGAAGCCAGTACGCTGCAAGGGGTACTGACTTCTATTTTTTAGTTTGCTATCGGCCCCGTATAAAAATTAGGATGAACAAAAATTTTACTTATGAAAAGTTTCAAAATAATTATCTCGATATACAATTCGGCCATGGGCTTTATGGTGACTTGCATCGGTGCAAAACCTTACCGTTTTAAAATTGAAACAGGCACTGGCGAACAAAATGGCACAGTAGTAAAACTGCTGCCAAAAAATAAGTGGGTAGCCGAGCATGTTTCGGTGAAGTATTTTACCAAAGAAAACATCAGGAGATTGGGCCTGCTGATAGAAGAACAAAAGCCCAAATGGGCGATAAGCTGATAAGCGAAGTATTACGCCTCCGCAATCACGCTTGGGTATGCAACGCAGGCCAAAAACGTGGTGGCCTCGTACCCGCTGATATTACGTTTATATTCTTTGTTTTCCCGTATTATTAGGAAAACTTATACCCAGCCAAAAAGCGTCATTACTTGAATAAATTCTTTTTCAGCAAACCATCTCAATCGCAAGCCCACGATAAAGGAATTGGCCCTTCATAAAAATCTTTAGCGAAGTCTATCCAATCCCATGCAGTTTTCCCGTCTTTAAGTTTTAGCTCGGGTATCCACACGTTACTGTCCTTGTCCAAATACATTATCCATTTACCATCTTTTTTGCATTCGATATAGTATTGTCCATAGTATGCAATTACTGATGGAAACACCCTGTCAAGAAGATCATAGTTTGTCTTGTTCCATTTAAGGGCTTCGTCAACCAGGTCAATTCCTGCAGTATTAAAAGAAAGTTGTTCTTTGTCAATATTCAGCAAAGTTGGTAAACTGTCGATAAGCTGGCTAACATGTTCAGGAAATCTCTGCCCATATTTATCGGAGATTTTTTGATATAAATGCTCCGATGTAACGCCTGTATTTTTATATTCTTCGTATTTGCGTTGTGCATCTTTAACCTGTTGCAGGGATGGGTAAATACGAAGGCTTAATATTCCCATTTTATCGCCCGCGCCGTTTTTTTGATCTATTTCGTCAATAAGCATATAATAACCGTTTTCGGATTTGTATAAGTTGCCATAGAAGTTAGAAACATAGATTTTTTGCTCGGTAAGTGTGAGCTTGTGATTTTTGATTAAGTCCTTTAAATATTTAGGATAAATCAGATAATCGTTCATTTCATAATCCGGCAGTGCGTCGCCTGATGCTAATCTTTTCATTAAATATTCATCGTCCCCTGCTCCATAAACTTGTTCTTCTATTGTGTTGTCATCAGAGGAGAGCGTTTTTAAATCCGGATAAATGGTTGCACTTTTTAAATTTTTGGATTTGTCGAGATATAGAATTTGTCCGTTGCTCAATTCGTAAACTTCAAAATCGAAATACTCGGGCATCTCACTTTTTAAGTTGGTTAATCTCTTTGGTTTTTCGTTGCGAACAATACTGTCGCCGGTTTCAAAGTTCAATTCAATTTTATAGGATATATTTTTTTTTGAGAAAGCCAACCGTGTTTTTTACAAACCTGATTTTGTCTAACTTTTTGAAATCATCCAGGTTGTTTATTAGTACGGCTTGTTTGTCATAAAACTCAATCAGAATTTTTCCGTTGGAAAGAAGAAATGTTCTGGCTGTCCACTTTTTGCGAAAGTTGTTGTCTTGCTTGCCGTTGAACTGCGGTAATAGCCGGGATTTTGACGCGGAGTCTAAAAGTAAAGTCTGAATTTTTGATTTATCTGCAGTTATGACGTCCAACTTTTGTGAGTAAGAATTAAAAGTTGCCAATGTGAGTATGATTATTATGGATCGTCGCATTGTAGTGTTGTTGTAAAAGGCAGCTCTGCCGTCCTGAGACGAAGAAATCTCCGCAAACGCTAGTCGAAAGCTTACGAGTTTGATTGAATTTTCTTCGACGAAAGCGACAAGCCTAATATATACCTAAGCGCTTTTTCTCGAAATTAGAAATGGTATATTTGGGGTCTACTTCTTTCCACTCTATATTTCCATTATAAATATTATCAGATATTAAACTATTGTCACCGATGATGTTTCTATTGACAACATAAATTTTACTCATTAGGACTTTATCTAATCTTAAATTATTTGTTACAGTGTCAGTTGTTAAGGCAAGATTCATCGAATTATATTCGGTAGCTATTGGTGGAAAGACTATACCCTGTATCCCTTTTTCAAAGAAAACCTCTGAAAATGCAGCCGTTAACTTATAATCAATCGGTTTGGCAATTTTCGACGAGAATTGTTTCGAAATATATTTATTAAACCCAATATTCATTTTGTAAGACGAATAATCATGTAGCATTGACTGAAATTGCTGATACGATTCCTTGTACACCTCATTTTGATTGGCTAAGTCATCATCATACGCAATTACCAAAACATCAATAGTTTTTTCAACCATCCATTTGCCGGTTGTTATATATGTTTTGTTAAATTTTTTCAATATTTGGGTTTTTGTGTGCTCCTATTATTTCTGCCGCACAAGTTATCATCCCATAATCAATTACTTCAGATTTTAGAGAGCCATAAAATACTGGAAAATAAGGCGAACTTGCTCGATTGTACTCCGAAGAGTTTAGGTTTGTACTTATTTCACTTTCCAATTTAAACGCCTCCAAATTGTGTTCATTTGGACGCGCTCTGAAAATTTCGGTACCTACAATCAATTTAGACATTAACCAGCCCGTTGAATTAATTGATTGA
>Ga0207132_1068_pt1 | contig 23472 bp, 21 predicted proteins | sample Alteio_BWMinHeat_14_FD_153554 | JGI IMG/M metagenome (GOLD analysis project Ga0207132, IMG submission 153554) | Enriched cells from forest soil in Barre Woods Harvard Forest LTER site, Petersham, Massachusetts, United States -... | ecosystem: Environmental > Terrestrial > Soil > Temperate forest >...
GATTTCGTGAATGTCATGTATCGCCATGGGTTAATTATCTTGATTTATTATGGATTTTATGACGGATAGCGCCTGTTCATCAGCACTGCGAAGAGCTTTTAAATAAATCGCATGTGCTACATCGTTATACTCAAGTAGCTCGTCGATGATGATCCTGCTGTTCAGCAGCTGGTCCCGGTGGGCCCTCCATTTATTCATTTCACGGGCAGGAAGATTCAGGTTATAAGGAAGTTCAAATGGTGAAGCGGCGCGGGGTCCCCTGCGGTTTCCTTTTTGCTGCGGCATTGTTGTCAGGATATCTGAGATCGATCGGAGATTATACATCTCACCGAAAGTCCAGCTGACCAATTGTCCGTAAAAAGAAGCTGGTTTTATTTCCATCTGCAGGCAATGACTTAAATAAAGTAAAATCATTCTGTAACGCTGATTGGATAGCTGGGCCCAAAGAAGTGCCTGCTCGTCTGTAATAATTGAAGGATCAGGATCAGTAGCAGGTAAATTCGTAGAAGGATTAAACGGCACATGTTTGGAAGCCTGCCAGCGGCCTGCCGCCGGAAAAGCCCGGTATATATGAAGGAAACGCTCGAAATGTGATTCCTCGGTTGACGGCTTCATGCTGACTTCTTCCCCTTCACCCTGTTCAGCTATTTTAAAAAGGGCGGCTTTGGCATCTGCACGATTGGTCGCAGTCTCAATAATAATCTTGTGATCATTCGTTCCCCAGGCACTATGGGGCGACTGAAATTTATCTGAATCCTTCAGGAAATCTTCGTTTTCAACCCCATCAAGCAGTTGTTGGATTTTCTCATAAATCATGCCCACGCGGTTGATTGCCTTTCCCTTGTTACCTTTTTGGGCGATCGCTTTAATGATATTCATTTCTTTAAGCAGAGAGGGATCATTCTTCTTTAAAAAATCTTCTGAGGGCATTTCTGCCACAACATATTTCGCAAGGGAGTTTTTGGTCATCCTTTCAAGACTAAAATTAAACGGATAGAGTTTCGAATCAAAAGGAAAATCTTCTCTTTGGAAAGTAAGCGGACCTCCTATTGAATGAAGAATATTCTGTACTGTAATAAGATGCCCCATTTCTTCCCTTGCAATTCCCAGAATTTTAACACGCCAGCTGTTTACGAGCTCTCTCTTATCTTCAGGCACCTGCGCACCCCCGAGTGAAAATGCAGCATATAAGTATTGAACCATCAGTGCATGTTCAACTTCTGAAGCCATATGCAGAAAAAAAATGGCTTCATCATGCGGACATAATGGTGGATTTTATAGTGATTTTACAAGAAAACCACTTCTTGGAAGATGTGATAATTTTCTGAAGGGAAAGAAGATTCCGTTTGGATTCGGACAATATATTAAGCCCTCTGTAAAGTTTCCTGAAATCCGGTTCAGGTTTACACCAGCCGGAGGATATGTATATGGCCCAGCTCCCACAAAAGATCAGGAAAAAAGTTCCAGGTTCCGGGCAGTACTCAAAGATGTTGTATATGATACGCATCTTGGTCATTGGAAGGGCTATCAGGATTTGGATTCGGATCTGACTACCACGGCGCCAGCCAGCATATTCGCGAATGCCGGATCGGATCCTGTAAAAAGTCTGGGTTACCTGGATGATGAGTGCGATGGAATATTGGAATTGGAACTGCAACTTAAAACAAAGACACTAAATGCTTACGCGAGGATTGTTGCAGGGCCGCCAACTTTTGCACCAGACGGAGCGCCTGTAAGAACAGTCGGAGATGAGCTGGAGCAGGCATTACTTGGAACATTATTGAATGAAAAAGTAGACAGGGCGGATATAGAGAATATTCTTCGCAGGGCCATGGAAACCGTTCGATTAATGAACACAACTCTCATGAATCATTCCGTTGGAATGGCCTGGGCTGACAGCTCGCAGTTCGGTCGTGCTTCACAACCCATAATGAATCCTAATGTGGTTGACAACCTTGCCATCGTATCCCGCCACGAACAGGTTTTACTGGCACTCGAATCGGGTTCACTGGCCTGGTTTTCCAGATTGCTCAGGCACTATAATGAAGTGGGAGATCTAACGGATGAGGGCAGACGAAAAATGCCTGCCCTGATGAGGGGTGCGGATGGCAGCCACCTGGCATTGACAAGAAGGATGGTACAGAAAATTTTGGAAGCAGCAGATCTCTTTCAGCAGCACAAACATATTGTTCCCGGTAAAAAAACTAAACGCAGTCAATAAACTCCCATATGAAAAAAACATCTTCCATCGAACCAAAAAATCTGACTGCCCAATTGCATTATCGCGGAGAAGGAAATCCTCCCAGTACTCATCCTTCAACTGCTGTTTCGAACTGCTATCCGGGCCTGGAAATGGATTTTCGAAATGTCTGGAAACATGTTTTTGAGGGAATAGAATTATTGGAATATTCCAACCTGGTGATCGGTGTAGATCCGGGGGCGGACGAAAAAATTCAAAGACTCGTTTCTACCGGGATCCAGTACGAGCTTGTTTCCGCAGATGGAATCCCGATGACAGCACCAGTAACCGGTCCGTTCAGGCATGCGCCTGAAATGATTCATGATACCATGGCTCTCGAATGGTCCAATGCGCTGGCAGAAGTTCTGCCGAAAGCCGGACAGTTTGTATTATGCAAATTTCAAAACAGCAATAACCTCAGGGAAATACTTTCCATAGAGTTGAAAGTCCGCCATTTTTTCGATGTCGATCTGAATCGAAATGGAAAAGTAGTAAACCAGCGTGTTGTGATTGCCCGTGAGATGGCAGGCCCCGGGGATCTCACACAAAGTCTTTGTTCACCCTGGCAAAATGATTACAGGGAATGCGATTGTTTTTACTGGGCCGCCAGCAGACCGGATTTTGTAAATGTTGAGCCCGGAAAGGACGGAAAAAGTATGGGAAATAATTGGATGCAAAAAGACAGAATTGAAAATGCTGAGAAAAAATATATCAGTGATGATGAGGATGGAGTTAGAGGAAACCCTGTTTTGGTCAGTTACCAGGATTTGTTTGCTGCATGGGAGGAAAATCTTCGGTACATCATTGCAGGTAAAGATGAGCATTTAAACAAGTCACACAAAACAGTCAAAACCGGAGCAAAGAAAAAATCTAAATAAATCGTTGATGAAATCTGTTCATCCGTCTTTTCATCTTTTTGAATCTATGGGAGATCATGTGCTGATTCCCGATGGCTCACGTATTTACAAAATCGATAAAAATATTCATCAGAAGCTGGAGGAGCTGCTTGCGAATAATGACCAGGCGGGGATTGATCAATGGCTGGTGGAAAATGATCTGCAGTCGCTTGGTCAAATCGATGATAAGCCTGTAACAGATCCTCCGCTCACTTCGATTTCATTAGCGATTGCGCAGAAATGCAATCTTGGATGCAGCTATTGTTACGCACAGGAGGGTGGATTTGGAGTAAAGACAAAGAATATGCCGTTGGAAAAAGCAACTGCTGCAGTAGATCTTTTATTTGCCCAAAACTTTACTGCCCAAAAAATGAATATTGCTTTTCTTGGAGGGGAGCCACTGGCAAACAGGGAGGCATTGAAGGCGGTCACCATTTATGCGAATGAGCGGGCTGAAGCTGAATCGAAAAGAATTCATTTTTCGATTACCACGAATGGCACATTACTCACAGAACACGATGCAGATTTTTTTGAGCTGTATGGATTTTCAGTAACTGTAAGTTTGGATGGTGTAGGCGAGGTCCATGACAGGCTTCGTCCATTTAAAGGCGGTAAGGGCAGTTATGAAAGGATTATCCGAAATGTTGAACCACTGCTAGCGCTCCAAAAAAATATGCAAGTCTCAGCAAGGGTCACAGTAACACCCGGAAACCTCCATCTAAAAGAAACACTGGATGAACTAATCCGCCTAGGATTTCACAGTGTCGGATTTTCTCCCATGCTCAGTTCTCCGGGAGGTAATGATGAAATGGATTCAGATTCCCTTGGGAAGATGCTGGAAAATATGATTGCCTGCGGACAGGAATTTGAAAAGAAACTGGTTGCCGGAGAAAGATATCCTTTTTCGAATATGTCGATTGCACTGAAAGAAATTCACCGGGGCACACACCGTCCGTACCCCTGTGGTGCAGGAGCAGGATATCTTGGTGTTTCTGCCGGCGGTGAACTGGCGGCGTGCCACCGGTTTGTTGAAAACAAGAAAGGATATTTTGGAAATCTGACGGACGGTATAGACCGGGAAATCCAACGGGCATGGTTAACCGAGAGGCATGTGCACCGTCAGGAACCCTGCAAAAACTGCTGGGCCCGTTACCTGTGCGGTGGTGGTTGCCATCACGAGGTGATTAGCAGGGGAAGGCCGGCCTGTGATTATATCAGGGGCTGGTTGCATTATGTGTTGCAGGCTTATACCCGGATTCTTGATCAGCGCCCGGATTTCTTTTACCCGGAACCATAGGCAGTGAAATTATATATTCATGAGTGAAAAAAGTATTTGTATTCTTGGTGCCGGACCGGCAGGCCTTGTCACTGCTCTCAAATTAAAGCAATTGGGTTATAATCCATTGGTTTTGGATTTCAAAAAAGCTGCAGGTATCGATTTTGTGCAATCCCTGAGTCCAGGTGTTTTTACACTGCTTGAGACGGTTGGGATTGGAATGAATGAACTGCATGAAGTTTGCAGGCCGATAGCCCGGAGTTTCAAGTTTTGGAATGGCAAAATGATTGAAACTGAAAGGCCGCCCGGGTTTCTCACTGAACGTAATCAATTTGATTCATGGCTCCAAAAAATTGCAATAAAGAAGGGTATCAGTTTGCTGCTGGATGCAAGAGTAAACAGTCTGGAACAAACAAATGAAGGGTGGGAAATATGTTTGCTGCAGAATGGGAAATATCAAACCTGCAATGCAGGTTTCCTGGTAGATGCGAGTGGAAAAAGATCTATTATTCGCGGGGTAAAAAAAAGAGTGGCTGCCTCAACGCTTGCAATAAGTGGTTGTTGGGATAATACGGGCATAGCGGGAAATGAAACTTTATTGGAATCTGGAAGAAATTATTGGTTTTGGGGTGCGACACTTTCAAACGGAACATTTCATGCAACATTGTTTATGGATCCTGAGCTCTCGAGAATTCCAGGTGGTGACGGACTTGTCCGATTGTACAAATATTATATTGGAAGAACCCAATTGTTTAAAGGTTGTCTGAGAGGGAGATTACATGGGAATCTTGTCGCAAATGATGTTACGCCATTCTATTATGAGAACCCTTCCGGTCTTAATTATATTAAAGTGGGTGAATCAAGTGTTGGCCTCGATCCCGTTTCTTCCCAGGGCATTCAGAGTTCGATGGCAGGCGCTATCCAGTCGGCGATTGTGATCAATACCATTCTTGCTAATCCAAATCAGGCGGTTCCCGCAATTGCCTTTTATAAAGAGCGCCAGCGGGAAGTGATCAGTTTTCATCTGGAAAAAATTTCTTCGACCTATGCGGCTGTTCATCCCTGGAAGAATAATCTCTTTTGGACAAAAAGAATCATGTCGGCGCATCCTTTGCAATCTCGTCCTGAACCAGAATATTGGAATTCTTCACAAAAAGTTGAATTCTCACCCGAAGCCGGACTTGTTCCTACTAATTGTATTATTGACAATCAGATCAAAAGCAGGGCTGGTCTCGTTCATCCTTTGTTGAATAGGCCCATCGTATTTTGGGAGAACACGGAAATCGCCACTATCCTTGGAAACCTGCAGGGTAGTTTTGATCCGTCTGAATGGGTAGGGCGCTGGTCTGAAAAAATAAAGCCTGTAGCTGCGGTCAGGCTCTTTAATGAATTGAAAAATATGGGTGTTCTTATGGAGGCCAGGATAAAATATGACGGAATACTTTGAAACTGCCTTGAAAAGTAATAAATTTAGAAACTACGCCTTTGGAAACAAATAAAAGTCACACGAGTTGTTTCCTTACCCCTTCAATACTACGATAAAGCCCTGGATACTTCTTTTAGGTCAGAACATATTGAGGGTTCCTGTTCTATTTCAGGTTAATTACCTGCTCTATTAAAACTTTCCAAGCCTTTGAATTTCCCTCCGCTAGACTGGTTAGTGAGGTTTTAGAATACATCAATGCAACTAATTATGAAAGTTCTATTATATCACTTCTAAATCACTAATTATGAAATGGACAAAAGTTGTTAATGACTTTGCTCCCGGCGAACCTTTGAACAGGCTAATGGCGCCTGGTGACATATTAATTCCGGATCCCGGGACTCCGGTTAATCCTCCAGAGCCAAACATTTGGGTTTCGCAAAATCATAATCCAGTTATTGATAATTGCTTTCGAATTTATAAGGATAAGCAATCACTCATGAATGTAATCCCGAAGGCGGGTATGCATCAAATAATACCTGCGAACTACCATTCCTGGGTTTATCATGACAATTTACCCCCGGAATATTTTCATCCTACTTATTTCTATGGGTCACATTACCATATACCACATCCTTATGAAGTATTTTGTGGAGGCTGGATACATATTTATGATGTAGAAGTGCGACATGGAGAAACTGATCATGCCATTTATTTTGATTGGGATCCGAATCCTAAAAAAAGAGCTGTGACTGTATATATATTGCAAACAAAGCCCAACATTGGCTGGAACGTTTATATTAAGATAACCCCCCCAGGTTCTCAGGATCCTCCACCACCTAAAGGTCCTCCTCCTCCTTATTGTTAGCAGTATGTATTTTGAATGCGATTAATGTAAACAGGATACAATGAATGATAGTCAGCCATTTTTTCGCCTTGTGGTCAAATTCAAAGATTATTCAAACCTTCTTAATTCAGAGGAAATTAGTCAGAGTTTGTTACAAAGTGATTTATTATCCTTTGAGGGATTGCTTGATATTTTTAAAGATTTAAAGTTTGGTAAATTATTCTCATCTCTTGAGTCTGAACAGATTGTTGATTTGGTAACCAGAGCCGGAAAACTAGACCCAGATTATAAGTCTCCTGATTTTCTCGCATATCATACAATAGATTGCCCTTACGAAAAGTATTCATCTCAGATCTTAAAAATTTTACTTGACCATAACAAAATAGAAAAGGCCTATATAGAAACGAGCAGTTCTATTCCACCATCAAATGCGGATATTAATTATCAATCTTTTATTCATCAGGGCTATTTGAATCCTGCACCTGTTGGGATTGATGCAGTTTATTGCTGGAGTAAACAAGGAGGTGATGGTGAAGGGCAGGTTAAATTTATCGATATTGAACAAGGATGGAACCTTGATTCAGGATTATTTTCTGTTAAAACGTTACCAAGTACAGGAATGAATTTTCCTGTTTTCAAAAATCACGGAGAAGCGGTATTGGGAGTTATTCTCACTAAAGATAATTTTGGTGGTAGTAAAGGGATTGCACCCAATGCGAATGGTTATGTGATTTCCCAATGGAGACCCGATGGCTCATTTAATACAGCCGATGCTATCATGGCAGCTATAGGGCAACTAGATTATGGAGATATCATTTTGCTGGAAGCACAGATCTATGATCCTCCGGATGGTGAAAATCTTTTTCCCGTGGAAATTCAGGATGCGGTTTTCGATGTAATAAGATTGGCATCGACTCTTGGAATTACAGTTATTGAGGCAGCAGGAAACGGGCAAAGGTCATTTGGCGCTGGTAATGATCTTGATAATTATACCAATAGCAATGGAAAATACCCTCTTAATCGATCAACTCCGGATTTCAGGGACTCGGGAGCCATACTGGTTGCAGCTGCCTCGGATGCTGTACCGCATACAAAGATAAGGCATTCAAACTTTGGAAGTCGTATTGATTGTTATGCCTGGGGTGAACGAGTTTCCACTGCAGGATCTCATCAGGGTTCATCAGAAATGGCCATTCATTCATACAGCAAAAAAATAAATGGCACTTCCAGCGCAGCAGCCATCATCGCTGGGGCTGCTATTATTGTCCAGAACATTGCAGAATCCTGTCATCATTTTCGACTGGGTCCAAATCACATGCGCCAAATTTTGGGTAATGATTTACTAGCTACTGCATCTGCTAATGGACGTATTATAGACAAAATCGGAGTTATGCCTGATATGAAAAGAATAGTTGACTTTATCAATTTGATTTAATTTACTCTTGTGCCAAAAAAATTTATTTTGCTCATCGGATTAATCTGGACTGCCTTCTTATCCGTTAAGGCGCAATGTCCCGATGAGAATAAATTATATTCACGAATTGAATACTTAAGCAGAAATTCGAAACTTCCTCCCAAAGTAGAACTTGCGGAATTAGGACAAGACCTTATAAACATACAGAATTGTCCTTATAAAGATGATTCTACTCATGTTTTTTTACTTCGAAGGATTGCTAATGACTATTCACACATGAGGGATAATTTAAGTGCTGTTTGGTATGAACGTAAAGCAATCGGGATTATAATTTCAAATGTTGGCAAGCCTTCCATAAAACCTGAGGACCTCGTAAATATTTACTTTTTCCTTTCGATATTTTACGATTCACTGAATAATGCCAAGGAAGAAAGAGCAGCCATGGATAGTTGCATCAGTATCGGCATGAGGTTAAAGTGCTTTTCAAACTATGCATTCATAAGAATGCTGGCAAAAGTAGTCCAATATTATTATGATATTGGGGATTATCATCGATGTATTGAAGATGCAATTGCATGTGAAAAACTGTTTTCAGAATATATAACGAGCGAGATCCCTTTGTACAGAAAATCTGCGAGGGAGTTATCTTCATATAGCTTAGGCTGGCATGTGAAAGCTTTGCTGGAATTAAATGAATATGAAGAAGCAGAGAAATTAATTGCAAATAAGTTAAAACAATACCAACGGGCGGGACTTGTAGATTATATGGGTTTAATTTATGCACAAAAAGCAGAAATAGAAGAACATAAAGGAAATTTTCAAAATGCCCTTCTATGCCTCGAAAAATCTCTTACTTATGACCAGAAAACTAGAGATTATTTCAATTGTAAGCAGACATTGAAGAATATCGGTTTTGAAATATATTTTGAACATTTACATGATGGAGACGAGGCGCTTGTATATTACAGAAAAGCGCTTTCTTATACTGGCATGGATAAATTAGAGAAAATCAAGGATGCCAATGAGTCGCTCGATATATTCGCAGATATCGCCAATGTTTATGTTCGGAAAGGTAATTATGATTCTGCATTCTGGTATTTCCAGCTGGCTTTCGACCAGATCAAACCAGGAACAAATGAAACGGATATTTTACATTATCCTGCGGATAAGCTGATTGAAATAAAGAAGATTCATTACCTGACCAATTTAATGATCGGGAAGGGCGATGCTTACCTGCAGAAATATCTAAAGACTAAAGATTCCAAAGAGCTCGCAAAGTCCATTCGCGTTTATAAAGTAATGGATTCATTGCTGGACAGAATCAAGGTCGAGCAAATTGAAACGGACTCAAAACTATTTTGGAGGAAGAATTCACGCAGGATGTATGAGCAGGCCATTTACGCTTGTTATTTGCTCCAAGACTCAGAAGATGCTTTTTATTTTTTTGAGAAATCCCGCGCAATCATTTTAAATGACCTGCTGACAGAACAGCACTGGGAAACGGATAAAGATATTACGGAATTATCACAGGCCAAAAGGAATGTATATACGCTCGAAAAAGAAATTAGCACTAACGATAGCTCCTTTGGAACCACTTCAGAATTACAGAAAAGACTTTTGGACAAGAGAAATGAACTTGATCATATAGAAGAGACCGTAAAAAGGAAGAATCCCTTTTATTATCAGATTTTTATGGATCCGAATCACACGAGTCTGAATGATATTTATAAAAAAATATTGAACGATCATCAGGCTCTGCTGGAGCTTTTTGAAGGAGAAAATGCTGTTTATTCCCTATTCATCACTCGCAAGGGTATTTATTTTAATAAGATTGATAAGATCGATTTTGATATTTATGCCAGGCTTTTTAATTCTTTACTTTCTAATGTTAATTCATTGAATTCAAAAATGCCTGAGTTTACAAATGCTGCTCATCATTTGTACGAAATGATCTTTAATAATAGTATTGTTCCCAAAGGACGGATTATTATTTCACCTGATGGAACCTATTTTCCATTTGAGGCCCTGGTGACTAACGTCAATAATCAGGGAACACCGGTTTATTTTCTGGAAGATCATTCTGTAAGCTATACTTATTCCGCACGATATCTGATGAATAATTTTACTCAATCTGGAAATAAAGTAAGTGGAACCGTTTTGGGTGTTGCGCCCATTCATTATCCTTATAATACTTCCCTGAATTCACTGGAAGGAAGTGACCTTTCTTTAAACCATATAGAGACTGATTTTAAAGAGGCACAAACCTTTGAAGGATTGAAAGCATCCAAAAGTAATTTTTTACGGCAGTACTCAAAATACAGTGTCATCCAGTTGTATACACACGCTTCTGATAGCAGCGACCGAAATGAACCAGTTATTTACTTTTCCGATTCAAGTCTATATTTGTCTGAGCTGATTCAGGAGAGCAAACCATCAACCCGGCTGATAGTTCTTTCTGCTTGTAATACAGGGAATGGTAAATTTTATCAGGGGGAAGGCATTTTCAGTTTTAACAGGGCATTTGCAACAGTGGGCATTCCGGCTTCAATTATCAATCTTTGGTCAATAGACAGTAAATCCACCTATACACTTACGGAACTATTCTACAAATATCTTTCAGCGGGTATGACTACTGACAGGGCGCTCCAATCTGCAAAATTGGAATTCATACGTACATCAGGAAAGCAGGAATCATTGCCATATTATTGGGCTGCTGCCATCCTGGTTGGAAAATCGGATGTCATCGATTTTCATCAGGGTTTTTATCTGAGGACCTGGCTGATTCCGTTAATAATATTATTTATTTTCTTTGTTGGGTGGGGAGTCTGGAAGAAAAGAAAATCATTTCTGATTAACCGGCGTTTCGATGATCAGGAATTCAGAGAGTTCCAGGCAATTGACTGAGCAACTATCGGTATCCCAGATTCCTAAACCGTCTTTTATATTTAAGACGGTTCCGCTCACACTGATCGATCCCTTTATCAGAAAAATAAAAATGCATTTGTTGACCGGGTTAAAACTGTATTTAATTTCCTGGTTCGGATCAAAATATCCAAGAGAAAGTTTTGCATTCTGATTGATCCAGCAATGTTCAGGGCCCTCTTCTCCGGAAACAATAGTTGTCAATTTGTTTTTCCTGTTTTGTTTTGGGAAATGCCTTAGTTGGTATCGTGGAATGATGTTTTGAATTTTAGGCTGTATCCAGATCTGAAGAAAATTCACTTCATTTTCGCCGATATTATATTCCTCATGTCTTAACCCGCTTCCCGCGCTCATGATCTGGACCCCGTCTTCTTCGATTTTAGTACTATATCCCATGGAATCGATATGGTTCATTTTTCCCTGTACCAGCACAGAAATGATTTCCATATTTATATGGGGATGAATTCCGAAACCTTTCCCGATTTCCATATAATCATCATTAAAAGCAAACAGGGTACCGAAAGCGCTTTTTAACGGATGATAATAATCACTGAAGCTGAGAAAGAAATTGCTTTTAAGCCATCCGATATTTTTGGTTCCTCTTTCATCCGACGGGAAAACTAGAGTCTTCATAAGATTATGGTTTAAATATAAGCCTGTTGGCATGATTTATTTCGTCCTGATTTATGGTGTGCCCCATATTGGGGTATATTTTTTCTGTCAGATCCGCGCCCATATTTCTAAAAATATTTGCAGATTCCCTGACCCTTTCAACCGGGACATGAAAATCGGGATTACTGGTTCCGATAAAAACAGGTGTATTGATGAAATCTCCACGGTAATTTTCTTTATAAATTTTGTCTCCTATAAGTCCTCCGGTGAACGCGACAATTCCTCCATACTTATCAGCATTTCTTGCAGTATATTCAAGGGTCAGGCACGCGCCCTGTGAGAATCCCAGAAAATATATTTTCTCTTTTTTTATTCCCTGTTTAATAAATCCGCCAACAACTGTATGAACTAAATCAAGCGCTGAAGAAAGCCAGGGTTCGTTATTCCGGGGGATTGCAAGAAAAGAATTAGGATACCAGCTGTTCCCGCTTGCCTGCGGGGCGGATAAAAGATAATCGGTCACATCCAAATTTTCAGCAAGTGAAAGTATATCTTCCGCATTAGCACCTCTTCCGTGCAGCATGATCAATGCCTTCTTTGCATTTATTTTATTGCCGGCATAAATAATCAGTTCTTCGTGCATGGCGGTTATTTCAGTGCTGGTAAGGATGCTTCAATTTTGCCGCGCATGGGTTCGTATTGTTTGGGCAATTTTAAATGAGTACCGAGCTGATCGAGTGGTTCATCCACTGTAAATCCGGGATTATCGGTTGCAATTTCGAATAGTACACCGCCGGGTTCACGGAAGTATACTGAAAAAAAATAGTCCCGGTCGATCTGGTGCGTGATATTCATTCCTCTTTCCAGTAACTTTTCCCTGTAAGACATCTGGGTATCTTCATCAGGAACCCTGAAAGCAATATGATGATTGGTACCTGCACTGTTGCGACCCCTTTTTCCATTGGGAAGTTCGAGTATATCTATGATAGATGCAGTGGGGATGGATTCAGTTTTAAAGCGGAACCTGTTACCTTCCTGTGAAATTTGTTTGTAATCAAAAACATCCGTAAGTATTTTTGCGGTTTCATCCATTATCTGCAACGTCAGTGTGACATTGTAAAATCCTTTTGCAGCATCCCCTTCTTTAATATCTGTATTTACCCATCCTTTTCGGGTATCTGTTTCTTTTACGCCTACAAGCGATAGCTGAAGACCGTCGTGATCTGAAAATGGCAGGTAGGTTTCCCCGAATCGATCAATTCTTTCTCCCGTTGTTACTTTCAAATTTTTAAATCTGTCTGTCCAGAAATCCATTGCTTCAGGAGCAATTGAATAACTTATTTCGGTAGCCATTCCAGTGCCTGCAATACCCCTTCCTACTCCTTCCCATGGGAAAAAAGTAAGTATAGTACCCGGTTCGCCTTTTTCATTACCATAATAAAAATGATAAGTGCCCGGATCATCAAAATTGACAGTCTTCTTCACCATTCTCTGACCGAGTACCTGTGTGTAAAAATTGTAGTTGCGCTGGGCATTGTCCGCGATGGCCGTAACATGGTGAAGACCCAATATCTTGTTTTGCATTTTAAATTATTGATTATCAAAAACATGATCAGAAATCAAACTGTTACAATTGCAAATGTAATGATCTCTGTTCACAGACGGATCTGGACAAATTAAGGCCTCAGGGCCCGGATGAACTATTATAATATAGTTTGATATCAAACTATCAATACATTAACTTTGTGTATGAATACTACTGAAATGGCACTGGAATTGGGAAGGTGTATGACCGAAATGAAAAATTTTCTTCGTCAGCATATTCAGGCAAAAATCAAAGAGCACAGGATTGATATAACATTTGAAATGCTTGAGATCATGGCTTGCCTTTGGAACAAAGACGGGATTAACCAGCAGGAGTTAGCTGATATCACTATCAAGGATAAATCAAGTATGACATACCTGGTTGACAATCTGGTAAAGAGAAATATGGTCAGCAGGGAAACGGATACGGAGGACAGGCGCAATAATTTAATCTGTCTTACAAAAGAAGGCAAACTTTTACAAAAAAAATTACATCCATGGATATTGGAGATGTATGATAAGGCAGCTATTGGTTCCAGGCAGTCTGATATTAATAAATCCATCAAGCTTATCAGAAGAATGACTGAAAATCTGAAGAATAAATAATAACCAGGCGACTAAAAAACAATGACAATGAAAACAATGCTGATTCCGATAGATTTTACCGAAACTTCGGAAAACGCCATTAACTATGCTGCTGCATGGTGCAGCGAATTTGATTATGACCACATTATTTTGCATAAAACATTTTATAATTCGATATTCGATAATTTGATTCCTTCCAATGAATATGCAAATATTAATGAGGACTATTTTCCAGCGTACCGTAAGGAAGAAATGGAAAAACTTCATGAGCTGAAAGAGAACCTGAATTCCCGTTTTAAATCAGGTATAAAAGTATCACTGGTTGTTAGTGAATTGCCGATGCTTCGTTCCATTATGAATGTTTTGCGAAGTGAAAATGTTGAATTAATTGTTGCAGGCAGCGATCATTTCGGATCCTCAAATAACAGCTTTATTTCAACTCATGTCATCAATATTGCGAAAGCAAGTCCGGTCCGTGTATTAATTGTGCCATCTGTTTCTATTTTCAATAAGATTGAAGAAGTATTGGTTCCCTGTGATTTTAATGCAATTCAATCTTTGGAAAGACTTGCCAGGTATAAAGAAAATTTACCTAAACGGAATAAAATGGAGTTGATGGTATTGAATGTGGACCCGAAGGATAAGCATTTAATAAAGGATTCTAAGGGAAATGAATCTGAAAGTGTATTGCATGGTTATCTTAAAAATTTTAAACATGAAATCTTTTATTCAGATAATAGAAATATTATCACCGGAATTATAAAGTTCCAGGAAGAACATGAGACGGACCTGATTGTTGCCTTACCTGGGAAACACAGCTTCCTGTATTCGTTAACACATAAAAGTATTTCGGAATCTCTTTATCGGAACGCACTTAAACCAATACTTATTTTGAAATAATTCAACCATATATTATGAATAATATTCAAAAATTAAACAGGTGGGGTGACAGGCATCATCCTAAAATCATAGATGTTATCCGGATGCTGGTGGGACTGTTATTAATCATTAAAGGATATGTGTATTTTAATAATGCAGGTTATATCCGGGAAGCCATTATTCAATACAAATTGATAAGCCAGTCGCCTGATGTAATTTTAGCGATTATATATTATACGACTTATATTCAGTTAGTGGGCGGGGCCATGATTTTCCTGGGACTTTCCACGCGAATCGCGTCCATTTGTGTTTTACCCATTATCATTGGAGCTGTTTTCTTCGTTAATGTTTTAGATCCTTACTTCAATTCGGAACTCTGGCTTTCTATTTTAGTACTGGCCTTATTGTTACTTTTTATAATTGAAGGTTCTGGTAAGTTGTCGTTAGATTATCTGCTTTCTGATTTTAAAAAAAGAAATGAGTAAAATATCGCAGAAATTAAATTTATCATTTGAGTATAGCTCCCGAAATTAATTGTTTGGATTTTGTACCTGTAACGGAAAAAATTGCCACAAATAATCCGATGAACCGGCCTGCCCAGTAGAAAAACTTCCTGTTCCAATATATCCGCCGCCGCCCGAATTGGCTGAATCGGGTATAATGCTAAATGAAGTCGCGCCGGTTGTTGGCGGTCCCTGGAAAGGCGTTTTTAGCGCCCATAGATCGGCTGCGAAATCATACTCCCATGTGTTTGTATTATAACCGTTCATTTCACCCGTGCTGAGATATGCATGATTATTGGCAATGAATCCACAGCCATCCCATCGTTCAATGTTAGTATATTGGTCATCATAAGAATCTGTGCTGTAATTATAGATTTGACGGAGCTCGGTCCATTTTGCACTATCAGGACCAAATCGCCAAAAATCACCTACCATATTACCAGCATTTATTCCTGTTACCACGTAGCCTGCATTGTTATAAACGAATGCAACTGCGGCATACCTTTTATTTCCGCTAAAACCCAGATAAGTCCAGCTATCCGCCACCGGATCATATATATAAAAATCTTTCAATGCATTGGTGCCGTCAAAGCCGGTTCCAACATAACCCAAATTTCCTACACTAAAAGCGACCGCTTCATAACGACTGCTCCCTCCAAAATTCGCCTTCTGGGTCCATGAGTTCGCCACAGGATCGAACTGATAAAAATCATTCAGATAATTATTTCCGTCGTAACCTGTACCTACATAACCTTTCCCGTTGCATGCGAAACCTACGGCGGAACTTCTTCCGGTATTGGCAGGCATGCTGCTTACCTGTGCCCAGACATTATTAACAGGGTCATATTGCCAGAAATCATTGAACCGTGTAACAAGACCGTCCCAGCCGGTTCCGACATAAGCGAAATTGTTAATCACAAAAGAAACTGCCTGGCTTCTGGCAGGTCCGGTAAGCTGGGCTTCCGGGACCCAGTTACCGCTTTGCGTATAGGGAATATTATTTTTGTGGCAGGATGAGAAAGTGAATAAAATGATTAAAGTACAGACAGTTAAAGAAATCTTCTTCATAATATGTTTTAGTTCTGGGAATTCCGGGATGAAATTATTTTTTTTACTTAACGAATTGCCGGCTGTTCCAAATAATTCACAGAAGTTTATCTTTAACAAAATTCGTTTTAACATTTGTTAACATTTAGTAAAGAGGCATTAAACAAATTAATAAATCTAAATATGGACCAGAAAAAATTTGAGGCCGTTGATAAATATATCAGCGATTTGTTTATTCCCCCTGATGAATCTTTAGCTGCAGCTGAGCAGTCTCACCGCCTGGAAAATATTCCGCAAATTAATGTATCTCCTAACCTCGGAAAATTATTATATCTGCTTGCAAGACTTTCGAAAGCGAAAAAAATACTGGAAGTGGGAACTTTGGCGGGTTATAGCACCATTTGGATGGCGAAAGCATTACCTGAAGGCGGCAGGCTCATTTCGTTGGAATTAGATGCAAAACATGCAGAAATTGCCCGAAAAAATATTGATCGGGCGGCCCTGTCATCAAAGGTTGAAATTCGGGAAGGAAAAGCAATTGACTTATTACCAAAGCTTGTTGATGAGAAAGCCGGTCCTTTCGACATGATCTTTATTGATGCAGACAAACCTCCTTACACCGAATATTTTGAATGGTCTTTAAAACTTTCAAGATCAGGAACGCTAATTATTGCAGACAATGTTATACGTGACGGGAAAGTACTTGATCAAAACCACGAGGACCCGATGGTGAAAGGAGCTCAAAGATTTAACAAAGCGCTGGCTGCAAACAGGAATGTCAGTGCAACTATTTTACAGACCATCGGCCTAAAGGAATATGATGGTATGGCAATTGCAATTGTCGAATGACAAAAATTTGGAATTAAAAGAAAAACTGCTCTGAAACGACCTTGCCATTTTCCACTTTATATACACATATTTCCTCCATTTGCATACGGCCACGGCCTTTCATAGTCGTATCAAGCCACCAGGAGATGGTAAAATAATTTCCAGCCACGACAGGCTCAGAGATTTTTGAACCGTGAAAAGCTTCCACCATGGAATCAAACATTTTACTTTTTTCGGTGATAGCCGGCAATCCGTTTACAACCTTCGGCCCCATCAAATCATTAGGTTCAATGCTGACTGCACTGTCGGCGAATAATTCTTTTTGCACGTCCTGAATTTTACCCTGCCTGCTGAGTTCTACCAGGCGATTTGCCACTTGCTGTGTTGTCATACATTATAGGTTTAATGATTAAATGTAAATGATAAAAAAAAATTATTTATAAGACATTGCGGGCATACCCAAAGATTTCCGGATAATACTCATCTGACCGATATGGTAAGATTCGTGACTGGCTATAAAAGAGAGGAGGTCTGACAGGGTTTTTCCTGTGGGTACCCCGGCAGTTGTTTCGGATTCGAGTCGTTCGCTACTCAATGCGGATATTTTTTCAGCAAATCCTGCAGCAAATTCATTCCAGCTTTTTTTTATTTCTGTCAGTGACGGGTATTTTACCGAAGGGTCGATGGCACGGTTATGCGGTGGGGGCTGGGATAAATCAGTATATACATCAGCATAGGGAAAATGAACACTCAGCCCAAGTAGTGGCGCCAGATGGTATCGGGAATTCGTCAGATGACCAGCGATCCACTGCAGGTGATTGACATATTCACTCAGTCTGTCAGAGCCCTTTCGGTCTTCAATACCTTCAAGTACATTATTAAACAATCTGGACTGGAGGATAAATTGTTTTGTTACCGGTTGTATGGACGACATTTTTTTTATCAAATATAATGGCATAATTAATGAAAACGGGTGTGTGCATACGGCAATCTTAGGGGTTGTTTGCGGCAATCAAAAAGCCTAGATTTGTCTAAACCTAAGCATATGAAAAATAAAAAGCCAGGTAAAAGTCCTTCGAAGATTACGGGCAGGCATGTATCTATTTTTGTGCCGGCCGGTGATTGCATTCTTAGCAGTGTCATAGGTTCTTATAAAGTATTAAATACCGTCAATGGATTGCTAAGGACAAAAGACCCCGGAATGGTTCCGCCATTTGAAGTGCGGCTGGTTGGTTTATCTGCTCAAACGAATCTTTACGATGGAGCTTTCAATATTTGTCCGCACACTACCATCGACAAAGTAAATAAAACAGACATTGTGATTATTCCGGCGCTTAATGGAGATTATGCGACCGAGATAAAACGCAACGAAGCGGTTCTGCCCTGGATAGTTCAACAATATAAACAAGGTGCCGAAATTGCAAGTCTTTGCACGGGAGCGTTCCTGCTTGCTGCCACAGGTTTGGTCGATGGAAAAAAATGTGCAACACACTGGCTCGCGTTTGATGCGTTCCGCAAGATGTTTCCCGAAGTAGAGCTGGTAAAATCTATTGTCCATGAGGAACGTGGAATCTGCAGCAGTGGCGGTGCATATTCATTTCTGAATCTGATTTTACACCTGGTTGAAAAATATGTAAACCATGAAATGGCAGTGCAGTGCTCCAAGATATTTGAAATAGATATCAACCGTTACAGCCAGGCTCCCTTTTCAATTTTTAATGGTTTTAAAATGCATGAAGATGACGCAGTGATGAAAGCGCAGCAATATATTGAGAAAAATTATGCCGGGCGCATAAGCGTCGACGATCTCGCTAACCGTTTCCTGCTCAGCCGCCGCAATTTCGAAAGGCGATTCAGAAAAGCGACACAATATTCACCAGCAGAATATATCCAGTATCTGAAAATTGAAGCGGCCCGCCGTCAGCTCGAGGGTTCACGTTATAATGTAAGTGAGGTGATGCATGCAGTCGGATACAATGATAACAAGGCTTTCAGGACTACATTCAAAAAAATAACCGGACTATCCCCATTGGAATACAGGAACAGGTTTCAGGCGTACAGGGCATAACAGCCATTCCATTCGTCGCAACATTCTTCTTATTGGTCGCATCGCAGGAATTAATAACTGAAGGAATAATACTTTAGCAATTGGTAGTGAATTGCTCATGATGCCTTATCAGGTGTCTGAGAAGTATGACGTTTATTTTTTTATTTGTTCTTTTGGTTTAACAAGGGTTGTTTTTTCTAATTCAACCCTTCATTTTTCTTTTGAATAGTCAAAAAAAATTATTAACTATTCTGTAATCTGTAATTTTATCAGATGATCTACTTACAACCTAATCTATAAGTATATGAAAAATGTAAAATCAGGTTTATATAAATTACTTACTTTGAATTTTTTATTTATAATACTGGTTTGTTTTGTGGGTGAAAGTACTGCCCAGTCTACTCCTGCAAAATCCCTGATTGCACTTTCGAAAAAAGACCATATCCTGGCAATTATAGATCCTGTTACACTGAAGATAATTGCACAGGTGCCTGTGGGCGCTGATCCGCACGAGGTCATTGCGTCTTCAGACGGAAAAACAGCTTATGTTTCGAATGCCTACAGCAATCCCTTTCATGAAATAGATGTGATTGATCTCATTGGCCAGAAGGCCTTACCAGCTATCGACATAAAGCCTTTTGTCAGTCCGCATGGATTAGCATTTGCAAATGGGAAACTCTGGTTCACTGCAGAAGGATCCAAATCAGTTGGCCGTTATGATCCCGCATCGGGCGGGATGGACTGGTGCATGGGTACCGGACAGGACCGCACGCATATGATCTATGTGACAGAGAATGGTAAAAATATTTATACGACAAATGTGAACGCCGGCACAGTGAGCATAATGGTTGATACTATTCTTCAACAACCCTCAGGTCCACCACCCGGAGGCAGATCACGCGAAGAGTGGCTGCAAACAGTGATTCCAGTTTCCAGAGGTTCTGAAGGATTTGATGTATCACCGGACGGCAGGGAATTGTGGACAGCATCTGCTGATGACGGAACCATTGCAGTTATCAATATCGCGACAAGGAAGGTGGTTGACAAAATAGATGCGAAAGTTAATGGGGCAAATCGCGTTGAATTTACGCCGGATGGGAAACGAGTTCTGATTTCGACGCTGAGATCCGGAGATCTGTTTGTATATGATGCAGTATCACATAAAGAATTGAAACGGATAAATATCGGTCATGGTGCTGCAGGCATATTGATGGATACGGATGGATCGCGGGCATTTATCGGCTGCACACCCGACAACTATGTGGCGGTTGTAGATCTTAAAACGCTGGAAGTCTCCGGGCATATTAATTTAGGCGGACCGGATGGTCTTGCATGGGCTGTTCGTCCTTGATATTATTTGTTATCTGTCTCAAAAGGAGATGCAGGCAAGCCCTTTTTATTGTAAAGGTTGGCACCTTCGGGATTATTTGCCCAGGCATAGCGAACAGAAACAGGCTTTAGTATTTTGTCGTTCCAAACTATAATTTTATCACCCTCAATTTTTGCATTGGCCCATACATATTTTTTATCCGCACCTGCAATCGCAAAATAATACAAGTCGCCACCTCCCCTAATCATGAAACCAGTTCCGGTATGAATAAAATGCAGAATTATTTTATTGCCTTCAATCTGATATGACTGATATACCGGTCCTGAATAGTCCGGGTCGTTGGATCCATAGGCCAGGTGTTCTGCCCAAAGTGCCAGGCGCTCTCCCACATCTTTTTTATCCAGCGGGTGAATATCATTCCATTCGCCAATATCTATCGTCACGGCCATTCCTGTATTCGGAAGAACTAATGATTCAAGTTGACTTTGCCTTAGCCGGGCCCAGTCACTTTCTGAAGGTGAATATTCTACTTCCATAAAACCAGGCAGCTGTGCATATAAAAAAGGAATCTCTCCTTCATTCCATTTACTTCGCCAATCATTTATTAATGCGGGTAAATATTTTGCATAATCTTTTGGATCGCTCCAATCAGCTTCGCCCTGGTACCATACAAATCCTTTTATGGCATAGTGATTGGCAGGCGCTACCATGGTATTATATAATCCTGCAGGCGAGTTATGTGTTACCCAGTCATACGATCCGTACCCTTCATCTTTATGAGGATTTTGCGCCTGGCCAACCTGGTAGATCCAGTCTCCACGCAGATCAATCTTTTGACCATTGGCATTTAAGGAATAATTTTTATCCGGAACGAAGCCACCTTTCTCAGAAGTATTTGTCAGTTTTATAACGATAATATTTTTACCGGCTTTTAGAATTCCCGGAGGCAGATTATACCTGCGTGGCGGATATTGGTAAGTTATGTTGCCAACAAATTTTCCATTCACGAAGGTTGAATCTGCGTCAACAATACATCCAAGGAAAAGTTTGGCAGGCACATCAGTCATTGAAGCCGGAACTTCAATTTCTTTTCTGAAATAAAGGATACCGTGAAGTCCTTTCACACCCTGATCTGCCCAATATCCAGGCAACCAGAATCTGTGCCAGTTCTCCGGAACATAATCAGGATCAATCCATTTTACTGGACCAGTTATTCCTTTATCCGGTGCAGGCAATGACAGCGCATAATCAGCTTCTTTTGCAGGTTTATTCCGGATCAGGTTATTAATATAGTTTGAATCTTTAAGGTCTTTTATTTTGGTTTCCATTGCAGGAAATTCATGTAGTGCTTCAGCACTCATCCAGGCATCAATAGAATATCCACCTACACTGGAATTTATTATTCCTATTGGTATATGATATTTTTGATAAAGCTGTTTGGCGAAAAAATATGTTAAACCGCCCATTTGAAGAAGGTCAGCACCAGCGGCGGATGCCCATTTCCCAGGAGGCAGGTCATCATGTACACGGCTAATGTCTGCACTGGTTGGAACAAAAAAGTTTCTTATTTCGGGAAAATTGTCATTCTCCACTTCATTAGGATATTTTTCTTTTAATCGTTCCATCGGCAATACCATATTTGACTGCCCTGAGCAAAACCATACATCGCCAATTAAAATATCGTTCAATATAATTTTATTGTCCCCCTTAATGTTCATCGTAAACGGACCACCTTCCTTCATTGCAGGAAAACTAACCTGCCAGCTGCTATCCGTCCCTGTAACTGTATTTTCAGTTCTTCCATTAAAATAAATACTTATTTTTTCGCCAGGCGAAGCCCATCCCCAGATTTTGAAATTCGTGTTGCGCTGCAAAACCATATGGTTACTGATCAATTGAGGGAGTCTGACAGTTGCATTTGCAGAAAAGGCACTAAAAAGTACAATAAGATTTATATACGCGACTTGAAAACTAAAAATGTTTTTGTGCATCATTAGCAGTATACTTTGAAAAAATGATCCGTTTCATATTGATTTATTAATGCCCATTTCCAAACCTCTTAATTCAGCGAGACCTTTTAATCTTCCTATGGCACTATAACCCGGATAAGTTGATTTATTCAAATCATCCAGCATCTGGTGACCATGATCAGGCCGCATAGGAATAGCTTTTCCTTTTTGCCGCATCAGCAATACAATTTCTCTGACAACATTATACATATCTGTATCTCCATCCAGATGGTTGGCTTCATGAAAATTACCTTCGCAGTCACGCCTGGTGTTTCGAAGGTGAAGGAAATGAATATGATCCCCCAGGCGCTGTATCATTCCAACCAGATCATTATCGGCCCTGACTCCCAGTGAACCTGTACAGAAGCATAATCCATTCGCTGGTGATGGAACAGATGTGAGTAGTTCGGTCAGATCTTTTTCTGTACTGACAATTCTTGGAAGTCCGAGAACAGGGTTGGGAGGGTCATCCGGATGAATTGCCAGTTTAATATTCATCTCTTCTGCTACAGGTACAATCTCCTGCAAAAATTCAATCAGGTGTTGTTTTAGAAAATTTCCATCTATCCCTTCATAAGTTTTCAAAGCATCCATTATTTGTTTTTCAGTAAAGGGTTCTTTACTTCCCGGCAGTCCCAGCAGAACATTCCGGTAAAGTTTTTCTTTTTCTTCTTTGGAAAGTTTATCGATGAATAGCCTTGAATTTTGCTTTTCCAATTCTGTATAATCTTTTTCAGCTCCCGGCCGCTTCAGCATAAAAAGATCGAATGCAATAAATGCCATTCGCTCAAAACGAAGGGCAAGGCTTTTATCAGGCATCTGAAAGGCAATATCTGTACGGACCCAGTCCAATAATGGCATGAAATTGTATACTACTACATATAAACCGCATTGGGAGAGATTTTGCAGGCTTAGCTTATAATTATCAATATATTTTTGATAAGGGCCCCTTTTTCTTTTAATGTCCTCATGCACAGGGAGACTTTCGATTACCGACCAGACCATGCCGGCGCTTTCAATCGTTTTTTTTC
>Ga0207132_1069_pt1 | contig 22581 bp, 19 predicted proteins | sample Alteio_BWMinHeat_14_FD_153554 | JGI IMG/M metagenome (GOLD analysis project Ga0207132, IMG submission 153554) | Enriched cells from forest soil in Barre Woods Harvard Forest LTER site, Petersham, Massachusetts, United States -... | ecosystem: Environmental > Terrestrial > Soil > Temperate forest >...
ATTCCACACGATCACGTGGTCCAGGCATTCGCGTCGGATGGAGCCCACCAGCCGCTCCGCAAAGGGATTTTGCCAGGGGGATCGCGGCGCAGTAAGCACTTCCTCCATTCCCATATCGCGGGTCACGGCAGCGAAGTCTGTTCCGTAGATGGCATCTCGATCGCGCAGCAGATATCAGGGTGCCTGGTCCCAGGGAAACGCTTCCCGCATCTGCTGCATGGTCCACTCCTGCGTGGGATGTTCCGTCACCCCGAAGTGCAGCACCCGGCGTCGCTCATGCGCTAGCACGACGAAGACAAACAGGACCCGGAAGGTCGCCGTTGGCACAGTGAAAAAATCGATGGCCGCGGTCTGCGCCAGATGATTTGTCAGGAAGGTTCGCCAGGTCTGGGAAGGGGGTTTGCGGGACCGAGACAAATACCTGGCCACCGTGGATTGCGCCACGGCAATGCCCAATTTGAGCAGTTCTCCGTGGATGCGGAGTGCCCCCCACAAGGGGTTGGCTTGGCTCATGCGCCGAATTAAATCAAGAACGTTCGCCGCAACTTCTGGCCTTCCGGGAAGGCGGTGCGATTTTCTGGTCCAATGCCACGCGAAAGCTCGGCGGTGCCAACGGAGGACGGTGTCGGGCTGAACCATTTGCACACATCGCCGCCAACCGGACCAGAATCGGTACAAGACAACCCACAAGAACCGGTCGCAACGGTGGAGGCGCAAGCGACGCGGCGCGTTCTTTTGAAAAACCGCAAGTTGGTGACGAAGCGCGAGGATCTCCGCCTGCAGGGCAGCACGGTTCGAATAGTGGAGACTAGCAAAGTGAAAAAGGCGACGAAAAGAGAGCTCATCGTGGTAGCCACCATGATCTCACGAATGATGGGAACCCCTGTGTTTTCAGATCGGACGGAGTATTCGGTAACCGCCTCTAGTTCTAAAGCCCTTCGATTTGCTTGAGAGTCTTTCCCTTTGTTTCAGGCAAGCGGGCCAGGTTCGACAGACTCCCACCCGTTTCGTTGAACTCGACGAATTCCGCGAAGGTCTTAACGCAAGCGCCTTACTCCCAGTCAGTTGGCAGTCACTGATAGATTGTCGAATTGTGCGTGATCCCACTCAGTTCCCACCGCAAACATGCCATGAGCGTGCGAAGAATCGTCGACTGAGGTCAGACTTTTCCCGTCGAGGAGTCCCTCCACTCGGTTGCCATGGAAGCGGAGTTCCGCGTGGTGCCACTGGGTGACGTCAAGTTGAATCGATCCGTTTCCGAGATTAACTAGCGGCTGCCTGAGCTTGGCCGAGAACAGTTTCCACGAACCGTCAGGAGAGATGGAGAAGACATACCCGCTTGGCCAGCGCGCCTTGCCGTCTTCAAACACATCCGCAGAGTCAATCCGGCCCAGGAGAACCGCGGGCGAGGCCGAAAGGAAGCGAACGTCTGCTGCGATGCTGTAGTCGGCCCAAGCCGCGTCTCCTGCCATTGTGAAGGGGTCAGGTAGGGGTCCCCACGGGATCGGTTTTGCCGAGATGACCTGTTCGAGGCACTGACCGGAGCGTCCAACGCAAGGCCGCACCTCGAATGCGCCGTCCTGATCCGCGAGATATTTTGGCAAGCGGTTCGTCGCGGTCTGGTCGAAGTTGGCGGTGTAGGGCAACGGAAATCCGTGCGGAGGGGGGGGTGTAGCGCTGCCTTTGCCTTGTCCCGTGGTGGTGGTAAGGGAGTATAAAGACTCGGGATCAAAGGTGTATGTGAACACTCCGCGGACTGGATGGATTACGGCGACCCGTTCGAATGTATGGGTATCGTTTGTTTCCCACACGTACACGTCTGAAGTGGCGAGTCCCCCCTGGATCCGGTACCTGACCGTCTGCGGTTGGGCCGCGTGAATCGTTTCGAGCACGACACTCCAGTTTTTGTGATCCGTAGAGCGAATCGTGACGTAACTGCCTTTCTCCGCAAGGTTACCCGACGAGGAATCGAGGTATTGCCAGCCAGGCTGCGCGAATTGCGTAGTGTGGGCAGTTACCCAGATCGTTCCCTGGACGTCATAGTTCCCGGACCAAGGCGTGTTTGCGTCCATCAAGCCGGAGTTCGGAGCAGCTAGGTTGTCATAGTACGAAGTAACCGGGCTCCAGATCTCAGTCGACGTCAACGATCCCTCCAGATAATTCTGGTTGTAGAGATGCGCTAGAGTTTTCCCTCCAATCCGCCAATTGCGGGTAACGACAGGACCGTTGCTGCTGTTGGGCTGATCTTCGGTGGACCAAAGCGGCTTGCCAGTCCTTCGCGCCGCCTCGCTGGTTGGGTCCTTTCCATCGACTAACGGATAGTGTACGCCGATGACATCAACGTCGGAGGCGAGAGCCGGGTCCCGAAGAATTGCATCCGCGATTGCCCACTGGCTGGCTCCCTCGTGCGTATCGCAACACACTATCCGGGTCGCGAGATGATGGGCCCTCAGTTGCTGCGCCAACTCTTTGACGGATGATATGTCTAACAGCTTTTCGTTCCAGATTCCGGCATACTTGATGTCGAGGTGGTGATCTCTTTGCGCCGCTTCGATGAACCGGGCAACATAATCGGCCATTGCCGGTGTGTACAGCGAGTCCTTCCCCACCCAGCCGGGTGCGCCCCAGGGAAGGACCTCCAGGATGATGTCTGGATTCCGCATTTTTGCCTCTTCCATGAGCCACCATTCGTATCCACGGCTCGAGTTATAGTCCGCAGGGGTGCGCATAAAGCTAGGCTCTGAACCGTCGGTTGAGTTGACGTCCGCTCCAATCTCTACCTTGAAGTGCTGAAGGGCAGCACCGTAGCCGGGCTTGAACAAATAGTCGAGGATCTGACTGCGTTGCGGGTCCGGGTAATCGATTAAGAGGCGGGAAGAGGCACCAGCACTGACAGCGCCGAGGCCATCAAAGACCCTTCCCGCGCTGCTCCCGTTCAGTACGATATCGATCTGCGGGCCCTGCAGCGTTTGATTTGGGCAGTTGACAATACAGAAAGACAGAATGCCAAGAGACAAGAGCAGTTTTGGATCCATTCTGGGGCGACCGCGCGCTTTATGCATTGCTTGCTCCCATGAAGGGGAGTTCATCCCCAATACAGCGACTCACTCTCACATCACGCGCCTTACTCCATCGGCAGCGGCGCAGACATAAACTTCGGGCTTTCGTCCGGTTGCGCGTTCGTAGCCGCTCGCGACTTTTGCTTGAAAATCCTCGACCGCTTCAGCGTTCACCAAATTGATCGTGCAACCGCCAAAGCCTCCACCCGTCATCCGCGCCCCGTACACTCCTTCAACCCTAACCGCCAATTCCACCATCAAGTCCAACTCATCGCAACTCACTTCGAAATCATCACGCAGACTCGCATGTCACTCCCCCATCAAATTGCCAAACAGACTCACATCCTGTTCTTCCAGCGCTCGGACAGCCTCGATCACGCGTTCATCTTCGGTAATGACGTGTCGGCAGCGTTTGCGTACAATCTGTGGCATTCCGGCTTCCCACTTCTGGAGATCCCGAACCGAAATGTCGCGCAGCGCGTTCACACCAGGCTTTCTCTGCGCAAAGAAATACGCTCCCGTCTCGCACTCTTTCCGTCTCTGATTGTATTCCCCACCTGATAGGTTGTGCCGCACCATCGTGTTGCAATCACGAGCCGCACATCTTCCGGTAGGGGCACATGGCGATACTCGAGCGACCGGCAATCCAACAGCAGTGCATGATCCTTTTTCCCACGCACCGCCGGACAATGCCGTAGCGGGGATGGATGCGATAATGGAGCGTCACTTCGATCGAATCTCGAATGTCTTTTAGTTCGATTTCCAGATCGTTTTGCTGAATGCGGTGAGAAACATAACGCAGCACCAGGTCGCGGTCGCCATCCTCGCGTGTGATCTTAAGGGCTGGCTCCTCGTAGAACGGCCCGCCCCAGCCCGGGTACTCCTCGTTGATCAACATCTGAGAAGGATCGAAGGATGATATGTCGGGGACTGGGCCGAGCGGAGTTAGGTCGCCTTCTCTCTGCACCGGAAGTCCCCAGTACAAGTGTCGCAATTCTCCATGCGGGCCCGCAGCGAGAACATAAGAATTGTGATCCGTCGAGAGCACCCAGAGCTTTTGCTTCTCAAAATACTGGACGGACTGTGCCCGTAACGCGCCCGCCAAAACGAGGGTGAAAGAAAAACAAGCGATTCGAAGTACTTTGTTCCAATGCATGGCGTGCGATGATAGCAAAAATTTAAGATAGATGTCCGAGCGCGTTCAGGCACTTGAGTCGCCACGAAGAATGATTGATGAGGGATATGAGGAACAATCCGGTAAAGATCTTAATAAAAGATTCGGAGTTCAGTGAGATCGCATCCGCTTCCAGCTAGAACGTTGCCGACCCCGGATAGGCATAACTAGCTTTGTCAATAATCCGGCCAGCCTTGATTAAAGCGCAGAATCGCCGGCGGCGCTTTTTCGATACCCGCGCGCGGCGCGAGAATCATGTATGCTTTGGCGAGAATCAGGGAGCAAAGCAAGTCATGGCGGGTCGGGGCGCGATTGCCAGCTTTATTTTTGCCGTTGCCGTGGTCCCGCTGTCTCTTCCGGTTCATGCGCAAGCTGGTCGTTCGTCTGAGGTTCCAGGCAGGTCACCCGCGGCCGACGATTTTGAAGAGGCAAAGCAAATGCTCCAGAAGGGGCTGCTGGACGAGGCCGCCGCTGCGGCGAGGCGAGGCTTGGACCGCAGCCCCAAAAGCGTCCTAGGACTTAATTTACTTGGCGTTATTTATCAACAACAGGGTAAAGACGCTGAGGCAATCCCGCAATTTGAGCGGGCCTTGGCGATCAAGCCGGACTCCGTCGACACCCTCAATAATTTAGCGACGAGCTACGCGGCACAAAAGAGAACGGATCTTGCCGAACAGATGTTCCGCAAGAGCTCGCGATTGAAGCCCGAAGACGCGACGGCAAATTACGGCCTCGGATTGCTGCTGCTCGAGCGAAATAAGGCAAAAGAATCCATTCCTTATCTTCTGCGGGTTCGCCATCCAGACGTAGCTACGCGCTTAAACCTGGTACGCGCGTACTTTAGTTCGGGAAACAAAGTAGCCGGGCTGGCAACCGCTGAAAGATTGTCGCGAAGCTTCCCGAAAGATACGAAGGTGCATTTTTCTCTTGGCGTACTTCTTGGCTCGCATCATCAATACCAGAACGCAATCCATGAGTTTGAGCTGGCAAACGCACTCGAGCCACAGACGTTTGACATTCTGCATGACCTGGGACAAGCGTATCTTTTGAACGGACAGCCCGCGAAGGCTCAGGAGAAACTCGACCAGGCGCTGCACTTGCAACCCGATTCCGCGGACACGCTCTATCTTAGGGCAAGGGCCGACACAGACCTGGGGAAAGACGTGGATGCGCTTGAGCGGCTTGTGCGGGCGCGAAAGATCTCGCCAAAAAACACGAATATTGTGCTTCTGATGGCGCGCTTGAGCATGAAACAACAATTCTTTGAAGATGCCATTGAAGTTTTAAAGGAAGGGGTGCAAATCGACCCGCGCCGGGCGGATCTTCATGCGGCACTGGGGGAGAGCTACTTCACAGTGGGCAAAGTCGAAGAGGCAGTGAAAGAGTTCAAGACGCTTGTGAGCCTTGATCCTGCGCCGCGCTCCTACGCGTTGATGGGAATGTGCTATCGCCATCTAGGCCAATACGACGAAGCGAAGCGTTTTCTTGAGGAGAGCCTCAAAGGAGATCCGGAAAATCTGCCCGCATTATTCCATCTCGGGATGATTGCAAAAACCCAGCGCAATCCGCTCTTAGGGGAGAAGTATTTCGAGCGGGCTGTCCGCGCCGATCCGAATTATGCAGACGCACTTTTGGAACTGGCAGGCGTCAAAATGGATCAGCGACGATACGAGGAAGCGATTCCTCTTCTACGGCGCTGCATTCAGGTTAATGGGGGGCTGCCCGCCGCATACTACAAACTGGCGCTTGCCGAAAGAAGCGCACACCAGTTGGCGGCAGCGCGGCGGGACATGAGCGTGTTCCAGACACTTTCGAAAAATCCAGAAGCTGCTCCTTATCCGCTGCAACATTTTTTTGATTATTTAGAAAGGCGCAATGCGTTGCCGGCTGCCCAGCAAAGCGCCGCTGATCTTCACGAATTGGAAATGGAAGTGAATCAGCACCCGGACCGCCCTCGCAGTCTCTATCTTTTGGCCGAGGCGTTACTCAAGGTCGGCCGCGAAAAAGATGCTACGGAGGTTCTTCAACGGCTGGAGGAAGTCAGCGGAGGAGACTTTCGAACGGAACTAGGCATTGGAGTGTTGCTGGGGCGCTTTCGGTCATATTCCGCAGCCGCGCAATACCTGCAAGCGGCTTTGAAAGTGGATCCGGCTTCGGAGGAGGCAAAGTACAACCTCGGCGAGGTGTATTTTCAAAGCGCCAACTACCAAGCCGCTCTTCAGCAGCTTCTCGAAATATCGTCGCCGGAACAAAGAGACAGTTCTTATCTGAGCCTGCTCGGAGATGTCTACGGGCATTTAGGCCGCGTCCAGCAGGCGCAAGAGGTCCTAAAAGAAGCGGTCGGCAAATCGCCCGAGAACGATCAGTGTTACGTTTCTCTGGTCATGGAACAGCTGCGCGCGGGGTCTGTGGATGCGGCGAAAGCAACGGCGCAGGAAGGTCTGGCTCGAATTCCCGATTCTGGTCCTTTGCATTGGGTGGCGGGGATTGTGGCGGTAGTTCGAGGAGATATACAAGATGGGGAAAAATACTTGAGAAAGGCGGTCGACCTTATGCCCGCGCGGGAAACGGCCTACGTTTCGCTGGGGATTCTCTACTACGAAGAAGGCCGAATTGCTGAAGCGCGCCAGGTACTACAACAATGCACTGAAATGTTTCCACAAGGGACGCTGGATATGGAGAAGATCAGTGCCACTCTCGATGCCGCGTCGAAAACAGAAAAATCCCATACGAAAACCGTTGCTCTCTCACCCGCGGCCCGGCGGGAGTTTTACGAACTGGCGTTGACTATGGCTGATGCGAAGCGTTGACTCCCCTCGATTCGAAAGCCCTCTTCGCCATCCAAGCATGATGAGACTGTGGACCAGGACGAGCAATAAGGTTCTCCGAGAATCCGGAAGGATCGTGGGGTTGTGCCTCGCAGCGGCTGTTTTCCTGAGCATCGCTCTCAAGGTTGTGGCTGGCAGTAACGGGAACCAGGTAACGCCCGTTATTCCCGCAAAATTCGTTGACGTGACTTCGGCACTTGGAGTGCGATTTGAGCATGCGGCGCCGCATACTTCCAAGAAATATCTTCTCGAGACCATGGGCTCTGGAGTGGCACTGTTTGATTACGACAACGACGGCAGGCTCGATTTGTTCCTTGTAAACGGCGCGGAGATCAACGAGCCCTCTCCGCCCGGCACGATTCCAAAAAAGACCGGGCCAAAATACTGGAATCGTCTTTATCACCAAAAGCCGGATGGCACGTTTGAGGACGTCACGGAAAAAGCGGGTTTACAAGGTGTGGGATATGGAATGGGCGTGGCGGTGGGCGATTACGACAACGATGGGTACGAAGACCTGTACGTAACGGCGTATGGGGGCAACCGCCTGTACCACAACAACGGAGATGGGACCTTCAGTGATGTAACTGAGAAAGCCGGTGTAGGCGGTGGCGGCTGGTCCACAAGTGCCGCATGGGTGGACCTGGATGGCGATGGTTTGCTCGATTTGGTCGTGCTGCGCTATCTGCAATGGGATTTTGGAGACATTTGGTGCGGCGAACAGAAGGAAGGTTACCGGTCTTATTGCCACCCCGATCAATTTCAGCCAATTCTGCCTCTTGTTTATCACAACGACGGGAATGGCCACTTTAGCGAAGTCAGCAAGAAAATAGGTTTCACGAAGCCCGGAAAGGGGCTAGGTGTTGCAATTGCTGATTTCAACGGCGATGGACACACTGACGTGTTCATCGCAAACGATTCCGTGCCTGAGTTCCTGTATCAGAACAGGGGAGACGGGACCTTCGAGGAAGTGGGGCTGCTTGCGGGAGTGGGCGTGGATGCTGATGGGCACGTTTACGCAGGGATGGGAGTGGATTTCTCTGATTACGACAACGATGGCCTGCCCGACTTGGTGATCAGTAATCTGGCTTATCAGAAGTATGCCCTTTACCGGAATAACGGTGACGGCACCTTTGCCTATACAACGGAGAGTTCGGGCCTAGGAGAGATGACGCGGCTGCATTCGGGCTGGGGGTTACGGCTGATCGACTACGACAATGATGGCTGGAAGGATCTCTTGGTCGTGCAGGCCCACGTGCTAGATACGGTCGAGCTTGCCTATCCCCAACTCCATTACCGCGAACGAATGCTGCTGGTGCGGAACACGGGCCACGGATTCGTTGACGTCTCCGAGGGTTCCGGCGAAGTTTTCCATCAAGCTTGGGCAAGCCGTGGACTGGCGACGGGAGACCTGGACAAGGATGGGCGCATAGATGCAGTGGTAACTACGAACGGCGGGCCCGTTCATATCTTGCACAACGAAACGGGCACGCATTTCCATTGGCTGGGGATGAACTTGATAGGACACAAAAGCAATCGGGACGCGATAGGGGCGTCGGTGAAGGTGATTACCACCCAAGGCACACAATACGCAACCGTGACTACAGCCGGTAGCTATCTATCTTCCAGCGATAAGCGTTTGCATTTTGGCCTGGGCCCGGACACAAAAGTCCGGGCTGTGGAAATTCGTTGCCCGAGCGGAATTGTGCAGAGCCTAAAAGACATTTCCGCAGATCAAGTGGTGCGGGTGGATGAGCCCGCCGGAAACGGGCAGCCGAGCCCAAAATGAAGCAGGAAATAGGGATGGCGTCCTGGCGAGCCATGTCATGCTCTCCGAGCCCGCTCGTAACTCTTTCCGTTCAAATCGAGGGTTGGACCTTCCGCCAATGGAACGTAAGGAGCAATCTTCGGGGCAGGCCAAACGGCAAATTTTTCTGCTGCGATGCATTTTTCGCTTGACAAGGAGTAACATTTTGCATGATCGTACCGTGCACGTGCACGGCCGAGAGTGCTTCACAAGTGTTTTTGGGTTCTGAAACCCGGGATTTCAGTTGGGGGAGCGGGGGTGAAAAATGCGAATCTCTAGAGCGTGGTTAACTCTCGCGGTGGCCGCGGGAGTGGCGGCAATTTCTGCGTTCACAGCAGGACCGACGCTGGGCCAGGTAGATACCGGAGCAATTCGGGGCACGGTGACAGATCCCAGCGGCGCAGTGGTGGCAAACGCGAAGGTCACACTGAAAAATGAAGACACAGGCTTCGTCGTGTTAGCGGTTACCGCCGGTGACGGCGCATATACGTTTAATCCAGTAAAGATTGGTTCGTATACGGTCTCTGTCGAGGCCGCTGGATTCCGCAAGGCAGAAGCGCATGTCGTCGTCAATGTTCAAGAGCAGGCACGGGCGGACGTTCAGCTGGTTCCCGGGGCGGTTAACGAAACAGTGGAAGTGACGGCTACGCCTTCCCAGATGCAGACGCAAGACGCTTCAATTGGCACGATCGCCACAGGAGCGCAGATCAACGATCTTCCGTTGAATGGGCGCAACTACACCTTTCTGGCGCAACTTGGGGCTGGCGTGACAGGCTTGGTAGCGACGCGCGGACTGGATCAGAGTGGAAGTTTCGTGGCCAACGGCTTAACGACGGTGCACAACAGCTACTTGTTGGACGGAATTGACAACAACAACGACACTGTCGATTTCCTGAACGGAGCCGCGTACGTCAACCTGCCTCCGCCGGATGCGATTCAGGAATTCAAGGTGCAAACCAGCAACTTCAGCGCGGAATTCGGGCGAGCCGGCGGAGCCGTGGTCAATGCGTCCATCAAATCCGGGACAAATCAATTTCACGGCACGGGCTGGGAGTTTGTGCGCAACGACAAACTTGATGCGGTTGGCTTGGACCAATACTTTTTCTCTCCCAAGCAAGCAAAAGGTGAGTTGAGGAGAAATCAGTTCGGCGGTGCGATGGGAGGGCCGATCCGCAAGAACAAACTTTTTGTCTTCGGGGACTATGAAGGCACTCGGATTCGGCAAGGATCTGGACTCCAGGCTAACGTTCCGACGGCCGCCGAAGTAAGCAGCGGATTTACAGACTTTCGCGACTTGTTTTCGAACCCCGCGCAGAATTTTACGCAGAAGGATTTGCTTGGGCGGACCTTTGATGCGCCAACGATCTTCGATCCGGCCACAACTAGGCCAGTGACCGCGGGCCAAGTTGATCCTGCGACAGGGTTGGTGGCCACAGGAACGGGATTCGTTCGAGACCCCTTCTATACCAACGGGAGCATCGTCGGAATCACGAATTTCACAACCTTAACGCAGTTCCTGAATCAGTTGCCGTCCGGCCGCCTGGATCAAAATGCGATCAAGCTTCTGGGGCTTTATCCGGCGGCGACCGTGCCTGGAGCATTTGTCAACAATTTCCAGGTGCTTCGCAGTCACCCCGATGACATCGACCATTTCGACGCCCGAGTGGACCAAAATTTCAGTGATAAGGACCAGATGTTTGGTCGAATCAGCTACAGCAATGAACGAGCGAATAACCCCAGCTCCATTACGGGAGACGGGGATAACAGCGGATTTGGCCAAGGCGCCATTGTCAATAAGTCATGGAATTTGGCCGTCAGCGAAACGCACTCGTTTTCGCCGACCTTGATCAACGAAGCGCGCTTTGGCTACAGCCGGCTGAACAACTCTGTTCAGCCGGCCCTTGCCGACGTACAAGGCATTCCCGCCAAATATAACATTCCGGGCATTCCGCAGGGCAGCGGCAATGGAGGGCTGCCCGAGATTGACATCGACGGACTGACTTCGCTCGGCGCAGGGGCTTTTGCCAGCCCTAACACGCGCGAGAGCGACACCTACCAATTTACGGAAAACCTGACCAAGGTTCACGGGGCACACAGCTTCAAAGGCGGGTTTGAGTACCAGAGATTGCATTTTCCGTGGGTCGATCCGGCTTGGTCCCGTGGTGATTTCCAGTTCGGAGGCTATACCGGGATCTCGAACGTCGGTGGCAGCACTGGAATGGCAGACCTTTTGCTCACCCCTACGGCGGCAACCGTTCCTAACGGAGTCAATAACGTCGGGGGAGCACGTACCGCCTTTGCGTCCAACATCACGCAACCCGACGACCTCCGCAATTACTACGGGGCCTACTTCCAGGACGATTGGAAGATGACCTCGAAACTGACCATCAACATGGGTCTGCGATGGGAAGTCTTCCAAGGGCTTGGGGAAAGCAGCGGAAAGCAGGCTGGGCTGGTGCCGGGCGCGCTCAGCGGAGCGGGAGCGCAATATGTGATCCTTGCACAGCAGAAAAATACGCCTTTGTCCGCGGCATTCGCTCCACTCCTGGCGAAGGATGGAATTCAGCTCAACTATATCAGCGGATCGAGCGTCTTCACGACGCCGCTCACGGATTTTGCGCCGCGCGTTGGCCTGGCGTACCGCTTTACCCCGAAGCTCGTGGTGCGCAGCTCTTATGGCGTCTTCTTTGGCGGTTTTGAAAATCTCGGCGGCGCCCCGGACCCTGGATTCAACTATCCGTTTGCGGTAAACCTAGGGTTTTTCCGGGCCAACGACGCCACGCCCCTTACTTATGCCAACGGCCAGCAGGCTACCATCGAGAATGGGCTGACGCCGGCCACTCCGGATCCGACAAGTCCAAATTTCAGTCCGAATGGGCTGACCCTTGTTGGATTTCAGCGGCCCTGGAAGACCGCCTACACGGAGGAGTGGAATGGGGCCGTAGAGTATGAATTGACGCCCAGCCAGACGGTCACGGTTGCCTACATCGGCAACAACTCGCATCACTTGTTAGACGGCGACAAGCGAAATCTTCCAAGCGTTATTTTGCCTCCGGGAACAACCGTCAGCCAGCACATTCCGTTCCCGGATTTTTCTCAAAACAGTGACTTTGTCGCGGCCAATGGGGCCTCTTACTACAACTCGGTGCAACTCTCCTTTGAGCGGCGCTTTAGTCACGGCCTAAACCTGCTGGCGAATTACACGCGCTCCCAATGCATGACGGACACCAAGAACATCCTGGGCATCGCGGACGGCAATTTTGCTCGCGCTCCCACACTGCCAGGCTTTGGGCGAAAAAAGGACTATCAATATTGCGGAAACGACGTCCCCAACATCTTCCATGCCAGCGGGATTTGGGAACTGCCTGTGGGCAAAGGCAAGTGGCTTGCCAATGGTTCCTCCCGCGCTCTCGACGAGGTCATTGGCGGCTGGAGCGCGCAGTGGATCTACACGTTGCAGGACGGATTCCCGATCTCGGTCGGCTGCCCTGTAGCGACCACAGCCGACTTCGGCTGTTACGCCAACGTGGTTTCCGGGCAGAACGTCTATTCGCAAACAGGTCCTCATGGAATCACGCAGTTCCTGAATCCGGCGGCCTTTGCGCAACCCCCGGTGGCGACCTCCGTCGGCCAGACGGATTTCTCGCCGCTTGGTGGTCCACCCACGCCGGCTCACGGACCAGGCTTTGAAAATCTCGACATGTCGGTCTTCAAGAGGTTCCGGGTGACGGAGAAGACCAGTCTGGAATTCCGCAGCGAATTCTTTAACACTTTCAACCACCCGAACTTTTCAAACAGCTTTGCAAGCCTGGATTTCCGGGCAAAGGATTTTGCGCAAATTAATGGCACGCGCGGAATTGCCCGCCAAATCCAATTGGCATTGAAACTATATTGGTGACGCTTGTCTTCTGGAGGCCTTTGGGCATATGGCCAGCCACCGGAGCTTGATTTCTATCCACTCACTGCCAACGAGGGTAGGATAAGAGAAGCGTGGACGGGCTTGCGTAGGTGAGCCACGCCCCGGATGATGTAGCCTGTCACAAAAAATCGGCTGATCAAGGAAATGCGCATCGAGTTTTCCATTATCACCAGAGGCGGCAAAGGCTTTGTTGCGCACCTCCTTTCAGCTGCAGTGCTCTTGTGGGGCGCGTCTAAAGTGGAAGGGCGTGCGCAGAGCGGACAGCCGCCCCGAGAGGCGAACAAGCCGGCCGAAGAAATAAGGCATAAATTTGAAGACGCCCTCGCGGCCTACCGCAACCAGCAATACGCAAGAGCGGAAGGCGAGCTTCGTTCCTTGCTTGCCTCCTCCCCGGAAAGTTTCGAGGTCAATGAATTGGCAGGCTTGGTTTTTGTTGGGGAAAACGAATATACAAACGCCGATCCATATCTCGCAAAAGCCGTTCGACTGAGGCCGGACGTTGCCGAAGCGCGAACCGCATTTGCGACCAACCTTCTGCGCCTACAGAAAACGCGCGAAGCGGAACAACAGTTCAGAGAAGCCGAGAGATTGGAGCCTCGCGGCTACGATCCGAATCACAATTTGGGAGAGTTCTACATTCAAGCGGGAGACCTTGCGTCTGCGATTCCTTTCCTTAGGCGCGCGCAAGAAATTGAGCCCACGGCCTACAACAATGGTTATGACCTGGCGCTTGCCTATGAGCGAACAGGCAAACTGGGCGCGGCCCGCCTGCAACTTCAACAGCTCGTCGCCTCACACGATTCTGCGGAACTTCATAGCCTGCTGGGAGAAGTGGAGGAGAAATCGGGGAACTATGTGGCGTCAGCGGGGCAGTATGAGCGCGCGGCGCGCATGGAGCCGAACGAAGAAAACGTCTTGAACTGGGGCAGCGAGTTCCTTATGCACCAGACTTTTGAGCCCGCAGTTCAAATATTTCAATCTGGGCTAACTCGCTTCCCCCAGTCGGCTCGCCTGCTGGACGGCCTTGGTATCGCCCTTTACGGGTTGGACCGCTTTGACGATGCGGCGCGCACTTTCTTCAATGCCTCCGACTTGGATCCGTCCGACTCCCTGCCGGTTACGTTTGTAGGAACGGCATACGACAAATTTTCCCCTCCTATCGCTGCGGAAGCGCGTTCTCGCTTGCAGAGTTTCCTCAAAGCCGATGCGAACAACGCTGCGGTGCGCTACTACTACGCAATGTGCCTGTGGAAAATCAATGAGAAAGAGCCGCAGCCCGAGTTGGCCGGACAAATTGAATCTCTTCTGAAACGGAGCCTTGAGATCGACCCGGATTACGCCGACGCTCATACACTGCTCGGAACTCTCTATTTTCGTGGGCAGAGGTACCCTGAGGCCATCGCCGAGTATGAGCAGGCGCTGAAGACCAATCCCAATGACGCCAGCGTTCATTATCACCTTGCCCAGAGTTTGAGGCGAACTGGCGATAAAGCGCGAACGGATCAGGAGCTCATAACCTTCGAGCGGCTACGCCAGGAACAGCAAGATCGTACCAACGAACAACGCAGTGAGATCAAGCTGTTTGTATACTCCATGCGCAATGCGAAGAACGGCGGAAGCCCTAAATGAAGAGCCGCGGCGAGGATGTCACTGTGCTTGCGTATCGTTCCGTAGAATACCCTTTGGGAATTGCCAAATGAGCGCAGGGAAATCCGGCATTTTTTCAAAGACAGAACTGTCGGCGGTTCGGTTGGCGAACGATCAGCTTTTCGTCAGCTTCCTTCCGGAAGTGGGCGCCAAAATGAACTCGCTCAAGAGTGTCCGAAGCGGACGCGAATTTCTCTATCAGCCTCCTGGGGATCCGTATCGCCGGGCCGCTTATGGGGCGAGCTTCGCCGACTACGACACAAGCGGCTTTGATGAATGTTGTCCCACGATCGCGGAGTGCATATACCCGGAGCCTGGGTTTGCAGGTAGGAAGATGCCCGACCACGGCGATCGGTGGTCGGCTTCCTGGGATTACTGGGCTGGCGATGGAGAGCTGTTTTTCGAAACACAAGGGAAGAGTCTGCCCTACAGATTTCAAAAAAGCGCGCGGCTTGAAGACAACGCGATCATGCTAGCGTACGAAATAGAGAATACCGGGTCCGAAGAATTTGCATTCTTGTGGTCCGCTCACCCATTACTGGCCGTCGAAGCCTCTTGCCGGATTGTGCTGCCAGAAGAGGTATCAGGGCTGTTCGTGGAATGGTCCCGGGGAGAGCGGTTAGTCAAGTTCGGCGACAGTTGCGGCTGGCCAATAGCGGCTTGCAAGGACGGCGAGAGCGTGGATCTTTCGGCACTGCGCGATGCGAGCGCTCGCACGGCCGACAAAGTATTTACCTCCCGACTGCAGGAGGGGTTTTGCGCGCTCAGCTATCCCCAGACAAAGGAAACCATCGCATTTCATTTCAATCCGCAGGACGTTCCGTATTTAGGGATATGGATTTGCCAGGGGGGCTGGCCGTCCCCGGAGGGCGGGAATTTCACAGTCGGATTGGAGCCGTGTACCGGGTACCCGGACTCTGTTCGAGAGGTGATCCATAGAGGGGGCTGTGACGTGTTGAGGCCCGAAGGAAAAGAAGAAGTGGGCACTGAGAATTGAAGTCCAATCCGGAGACTCGATTTTCGCGGCGAGATGACGTGCGCATTCGCGAGCGTAAACGGTTTGAATCCCGCGGTTACTCTGACGGCGCCCAAACAGGAAGATTCGCAACGACTTTGAGACGGTTAGCAAGAAAGTGGAGCAATCATGCGGAAATGGCTGAATATAACTGCGGCGCTCTTGTGTGGCCTCGGCTGGCAAGTGAGCGCCCACTCACAGAACTCATGGGCGATGGGTACGGTGAAGATAGACCCGACGCAAAATCTCGGCAGATGGGATGGATGGGGCAGTTCGCTCGCTTGGTGGGGCCGCGCCGTCGGGGGAACCGCCAACGCCGACTACTATGCGGATCTCATCTACAGCACGAGGTCGGTCGATGGTTACCCGGGACTCGGCCTCAATGTTGTGCGATACAACGTGGGTGGGGGAGGGATTGACCAGCCGGCCGAGAATAAAGGGCCCAAGCTACAGTGGCAAATGGACATCCACGGCTATTGGGTGAATCCTGACAGCCAGAAGCCAACGGCGTGGGATTGGTCTGTGGACGGCAACCAGCGTTCCATGATGCTGAAGGCTCGGGCCAAGGGCGCAAACGTTTTCGAGCTGTTTTCCGACTCGCCCATGTGGTGGATGAACTCCAATCACAGTACAGCGGGCAGCGAGTCTGGAGGCGACTGCTTGGCGCCTGCAAATCAGGAGCGTTTTGTGACCTACCTGGCGGAAGTCGCGCGCCATGCGAAGGAGGATTGGGGCATACATTTTGGTTCTGTGGAACCGTTCAACGAGCCTTCGGCAAATTGGTGGAAGTATCCAGGGCGCCAAGAAGGTTGCCACTTTGATGTGGATACGCAGCAGACGATTGTTCAAAAGCTTCGGAAGAGGCTGGATCAACTGGGACTTAGTGAAGTAATGGTGGCCGCGGCGGACGAGAACAACACGGATGTTGCCTTGAAAACGTGGGACGATTGCAGCGAAGCAGCGCGGGCGGCCGTGGGCAAGGTGAATGTTCACGGATACTACCAAGGGACAGAGCCTTACCGTGGTCCTAACCGTGCGGCATTGCGGGCGGCTGTGGGCAACAAGCCGCTCTGGCAGTCCGAGTATGGCGAAGGTGACGCTTCGGGCTACACGATGGCTCGTTCGATCGTTCTCGATATTCGCGGTCTTCGCCCCAGTGCCTGGGTGTACTGGCAGCCTGTAGAGCCCGATTCGCTAGTTTACGGATGGGGTTTGCTCAACGCCGACTATGTCGATACCCAAGATCAGGTCAGGCCTGGCCAAAATACTTCCTTAATCCGTGTAAACCTTAAGTTCTGGGTCTTCGGCCAATTTACAAGGTACATCCGCCCCGGTTACCGGATCATTGGCATTGAGGACTCGAACTCCATCGCTGCCTATGATCCCGATTCGCACAAGTTGGTCTTCGTTACCGTGACCGGAGATACGCAGCAAACTGTCCAATACGATTTATCCACGTTCAAAGCCGTCGGGGATACAGCGCAAGTCGTCGCCACTACAACTGCTCCGGAGACCGGGATTCCGGATTGGAAGCAACACGTTGAGGGGGTTCGTTTGGATGGCAAGGGGGCGAGAAATCTTACATTCACTTTATACCCTCGTTCCGTTTACACATTTGTTATCAGCGCTGAGGCATAGTCTGCTTACCGCTGAGATCCGACCGATTGGCGGAGCGGCTGAAAGAGTGCTTTCCCGGCTGCCGATTCTGCTGTTGCTGGACGGGCTGTATGCGAATGGTCCGGTGCTGGAACTGTGCCGCCGCTACCACTGGCAGTTTATGATCGTCTTGCGGGATGAATCGCTCTCCACGGTGTGGGAAGAGTTCGGCGGGCTGGGGCAGTTGGAGCGCCAGAATCATCTGGAGCGAAACTGGGGAAACCGGACGCAGTGGTTCCGCTGGGTGAACGGGATCGAGTATCGCTACGGCGAACGGGAGCGCAAAAAACAAATCCTGCATGTGGTGGTCTGCGAAGAGAGCTGGGAAGCGATCGATGGAGATTCGCCCGCGGTGGTGCAGAAGACGGCTCGCCACGCCTGGATCTCCAGCGTACTCCTGAGCCGGGAGAACGTGCATGAGCGTTGTAACCTGGGGGCGCGGCATCGTTGGGGAATCGAGGAAGGCATTTTGCTAGAGAAGCACATCACGGTTATGGGTACGAGCACGGCTTTTCTTACAACTGGGAGGCCATGCGGGGCTGTCACTTCCTCATGCAAATCGCGCATCTGCTGAACATCCAGGTAGAACACAGTGCTCGTCTGGCCCGCATGGTTCGGAGTCGGGGGTTGCGAGGCCTGATCCAGTTTTTGCGCGTGACGTGCAGTGGATCCTGGTTAGATGCGGAGCGGATTCGGCATCTTCTGGTCTCTCCCTGCCAGATTCGTTTGGGGTGAAAGAGAACTTCAAACCATGTTTCTGAGCCCGACCGTATGATCCTCAGGGACAGGTGTTTCACTTCTGAGCGAGAACGCTCAGGAATCCAGACGAGACAGCTTGAGAACCACAGAAACGCAACTTGAAAACCCGAGTCGCCTGCGCCGCAATTATCACGCTGACCATCAGGATCGGTTCCGTTGACATGAAGTGGGGCGCGTGCGTCACCGCTGTTACTGCCGACCGATGGTTGTCAAGGAAAAAATGATCGGTAAAAATGATCGGTTGCATTCAAATGTTAGGGCCTACGGGCGGGCAGCAGGACTCTATTCGGATCGTCGGGCAAACCGAGCTACGCTTGGCGAACGCTTGGGGGCATCACTTTGAGCTCCTGTCGAATTTGCTTTCCGGTATTGGGTTAGTATAGAAAAACGCTAACGCCAAGTCGCACAGGGATATCACCGACTGGAGGTGGTCGCTGTCTGATCGCGGGTCCAAGACGACATCCAAGACCACTTCCACGCAAGTTGGAGTTCAGGAGGTTGCCGATTTCCTGGGCATCTCGCGCGGGACCGTGGATCGAGCTCTGCATGACAGACCGGGGGTGAACGCGGTAACCAAGCGCAGGGTGATCCGAGCTGCCCAAAAGCTAGGATACCGTCCGAACTTGGCAGCCCGCTATTTGTCTTCTAAAAAGCGCATCACCATTGGCGTAGCGATTCCGCATGAAGTTGCTTACTTCTATGACGAGGTCCGAGAGGGGATCTTTGAAGCCGCCAGCGTGTTTGAACCCCTGGGCGTCAAAATCCTGCATCGTCCTTACAAACGCTTTGGCCAGCACGAAATTGAGGCGTTTCGCGACATTCTGCAGGAAGAGATCAGTGGGCTAGTGATTTCTCCGGCCTACCCGAACCGGCTTCTGCCACACATCGAGGAGGCTACGCGCCGGAATATTCCGGTAGTGTGCGTAGCCACGGACGCGCCGGGAACGAAAAGACTCACATCGATTTCCGTGAACCCTTTGGTTAGCGGAGGTCTGGCAGGAGAATTAATGGGATATTTTCTCCGCGACAGCGCGGAGGTGATTGTCTTCATTGGCATGCATGCTACGGTGGACCACGAGCGGAAACTTACGAGTTTTCGTTCCAGTTTTCGCTCTTTTTGTCCCAAAGGGGAGATCGCTGCGATCGTCGAAACCCATGATGAAGCCACCGAAGCCTACCTTAAGTCGCGAAAAGTTCTCGAACAGCACGGCTCCGTCAAAGGGATTTACGTGGCCACGGCCAACTCCATGCCGGTGATCAGGGCCCTCGAGGAACTCGGGCTGGCACGGAAAATTAAAGTCATTAGCACGGATCTGTTCCCGGCCATGTTCCCGCATATCCGCTCCAGCACCATCGCCGCCACCATCCACCAGCGTGCCCGGGAGCAAGGAGCGGTAGCGCTCCAGTCGATTGTGCGATTCCTGACTGAGAAAGTGAAGCCGGCGGCGCAAATTTCGATCAACCCGGCGATCGTGATGCGCAGCAATCTAGATCTGTTTATTCCGCAGGACACCTCCAGTGCAGGCGACCTGGTCCCATAACCTGTGGGACGGCGTATTCACGCCTCGGTTCGATAAACCGCGAAGAAAAACAGCCAGAACGGCCTGAAGCCATAGCATCAGCGGTCTTGCTCGGCGAGCGTCAAGGCCAATTGATAGAACTCCCGGCGGGCATCGGGAGAAAGGCCGACCGTTTTCCCGGAATTTCCTGAAACCGGTGCGGCATCGAGGGTTTGTCGAATTCTATCTACGTCAATCGAACCATGCGGAAGATCTGGCTATAGCGCTCGAGAACCTCACGCGCTTCACTAATCCTGCCCGCCTCGTAGTAGAAAATCCCTAAAGCCGTGAAAGTGCTTTCGCGCGAGGGCGCCAGCTCGATCGCTTTTTTCAGGTAAGATTCGCCGCGACCAGCGTCGCCTTTGAGAATGGACACCACGCCGAGACCCCAATAGAGCATCCCGGAATCGGGCACACGCGTCAAACCCTGCTCGAGAGTCGTATAGGCACGGGCAGGATTGTCAGCACGCAACTCGGCGAGTGCCAAAAAAAAAATACTGGTCATTGTCGGGGCTATTCTCGATCGCCTGGCCGAGAACGCGTATGGCGTCTCTACGACGGCCTATGCGGGCGTAGATGTCTCCGAGCAGCGCCAGATAGGAATCGTCTTTTTGCGCCTCAGGCGAGGCTTGCTGCAAGGACTCGAGCGCTTGGGCCTCCTCATGATTCTGAAACTGGGTATTGGCGAGGTTGTACCGCGCCTCGTCCGAAGCGGGGTTGGCCCGGACGGCATCCTCGAAATGGCGAATCGCCGCGGACTTCCTCAAACCTGCCGAGATGGCGGTAGTAAAGACCCATGAAAGCGTACGATCGTGCCGATGGATCGAGCCCGAGGAGCGACTTGAATTCCTCGAAAGCCTCGGGCACTTTGCCGACAGTGAAGTAGCTTTCCCCCAGCGCGGCGTGCATGTCGGCGCGCCGCGGGTCTATTTTTATGGCTTCAGAGAGCTGCGGAATGGCGTCTTCGTAGAACGATTGCTTCATGCTCAGTCGGGCCATAAGCAGGAGAGTGTCCGTATTTTTCGGGGCCAGCTTCTGGGCGCGCACGAGAAGTTCGAGATCTTCTATATCTCTCCGCTCTGGTCACTCATGGAAAGGGCAAGAAGATAAAGGGTGTCGGCAGAGTTTGGCCGCAGGTGCAGCGCCTGCTCTAACACCGGCTGCGCCTTAGCGGGTTCATTATGGCGCAAGTAGCTTTGACCAAGATCGTGAAGGATTTCGAAGGTATGAGGCTCGAGGGCATCCGCCAACGCAAACTCATGGATTGCCGGGCCGTAGTTTTGCTCGGAAGCAAGGAGTACACCAAGAGAAAAGTGGACTTTTACGTCTTTGGGGTTTCGCATCGAGAGTCTTTCTGCCGTCGCGAGTCCCCGTGACGTGCTCCCCGCCCTCAGGAAAGCCTTGGCGAGATTGAGCAGGTTGCTCGAGTCAGGCGGCTGGACGAGTTCCAGAGCCTGGATAGCCTGTTTCGGTCTATGTGGCTCGAATAGGATGAGTCCGAGGTTGTAATTCGCCGTGCGGTTTCGAGGTTGCCAGCGCAACGTCTGCCGGAAGGTTTGCTCCGCCAAATCCAATTTCTGCTCAGCGGCGTAGCTGGCGGCCAGATTGTTTAGCGTCTTCACGCAGCGGGCGTCGAATTCCAAAGCTTTCTGGAAGGTATGGACGGATTCCTCATAGCGCTGCTCGCGGTGATAGGTGAGCCCCAGAAGGTTCAAAGCATCCACACTGTGAGGAGAGCGGGCCAGGCTCCGCTCAACGGCAGTTAGCGCTTCATCGAGCGACCCTTGACGGAATAGATCATTCGCTTGCTCAAGATCAGAGGTCGCGTCTTGGGTAGTCGAGGAAGGAGAAGTGGCAGGAACTTCCGGCGGGTGCGGGCGCGCGATCTCGAGGCTGATAACCAGCCAGGTGCTCATCATGATTCGGAGAAGAGGTCTCATCGACGCACAAGCGAGCTGGCCCAGTGTTCCGTGGAACCGCGCCCTGGCAGTGGTTCAGCTGAATCCCGAGAAATCCGCATTTTGGCCAGCACCTCAGAAATGGCAGCACGGGGTAGGAAGGAGGAAGTAGAGGTGCTCGCCGGCAAGAAAACCGAAACGCGCCGGAACGTCTCACCCCACGTGACCCTCCCCGGCAATACTCTTGTCTCTCTCTTGACACGGGCCGACCTATTGTGTATTAATCCGCATCGTGCACGCACACGATGAAGGTTTGTTGTGAACTCCCGGAGAGAGTTTATCGCCCGTGGCCGCCAATTGGCGGCGGTGGCCTCCCTTCCGGTCTCCGCCTTGGCAGCGCTTCCTGAGGTTGCTGAAGCCCATGCGTGCAGTGCCCGTATATCGCTGACGGGTGTCTGGCAGTTCCAATTGGAACCGGACCGAACTGGCGAGACGAAACTCTGGCACAAACCGACGGCAGGTCCCGATTGGTTGGCCGTGGAGGTTCCGCACACCTGGCAGATTCAAAAAGATTCGGCCGATTATTTTGGCTCTGCGTGGCACCACCGGGCTTTCCAGGTACCTCGGGAATGGAAGGACAGCAACCTCCGCGTTGAATTTGAAGCGCTATACCACTCTGCTGTGGTGTGGGTGAACGGACAGGAGGCCGGCCAACACCTTCGCAAGGGATACACAGCGTTCACGCTGGATATCACCCCTTACGTCGAATTCGGCGCTTCGAATTCCATCCTTGTACGTGTGGACAACTCCTTCGACCAGGCCATGTTGCCGCGCGTACACGCTCGATGGTTACAAGTTGCAGGCGGTCCTCTACGGGTACTTCCCCTGGAACGTTACGAGGCACCGCTCCCTCGCCTGGCTCCTGGCTCCTGGCGACGAAGCAAAAGTCTCCGTCCAGTGGAAGGAAAAGGAGCCGGTGCGCGTGGTATTCGATGTTCAGCGTCCCACGGGATTTTCGGCTTTCACGAAGAGTTGGACACCTTAAGAGCGCCCGCGAGATCTTGCAAAATCAGATACGCTAGTTCCGGGACCCTAGGCGCAGCACCACCGTCCGGGGATTTAGTTTGAGCAGGCAGGAGGAGACGAGCGAGTGAAAGATCCTTCCCCAACCGAACAGGTACGCGCATGGGAAGAGACGGTAACCATCGAAACCTATCCAGCGCCAGCTCCCGATCGCAATCCCATGTTTCTGGACAAGCGCGT
>Ga0207132_1070_pt1 | contig 22577 bp, 14 predicted proteins | sample Alteio_BWMinHeat_14_FD_153554 | JGI IMG/M metagenome (GOLD analysis project Ga0207132, IMG submission 153554) | Enriched cells from forest soil in Barre Woods Harvard Forest LTER site, Petersham, Massachusetts, United States -... | ecosystem: Environmental > Terrestrial > Soil > Temperate forest >...
AACTGGAGCAGTGGAAATCAACCACTATTGGGGCTGATTTTAAAGAATGATGCCGATAAATAGTAAATAATAGACAACCCACTGTCGGCAGCAATAAATCGGACGACTATGTCTTTAGTTTCCAACTACCCGAAAAAGCAAAATAGGTTCGAATCGCTTTTTAGCTGATTGGAGAAGGTTTAAAAATTTTTTATATCAGCGGAGAAAATCGGGCATATTTTGTCCGAAGTCGTAAACTTCTGACGGATGTTTGCAAATTCGCTTAAAGCGGCAATCGCCGAAAATGCTTGCCTTGTACTTTTTGTGCCGGGCGCTAATTAATGGCCTCATCCTTAAATGCACCGTCTTTTAAAGCTGTCACGTTGTTCATCGCTATAACGTCATATAATTTAATACCGGTAGTCATTCTGCCGACGATTTCATCCCCGGTAAAGCTATGCCACTACACAAATATGTTCCTTTAAAAATGTTGATCGCCTTATTGCTCCTGCAATCCTGCGGCCCGCAAAATAAGGGCTTTGCAACTATTGGCTATGCGCCCTGTTATACGGTAACTATTAGTGAGGATAATATCCGCAAGCCCGAGGTTGAAGCAATGCTCCCTTTGCTTAATGATACCCTGTATATGTCGCAAAGTGACTTTTCGCCCTTACCAAACGGATATGCCACATTTGTGAATGATTTAAACGCAATCGATAATAAGGGGAACACGGTTAACCTGCTCCCGATCGGAAAAGGCGTTTGGAAAGTTGATGCACCGGTGCCTTGTACCATTAAATTAACCTATAATGTAAGTATTGAACATGACACCGTTCAATGGGCCGTTTCAGCAGCTTTTGCCCGGGCCTATGCACTTGATCACGTGCTTTTTTTTGCCGGGCGTACGATATTTATTGCCCCAAAGGATGGGGGCGCACAAAAAATAAAGGTTCATTTCAATTTACCCGAAGGCTGGGAGGTTGCTACACCCTATGCGGTATCACAAGACGATCGATACAGTTTCCAGGCCGAAAACCTTGATCAGCTATGGAGTAATGGTAATTTTATCGGACGCATTATTAAGGAAGACATAAATGTCGGCGACTTAAAAGTTATTGTGGCTGGCGTGGCCTCCATGCAGAAAGGGATTGACCTGATCAAAAACTCGCTCACAAAAATTGTCAACTCCTACAAATCCGAAATGGGAGGAGCGCCGAAGGGAAAACTTGTTATTATGGGAAGCGTTTCGTCGCTGCAGCAGGGGGGCGAAACATTTAAAAATAGCATCAGCCTGATGTTCTCCCGGGCGCCGGATAGGTCCGATAAAGCGCAGTGGGGGTACCTGCTGGCACACGAGGTTTTTCATTTGTGGAACGGCCACGCAATTGCCCCCGCCGATCAACCGAAGGTAGAATGGTTTGTGGAAGGGTTTACGGAATACATGTCAAAACTAACAGCATACAGAACCGGGTTTATTACTGAAGCTGAATTCCTGCAGCAGTTGGCCTTTTGCCGCTCCGATTATTTACACCGGGCAGGAAAAATTTCGCTGGTTGATGCTGGTGTTGAAAAAGGGGTAAATTACGGGCTGATCTACAATGGCGGCATGGCGGCAGCCTTTGCCCTTGATGTAGAGGTGAGAACAAAAACGAATAACAAAAAAGGCCTGATCGACGTTATGCGCATGATGTATTCAAAATTTGGCAAAACTAATATCGCCTATAAATATGATGATATAATAGCCGTAAGCAGTGAGACGGCCGGCACCGGTCTCTCCGGCTTTTTTAGTTCCTACGTTTCTGGACTGAAGGTGATACCGCTTGATAAATATTTAGCTGATGCCGGATTGGAGGCCGTTGTGCTAAACGGGGAAACGGTTATTCAACCTAAAATTAACGCCGCGGCCGGGGCGAAGGAATTGCTGAAGAGTGTTTTGGGGGATGAATAGTGTGGTTTGGCTTTAATGACCAAAAATTTCCGGCTTTGCTTGTATTGCGCCCGGCAACTGCGATTGATTATAGGAGGTACAAAAAGCCCGCAACTTTCGCTGAAGGCTTTGTAGCCGATAAGCTACCCAATTTGCACAATTTTGAAGAAGAGTTGAAGGGGCGGCATCAATTTTTGACGACACAGGCGCCACCCAATAGTCTTTAGGGCCCTAAGCTTAAACCAAAATTTAAGTGATGTATTTGACTGGTATCTTAGCGAATTAACTTGTGACTCAAGTCTGGGCGGCGGGTCAGGGCTTAAAAGTCTTATCCAACCAGGCCACAACTTCCTCCCAGTTTTCCCGGGATATTTTAGCATGTGTGGCGTTTTTCATAACAAGGAATTCCTTTTTGTTGCCGGGCACCAGATCATAAAAGTCCTTCACTTTATCAATGGCAAATAATTCATCTTTATCACCAACCCCTACCAGTACCGGGATATTTAAGTTTTTGGGCAGCCGGAGTTTTTTTACATCCATCATGGTGAGGAACCGAAGGGTGTATCGGAAATTGAATAAAGTATCGCTGGACACCGTCATGCCCTGCCGGTAATATTCAACCGCCTGGTAAGATGGCCGGACAATAGAGCTAGACAGTATCTTCGCTTGCTGAAAAAGTGGAATCGGCTTGTTCAACCCTTTCCGGCCCTCATACGCACCTGAAAGTAATATTAATCCCGAAATATCATTCGGAACAGCGTCCGCTGCGCATATCGCAGAGGCTACCCCGAGGCTGTGTCCTAAAACAATCACCCTATTAAAACCGAGCCCCTTGACATATTTTACCGCCTCGGCCAGGTCGGCAATAAATCGGTCTTTGCCGGGGGTATCTCCGCGGTTTCCGTCAGATAAGCCATGCCCCCGGTAATCCAGCCCAAAAACGGTGTATCCGCCCTTGGATATAGGTATGCCGGCCATGCTATACGGCCCGCTATAGGCGGTAAAGCCGTGGAAGATCAAAACAGCAATATCTTTTTTGGCGGGAACGATCGTGTCGGGGTTCCAACGGCGCAGAAAAAGCGTTATCCCGTCGGTTGTCGTAAACACGTTATGGGGGCCGGTGAATTGCTGCCTTAGCGCGGCGGCTTCAACGGGCGTGATCCCCTTATTTTTTATTTTGGACTCCGTTGGCAAATAGGCCAGGACTAATCCAAAGAGCACTATAGCCAGAATGAGGAAAAATAGGGCGTACAAAACTCCTTTTATTATTTTTCTCATGCCGGTAACTTTACTTGTTTATTATTGGCCGTCCAGAATTTTCCGACTGCGTATAGTTCTTTTGGATGGAAATTCTGCAGTTTTGTGGAGGCAATATAAACAAAAAAATTAGGCTTTCTGTCCGGCAAATACCGGGGAGCAGGATTGAACTGAATTTGTTGGGTGATTTATAACTCTGTTTAATAATTGGCCAAAAACATAAAACTTTAAAAATCCTTTATCTTGGCGCCAATTACACGGAAACCTATTTTACCCATATCATAAAAACGATGACATATATGTTGGTAAGGCGACTATTACCGGTTTTATTCTTTCTGGCTGTCCTAAACGCCGATGCCCAGGTGCAATTTACTTCTGGCAGTTTGAAATTAGGGCTTAATGAAAGAGGCTTTCTTACTGAACTAAGCAATCTGCAATCAGGTAAAAACTATTTATATACCGATTCGCTTTCTGCGCTGCTTACCCTGGTGAGTAATAATAAAAAATACCTTCCTGCGTCATTAGCCTATAATAGCTCCAACCAAATAATCAGTTTAAAATATCAACCAGTGGGTGTTACTATCGAAATAAAAGTAACGCCAAAAAACACGCACCTTGTGCTGGAAATCATAAAAGCGGGTCCGGAAAAAAATATTGACGCTATAATTTGGGGCCCCTTTAAAACTACCATTCATAAAACAGTAGGCGAAGTAATTGGCGTGGTACGTGATGATGAGGTAGCATTAGGTGTGCAGGTTCTCAATGTGAAAACGTTGGGTGGGGACTTCCCGAACAATGAAGGAAGCAGTTGGGAGCGGGGCATTGCTGCCAGGGCCTATTCCTGGGGAAGCGCTTTGCAGGCGTATACCATCAACCGGAACAGGGAGCGACGGGTTGACGCCTGGGGTGGCCAATATAAAGACATGCCGGTTCATGCGGTAAAAGGCGAGACCGTAGTGGGAAGCAAAATTGCTTTGTTCGCGTGCGCCGAACCTAAAACACTTGATTTTATAGAGGCTGTTACGCTTGATGAAAAATTGCCATATCCTACTATTAATAAAACCTGGTTTAAAAAATCATCTGAATATGGCAGATCTTATCTTATTTCTTCTTTTGGCGAGAAGGATGTAGATGAAATGATAGCTTACACAAAAAAGGCCGGACTGATCTCCCTTTATCATGAAGGGCCTTTCAAAAGCTGGGGGCACTATATACTTAATCCCGATTTTTTCCCAAATGGAAAAGATGGTTTAAAGAAATGCGTGGAAAAAGCACATGCTGCGGGTTTGCATTTTGGGGTACACACACTGACTAATTTTATTAATACCAACGACCCATATGTTACACCTATACCCGATGAGAGGCTCAGTTTAACGGGTTCAGGTCTATTATTGAACGACATAGATCAGCAGCAAAAAGAAATTGAAGTAACATCGCCCGAATATTTCAACGAGGATAAAAATAATAATCTGCATACGGTAAAAATCGGGAAGGAACTCATTCGCTACAAATCTGTAACCAATATTTCTCCTTACAAATTGCTCGACTGCCAGCGGGGAGCTTTTGGTACCACTGTGTCAGCTCATAAAAAAGGCGAAACTGTGGGCAAGCTGTTTGATCATCCTTACCAGGTATTTTTTCCGAATCTGGAATTGCAGCGTGAAATTGCCCGGAACCTGGCTAATCTGTTTAATGAAACCGGGGTGGATCACTTTGATTTTGATGGACATGAGGGCTGCCTAGCCTCAGGAGAGGGTGATTATGCGATAGAGCTTTTCGCAAAAGATGTTTATGATAACATGAATCATGAATTTATCTGCGGCACCAGTAACAGCAAAACCTTTTTTTGGAACATCTGCTCCTATTATAATTGGGGCGAACCCTGGTATGGCGGCTTTAATGAAAGCATGCAGCAAACGCGGATAGATAACCAGGGGTTATTCGACCGAAATTTGATGCCGTACATGCTGGGCTGGTATTTACTAACCGAAAATACGACAATGATCGAAATGGAATCTATGCTGGCCCGTGCAGCAGGTTATAATGCGGGGTTTGCTATGGTTGCACGTCCCAAGGCATTGAGGACAAACCCGATGACATCCCAATTGCTCGATGCCATACGGGAATGGGAAACGGCTCGTACCGGCAATGCATTTAATGCTGCGCAGCGGGCTGAACTTAAAGATCTTCGGAATGATTTTCACCTGGAAAAAGTAACGGAGGGGAAATGGAATTTAGTTCAATATAGGCTATCCCCGGTATTTGTGAGGGAAAAACTGGAGCGCCAGCCGGGAGAGCCAGCAAGTACTACCTGGACATTTACCCAGGAGTGCCGGGAGCAACCTATGCAATTTCGCCTGAATGTTACAGGAAAATCAGGAATGGTGAATAACATTAAAATACAGTTCGATAATTATGCCGAGATCAATGTGCCTGGTGAGCTAATAGCAGGTGAAAGTATTGTTTGTGACGGCACGGCGGACCTTCAATTATACAATGAACACGGCGGGCTTAAAGGGACGTATAAAATGTCTTCGGTTCCGCCGGCAGTTTCTCCCGGCGCACATACGATTATCATCGATAACTCTTTTGGTGGGGAAGAACCGCCCAAAATACAAATGCAGTTTAAGGGATTGAATAAAAAGCAAGTGGTTCAGATAACTAAATAGGTAAAAACAATAGAATGCATTTGTTCAGCTAGTTTTTTCACCGGGATTAGTTAATAGGCAATTAGAAGGAATTGATACGCGAAGTGTTGATTTCTTTCTTTTTTACACCACCCAATAGCTCAATTATTTATAATTGAGCTATACAATAAACAAAAAAAGGCTGTCCTTTTGAGACAGCCCTGGTTGCTACCATTCTATCCATTTTATATCATGGCCTCGGGCCCTTGTAAGTAAAGGTTTCTACGAACGTTGTCCTCGTGACGCCAGGATTACCCTGCTGCATCAGGTAGGTAACCTGGAATACCGAACCTGGCTGGCCCGGACTTCCGGTTGTATATTTGTTTACCCCGCCCGGCGCCAATACCGCCGACCGTACATGCGACCCTGAGTATTGCCCGTAATAGTTAGTAACACCTGTAATCGTGTTGCCGCTAAAGGTAAATACAGGGGCAAATGACCCGTAGTAGCTAGCGCCCGCACTTGTTATAATTTCATGCCCAAAGCCCAGGTTTGGATCATAAAAACCATCGGTGCTGGCACTTGAAGTTTCCAGGTAAACAGTTTCCGGATACGCGCCTGTTATGGTTGCGTCGGTATTGTCGGTCAGCGTACCGGTTACAATGTACACGCCGTCGTACTGGTTTTTCGCTCCTACGGACAAAAGGAGTTCATTATAATTGCTGATCTGCTGCCCTCCGCCATCTGCTATCTTTATTGGCAAAATGAACTGGCCCGAAGGATCAACCAAATTCGTATTAACATTTATGTTCAAATAAACCAAATGCTGGCCGGCAGGTATGGTGACCTGGTAGCTGGGTATCGAATAATCAGCAGGGGGCAGCAACACATAGGGCACATTACCGCCGGTATCCAACCCGTTGGCATGGTTATAGGCTGTAACAGCAGCCGGATCAAGCGCTAACGTAACCGTTAACGGAGCGCTTAATGTACTGGCATAAGCTAAATTTACAGCCACCTGGATAACCTGCGGGGTGCTTGAAATAGGCAATGCTTCGGGCACCAGGTTTCCCGCCAGGTTACGAGCCTCAAGTGGTAATTCAACCAATGGCACGCCTTGTGATACGTTTACATAATACTTACTGTCTTTAAGGCAGGAGCTTAGACTTAAGGCCGCCGTAACCAAAAGTATAGTCGTTATGGAATATATTATCTTTTTCATCTTTTTAGTTTTTATTTAGCCCAAAATATTTTTGACGTAAATACATTAATATTACCCTGCGATGTCAGGTTTGTTGAGTTGGTATTCAACTCGCTAAGCGGGTAAGGTATTCTGGTAGGCAGCGTTTGAGATACTGCTGCCGGATCCTGTGACGCCGGGTTTTGCGGCAACACCGGGTAACCCGTCCTTCTGAATTCATTGTAACCCTCCAGGTTAAAAAGGCTGTTCAACGAAATATATTTTTGAGTTATTATGGCTTGTATTTGTTGGTTTAGTGTTCCGGCTACCGGATACGCAACGTTCGCCTGTGCCAGATATGTGGCAACGGCCCCCTGGGCGTTAACGGCATTGAAGGATGCTGCAACCCCTGCATTATAAAACGTCGCTGCTGAACCCGGTATCCAGCCCCGGGCAGCAGCTTCGGCCTGCAAGAACAAGGATTCATAGGAAGAAAATATTACCGAAGCTTGTGTCGGGCTTTTAATTATGCCGGGGCCCAATGGGCTTGATATCGCGTTGGATGCATTAGCAGGATTGCCAAGCTGAAGTGCGTTAATGGCGCCTGAAACTGTTTGATAGTAAGCAGAATCACGGGGGTCATTAAGGCCTTTCATCAGGTTGGATGCCACTATATTCGACCTTTGTGTTAGATAGCCCTCTGCAGGGTTGCCATTTTGGTCGAATCCATATATCGCGTAAAAAGGATTTTCCTTGCCTAGCGCATTGGTATAACCGGGCTGGCAATCTGCTTCGGTTGAAACACCTATGTAACCTATATTAGCGGTCGCCGACAAATCATCCTTGGCAGTATTCGTAGCCAGGTTACTTTGGCGTACAGCCAGGCGCAATTTAAGCGTGTTGGCAAATATTTGCCAGTTAGTCATGTTGCCGCCGTAAATAATATCCGAAGTACCCGGATTGGTCGCGGTAGCCCCGCTTTTGCCTATTAAAGCTATCGCGGCATCCAGTTGTTTAACCAAATCGTTGTAAATTGACTGGCCGGTATCGTAAGCAGGGAAAAGAATTGTAGAAGGCTGAAACGCTTGTGTATAGGGCACATTATTAAAATTATCAACCAATTGCTCAAAGTCATACGCCTTCATAATCATGGCAATCGCTTCAAAATTTGCATCGGCAGGTACCGATGCAGCGCTTACCTGCAAATTATTATAGTTAGTGAGATTGCTGTATAAGTCGCGCCATGGGTTCTCAGGACTAGGCGGAGTAGTGATTGAAATCGCAAACTCCTGGAATTGAGCATCGGGTGTGTAGCTGCCGCTGAAGCACCAGTACCCCCCCCATTCAGCGTATTCCGGATAATCGTCAGCGACTATTGCCGCCGATATTTCTTCCGCGCCCGCCAATGTATATTGCGGCGTAGTGACCGACGGAAGGTTTGGATTAACCTCCTGGTCGAGATAGCCCTTTTTACAGCCGGCCATGCCGATCGTAAAAACTACCGTTATAATTGAAATATATTTTTTCATCGCTATATGTTTAAAATTTTAGAAAGTTACTTTTACACTGCCGCCAAACACCCGGGTGCCCGGCAATTCATTTATATCACTAAATCCCCTTGCGCCGCTGGTCGGTAAAGTATCCGAAAATTCAGGATCGGTATAGGTGTTTTCTTTAGGCGTCCATATAAACAAGTTCCTTCCTGTTAATGCTACGGCAAGGCCTTTCATATATTTAGTTTGTTTAATAAACTTATCTAAATTGAATGTGAGGTTTAATTCGCGAAGTTTCCAGAAGGCGCCGCTGGTAACCCACGGGCTGTTGGTACTTTGGAATTGCGAAGTTTGCCAGAAACCATAATTACCATCCTGTACGCTTACGCTGGTATTGGGTACGAAAGTATTCGGACCAGTTTGAATAACTGAATTGGGGTAAATAAAGCGTTGACGGCCATTTGACGCTGAATAATAAGATGAACCGGTAAAGGCCAGCGAGTTACCGAGAGAACTGTAGACTACGTCGCCGCCGCGGTATTCGAACACCGCGCTTAAACTGACGAATTTATAGCTCCAGGTGGACGTAACCCCTAAATCATATTTTGGGGTTGTTCTTCCAAAAGTAGTAAGCGCCGAAGCGGTTTGCGGATAACCGGTCGCACCAACCACTACCTGTCCCTGCGGATCGCGTATAAAATCAGTACCCCTAAGCAAGGGGAAAGGCTGGCCAACTACGGCATAGTCAAGGCCGCCCAGAAACAACTGACTGACACCGGGTAACAATGATATCACCTTAGAATTGTTAATGGAAAGGTTGCCCCCAAGTGTCCAGCCAAATTTGCTTGCAGCAGTTGTAAATACCTGGCCTGTTACCTGGAACTCGTATCCCTGCGATTGTGTTTCCCCGATATTTAATATCGAAGTAGAATATCCTGTGGCAATTGTCGTCGAAATGGGAACAGTTTGGTTCCTGTCGTATGAGTTGTAATAGGAGAAATTAAAGTTGAACCGGCTTCTAAAAAAGGCCAGTTCCGTGCCGACTTCGGTTTCCGTCGTTATTTCAGGCTTCAAAGTAGGGCTGAAATTGGTGGTGCTGGCACTTAACCCGCCAAGCGAGCCGTAGGGGAAACCAGCGGTGATACCGTAGGTGTCATAAATTTCATATGGCCCGATGTTAATGTTACCTACCTGGCTTATTGAGCCATAAAACTTTGCATAGGTTAAGATATCACTGTTTTTCAATGACGGTATGATATCAGTAGGCACGAAGGAAATTTTTGCGGAAGGATAATTAAATGATCGCTCAGCCTTGGATAACCTGGAATCCTGCTCATTCCTGAACGTACCTTCCAGGTTAAGGAAACCTTTGTAATTAATATTCAGGTCGCCGAAAAATGAAATATTTCGCACAACATAATTGGCTTCCTGGGCGACCGGCTGCCCGCCGATAGTATTAACATTATAAAAACCATTGACCAGCAACTGGTTGCTCCCCGTTATTTGATACTTATCATATAACTGGTAAATGGAGTTACCCAAAAGGAGGTCAGTTTTGAAGTCTTTCGCAAACGTATGGTGCAGATCAATCAAGGCATCGCCCTGCAGCCTTGCGAACCCGGGATTATTGTTAGTGCCGTCGCCATACTGGTAAACGTCATAAACAACTCCGGGCGAAACGCCGGTCTTAAATACGGCCTGGTTACTGCCCGCACCGAACGGATCGCTAACTGAATAAGGCGAAAAGTCAACTTCCGCTTTGGTGTAACGTTCCTGGTCAATCCCAAAATTATCCGAAATATGGTAGCTTATGTTCAACCATTTTGTTGGGTCTATCGCTAATTTTATCTGGCCCAACAATACATCGCGCTGCTCATTTCGCCGTGCTTCGTCTACTATCCAGTAGGGGTTGATCGCGTAAGCGTCAGGATAATTGCTCGGATTGCCGATATCTGAGTTTGGATCTTCGAAAGCTTTAATATTGTAAAAGGCCGGCAATTGCAAAATAGATGAATAAAGATCGGCAGCGCCCGCGGTGGTAACATAGCTTCCGGGCAATGAAATTCCGTATTGACTATTCAACGGGTTGTTATTGCCTATATAAGTACTGATGGTCGTTTTACTGTACTCGACTGAGTAATCGACAGAAAATATGCCATCCGTGTGGTGGCCTCTTACGCTGAATGCATTCCTGATATTTTTATCATTCGGTACAACGGTTGTCCGGTAAGTATTTTGGGCTGAGACAAAAATGCTGTTTTTAGCATCGCCCTGTGAGTATGAAATATCATTTTGCTCAGTAATACCCGTTTTGAAAAAGGCTTCGATAGGGCTAACAGGGTAGGCTTTGTACGGTACAATATCTTTTTTACCATTAGCACTATCAAGCGGGGGACCCAATTGTACCAATTGGCCGTTATATGCAGGGCCATATTCCTGGTTTTCGTAAGGGACATACTCAGTGAACCCGGTAACCCCGTTTATATAGTTACCTTCGCCGCCGTAAGTACCGAAGCTTGTTTGCAGTTTTGGATAGAACGCAATTTTTTCGGCCTGTACGGAGTTTTCATAGGTTATCGTGGGTTTGTTTGTTGACGAGCCCCTTTTTGTAGTGATCGCCACGACACCGTTGGATGCTTCAGAACCATATATCGCCGCGGCGCCTGCACCTTTCAATATGGATATATCGGCGATATCATTTGGGTTGATGGAACTTAGCAGCGCGCCGGGCATGGGTACACCGTCCAATACGATCAGTGCATTATTGTCGCCTTCCAGGGAACGGTTTCCGCGAAGAACGATCGCGATGTTTGGATCGACACTATTGTCCAGTTCGTAAACGGCCAACCCAGCCACTTTGCCGGTTAAGCCGTTGGCCACGTTTGTTGCGGCAGTGGCGGTAACCTGTTTGGCGGTAATCTCTGCAGTTGCATAGCCCAATTCTTTTTCTGAATGTTTAATACCTAAAGCGGTTGTTACTACTACCTCACCCAGCTGCTGGCTCGCATTTTGGAGTACAACGTTTATAACCGAATTCGAGCCAACCGGAATGGATTGGGTGGTAAACCCGATATAAGAAAAAACAAGTACTCCGCCGGCAGGTACACTAATGGTATACTTTCCGTTGTCACCTGTTTGGGTGCCTGCGTTTGTTCCTTTGATCTTTACCGATACTCCCGGAACGGGTAGGCCGTCATCTTTGGCCGTAACCGTACCAGTAACTGTACGGTTTTGCGCCAAAGCCTGGAAGAAAACGGCCAGGCTTAAGCCTATAATTAAAAGTATTTTTTTTTTCATGTTAATTAATTTAAATGGGATTATGGTGCTTGTATTGGTGCTGTAGTAGCAAAATCACCTTACGGGGGGCGTGAATTAATGTATCTCATCGTAAAGAGAATTATCAGTTAATAAAATTTCCCGAAACGCGCAGCAACGAGTATTGTAATGATACGGCTTAACATCTTGGGCAAATAGGTGAAAACTACCAATTATCAAATTCCCCCATTTAGGGGTAGTCCCCACCAGCTTCCCGGAGGTAAATTTGAACTGTGGCTTACCGGGAGATATAAATGAATAGCGGAGTAATAAATGTTAAGCCCTTGTATTTGAACGAACCAAAAATGGCCCTGGATTTTTTAGTGGAAAAATTAGGGTTTGTTGTTCATGATGATCCTGTTTCAAAAAATCCGAACGGGGTAATGGTAGCGGATAACTGCGGGAATTTCTATGAAGTTTTTTCGAACACCCGAAAAAGTGCAAATGACCAAAATGGGCATAGCCTGGTGGTAAATACGACAGACTGTTTACATGATTTTTACAACATGGCCACGGACAGATTAAACATTTTAAATAAACCGCATTACGTACCTGAAGGGCTGGTATTTGAAGTTTTAGACCCCTGGGGCAACAGATACAGCTTTTTGGAGAAAAGGGACTACACGGATTGATGAAAACCTTTAAAGTATTATATAATCAAAATAAACTTTACAGTGAAATAACCACTGAAGCAAGCTATACTGATCAAAGAAGCGAGCTTTCACTACGGGCTGTATTCAATGGAAGTGAAACCTATAAAATCGGTAAAAGAACCGTGGTGGTTTTTCCGGGTAACTTTTTGATATTGAATGAAGGGACCTCCTATGACCGGGATATTTATTCAAATTCAATAGCAAATACATTCGCTATTTTTTTTTCCGAAAAATTCCTCCGGGATTTTCAATATGGATTTTCCTCATCTGACCAAAACCTGCTTGACGAACCCATTGACTGCGAGATTATACAACGAAGCACTTTTTTAGAAACCATATATCCATGTAAAGGGGATATTAAATACAACCTGGCGCATTTACTCGATCATTTTCACGAAAATTCTGATGATCTTTTGCTTGACGATTACATCTATCACGCCCTGCTGCTTTTTTATCGCCTTTATTATAAAGAGGTATTGAATAAAAGCAAACGATTGGATGCATTAAATGCCAGCACGCGGGACGAATTATTTAAAAGATTAAGCCTGGCCAAGGATTTTATGCTAAGCAATTATAACCTGGATATAAGCCTGGAGGATATTAGTGCGCATTCCTGTTTATCGCCAACTCATTTGTTCCGCACTTTTAAACAAATTTATAGTTGCTCCCCTCACCAATATTTAATTCAAATCAGGCTGGATAATGCAAGGCATATGCTAAAAAGTACTGATTATACATTGAACGAAATTGTTAACCTTGTTGGCTTTACTTGCCCGAGCACATTTATTAAGCTTTTTAAAAATAGATTTCATTTTACCCCCGGGACTTATAGAAACCATGTAGCATAAGCCATTATTTTAAAGATATAATGCGGCAATTTTTCCCGCCAAGAAAAGGAGGAGGCACTGAGAACGTAGGGTAGCGGTCGCTTTACCCCTCTCCACCTTCCCTATCCCGATAGCTATCGGGATGTGGGGAGGGATTTTTTGAGCGTTCTGTCTGCTCCCAATTTTGGTGATATCGAATTATTTGATCAACATAATATAGAACTATACTTATAATAAATTTAAATGCACTTAATCAATACCTGTCATACCATGCCAGCTCCACCCCCTTCCCCCTCAATGCCCATCCCTGAACAGCCTAAAAAGATATTTTATATCGACGATTTGAAGGTCGGGCTTATCACTCTGGTAATTCTGCATCATGCCTTAATTACCTATGGCGCCGAAGGATATTGGTATTATACGCAAAAAACAACCCACGTCGGCGCAATTACCCCGATGGTGATACTGGTCACTATTAACCAATCCTTTTTCATGGGGTTTTTCTTCTTTCTTTCGGCTTATTTCATACCAGGATCGTATAATAAAAAGGGGGCGGCCCGTTTTGTTAAAGACAGGCTTTTAAGATTAGGTATCCCATTGGTATTTTACTCTTTCGTTCTTTCACCGGTATTAATTTACCTGGTTTACTATTTTGGCGAAGGGCATCATATCACTTTTATGCAATTCCTGGGCGGTTTTCATGATTGGATAAATTTTGGTGTGCTTTGGTTCGTGGCTGCCTTATTGCTGTTTACAATTGTTTATGTTTTGTGGCGTATTGTAAACAAAAAACACCGGTCAAAATCCTTTGCAGCCCCATCTTCAAGAATAATCCTTGGGTTTGCGGCAGCTGTAGGCATTATAAGTTTTTTAGTACGGATAGTATTTCCTATCGGATGGGTATTAAGCCCGGTTGGGTTCCAGTTAGCCTATTTTTCACAATATGTGGCGCTTTTTTTATTGGGCCTGGTGGCCTCTAAAAATAACTGGCTTAATGCACTCCCCTACAATAACGACAAAAGGTTTGCCCGCTATGCGCTACGGCTGTTATTATTTTTCCCGGCTATCGCTATAATTGAAAAAATAGTTAAGATACCCCAGGGCTGGTTCACTGGCGGATTTCACTGGCCGCAACTGCTTTACGCAGTTTGGGAACAACTATTGGGCTTTTCAATTATAGTCGCGTTGTTAACCTATGGAAAAAAGTTATGGAACAAATCGTCAGCCTTAATGGGTAAGCTATCCCGCAATTCATTCGCGGTTTATATCTTTCACCCGCTGGTGCTGGTTGCTCTTGCTCTTTCAGTGAGGAACTGGGGTGTTGATCCGGCGTTAAAATTTTTTATAGTGGCGCCCTTGGCGGTTGCGGGCAGTTTTTTGCTGGCTTCGATGATAACGTTGATTCCGGGAGTCAGGAAGATAATTTGAGAGCATACTTTTCGTAAACATTCCAGCAATGATAACATTTTTAACAAATTGTATCCTGGTCAAGCTTTTGATGTTGATATTTACATTAAAAGTAAAACAACCTGGGTTTGCCTTTAGATAGATGATATATAAAATCTCAAGTTTCCCTAAAGGAAGATCAAGGGTGATTACATGCTTTAGTTTGGCGATATTCATATGGCCTTCAGTTGCCTTTTCCCAAAAGTACAGCTTCACCAATTATGGTATCGAGAACGGGCTACTACAATCACAGGCTACGCGGATCGTACAGGACAATAATCATCGCCTGGTAATAGCAACATTTTTAGGAATCGACAGGTTTGACGGGAAAACATTTGCACCTATTATTAAAGATAATAGTTTAATTGATTTTGTGAATGTGCTGACAATAGACCACAATGGAAAGATTTGGGCCGGCAATACAAACGGGCTATATAGTTTTTATGCGGATAAAGCCACCAGGTTTGTAGGGGATAACAATGATTCTTTGATCGTCGCGACCGATTTAGTAGCTGACCGCCTGGACAACTTATGGGGATTGAGAAACCAGCGTTTGTTTAAAATAAGTGGGGGCCGCATGCAATATGTAAATGTTACCGGGGGAGACGAAACTGTAACAGCCATAACAATAAATAAGAATGGCGAGATGCTGGCAGCCGTGCTGAACAAGGGCATATATTGTTTAGCAAATCATATATGGATCATTACCATTCCTCCCATTCTTCCAAAAGACACCCAGATCAAGCGATTTATCGTCGACAGCAGTGATGATGACGCTGTTTATATTACAACGGGAACTGAAATATTTTATGCAAGCAAAACTACCTCCAGGAAGATAAAAATCGACTTTCAAAAAAACGGCGTAAGCCAGGTCAATAGCATAGTGCAGGACAATTCAAACGGATTATGGATAGGTACAAACAAAGGGGCCTATTATTATAACAACAACAATCCGGAATATTTTGATGGAAGCAATGGGCTTACCAATTACCCTGTTAATGACATTTTTAAAGATTTTGATAACAATATATGGTTTGGCACTAACGGGGCCGGCGTATTTAGATTTGACGGGAGTGGTTTTTTAATTCTTGACCAGGCGCAGGGCGTTACTGAACCAATTTTGCAAATGACCGTGGATAAAAGCGATAATATCTTAATGACAGGAGGGAGCAAGTTAATGGCCTATAACGGGGCAAAAATGAGCCAAATTAAAATTCCTTTGATGGATGCAACAGATGTTTTTCATTGCCTATATACTGACAAGGAAAATAACACATGGTTATGCACGCAACAAGCATTATGGGAGGGAACAGGATCGAATTTCACCCGGTTTTACCCGAAAAATAAAAATGACCCCAATATATCGTTTAATGCCGTAACGAAGGATTGGTTGAAAACAATGTGGGTGGTTGCGAGCGACGGCGTTTATTATTGGGATAAAGGCTTTAAAAAAATAAGCGGCACTAACGGTATGTGCACCGGCCTGATTGAGACCGGCCCGGATTCGATATTGGTTGGCACACCTAATAGTTTATTCCTGGTAGTGCACAAAAAAATAGACCACAGCTTCGAAGCTGATTTCTTAAAAGGTTCAAACATAAATTGTTTGAAATATTATAAAGGGCGCATTTACATCGGGACATTTGCCAGCGGATTATTTATCTGGAACCCTCACGGGGGGCCCATTACTCATTTAAACGAAAAAAACGGCTTAAGTTCAGCCAGCGTTTACAGTATTGATATTGATAAGAATGAGATATTGTGGGTAGGAACCGGGCGGGCGGTGAATCAATTTAAAATAAAAAACGACGGTACATTTAAAAGAATAATAAATGAAAATATTAGCAACCTGTTTGTTGAATGCGACCAGGATGCGCTTTTGTTTCACAATAACCAGGTTTTGATAGGAACAACTAAGGGCATGCTTGTTGTTAAAAACGACTTGCCTCCAAACTCTTTTTCCGCACCCTATACAACAATACAGCGCGTATCATTTTACAACAAGCAAACCGTTAAGTATACCTACAGAAATGGATACAAAGAACCCGAAAATTTAAAACTTCCTTTTAACAACAGCCATATCACCTTAAGTTTTGATGGCATCTATTTAAAAAACCCGAACAATGTTTCATACAGTTATAAATTGTGGCCATTAGATACGCGTTTTAGCGCGCTGGTAAACAATAATGTTGTTGATTATCCTTCGCTACCGCCCGGCAGCTATATTTTTTCGGTCAAGGCCTATAATCTTGCAGGGGCATCATCAAATGTTGCAAGCTTTTCGTTCCAAATAACGCCCGCCTATTATCAAACAGCTTTTTTTAAAGTGGCAATAGTTATGCTGCTTTTTTTAATCAGCATATCAACGTGGAAATATTTCAGGGTAAAAGAAGAGCAAAAAAGAAGACTGATAGCACATCTGCGATTGGAGGAACAGGTTAAGATCCGCAAGCAAACGGCCGAAGATTTTCACGACGACCTAGGGAATAAATTAACCAGGATAAATGTTCTTTCGGACATACTTTATAAAAAAATCGATGTGGGCCTGCCAGATCAAAGAAAAATTATTGACCAGATAAAGGACAATGCAGACGCCTTGTTTACCGGCAGTAAACACATTTTGTGGGCGCTTGATCCTGACAACGACCGGTTATCAGAAGTTTTGACGCACGTAAAAGAATTTGGGATCGATCTTTTTTTAAATACAGCCATAAGCTTTACATCCGATTTGACAAGCGATAAATTTAAGGAAATAATTTTACCGATGGGCTATGGCCGTAATATCACCATGATACTTAAGGAGCTATTTAACAATGTGTTAAGGCATTCCGGCGCGCAAAACGTTAAAGCATCCGCGGTTTTAAGTCACGACAATTATATAAGTATCGTTGTTGAAGACGATGGTAAAGGCTTTGATATGGCTACCGTAAAAAGCGGAAATGGCATGAGGAATATAAATAACCGGGCAAAAAAAATTAACGGGGTAATTGAGACAAGATCATCGATAAACGAAGGTACAAGCGTTACCCTGGTGATTAAACAATTACCACCTTTAAATTGAAGAAATGAAAAATACAACCATTGTGATCATTGAAGATGATGAGGTGTTAAGGAATGGATACACTGCGCTGATCAATGACGTTGAAGGTTTTTTTGTGGCTAATTCCTATGCGTCGTTTGAAGACGCGTCGAAAAGGATCGTCAATGACAACCCCGGTGTAGTGCTGCTCGATATTGAGCTTCCGGGCACAAGTGGTATTGACGCCATACCCTGGATTAAAAAAAAATTGCCCAAATGCTATATAATTATGCTCACCGTATATGAGTCGGAACACCAGATATTTAATGCGTTATCAAATGGCGCCTCTGGTTATTTGACAAAGAATAGCCCGATAACAAAAATCATCGATTCAATAAGGGAAGTTTGCGAGGGCGGCGGCCCCATGAGTACTAACGTTGCGCGGATGGTGATAAAATCTTTCCAAAAAAATCAGCAGTCGCCGCTGTCAAAGCGGGAAACTCAAATATTGGAGATGGTAAGCGAAGGCAAAAGCCGGTCGCAGATCGCGAGTGATCTGTTTATTGATTCGGAAACCGTGAAAACGCACATAAAAAACGTTTATGTTAAACTCGATGTCGGTTCAAAAGCTGACGCGATTAAAGCCGCGCGAAAAGATAAATTGATATAAAGTATCCTGGTTTAACGTCGAATTTGTTTGAAAAATTGGTAGAATTCACTCATTCAAATCGTTTTTCGGGACTTACATTTATAACAGCTGATCAGAAATTTGGTTAATAGTTTGATCGGTTAATAGTTAATTAAAAAAGTCATGTACGCGAGGTAGATGACTTTTTTTAAGAACCTTTTTACTTTTAAGAACGGTTATGCGGAAGACAACCCCGTTCGGGATTAGCCTTATCTTTTTTCAGTAATTGGTTGTTGTTATGGCCAGGAAAAAGACAGGATCGTTAAAAAAAATTCAAAATTATATAATATGAAAAATCAATTCAAAAAAAATGGGGTTGGGTGCTTATTTGCGATTATGCTGCTCTTGATTGCCATCCACTGTGCCGCCCAGAGTAGCAAGCAATCTAACGAGAAAGTAGTTAGAGCGGTTTATACCGCTTATGAGAAAAAAGATTGGAACATGTTGAAGTCCCTTTTCGCTGATGGGTTTACTTTCACCAGCCCGGTTGATGATCATATTGATTTAAAGGCATATAAGCTGAGGTGTTGGCCAAATGCCTACAACATCAAAAAGTTTGGTATTGAAAAGCTTGTCGTAGATGGAGATGATGCCTTTGTACTCTATAATGGCTGGAGCTTAAACGGCAAAGAATTCCGGAACACGGAGTATTTTAAACTTAAAGACGGTAAAATTAAGGAGTTTACATGTTTTTTCGGCCCGGGTATTAGTTTCCCTAATAATGCGAAAAAATAAATTCGATCCCGGCATTTTTGGGTTCTCGTCAGGGGTTACCTGGCAATAGTTAAATCGGAAATATCTGTTTTTGTGAAGAGCAAGAAAACCAGCAGGATGATTTCGACACCAGCCAAACTTGTAACGAGCAAAAATAATTGCTGATAATAAGGTGTTGCTTAAACGCCGTGCAGATTACAAACCATATTTTAAAATGGAAACGGATATACATCATTAAGAGAGCAAATGATAGCACGGGGAACAAGACTCGAACCCCCAAAGCGCCTTAATTGCATGGAAACGCACGTTTTTAAAAGAGAAGAAGTTGTACAATTAAAAAACCGCATTTCCGACTCAGAAATGCGGTTTTTGACTTTTTTGTGGCGGGAACGCGCGAAATGTCGAACTTTTTGGATGATTTTAAACGGATTTGCTTATTAAAGGAGATGTATTAATTGTGGCTTTAATCGCTATTCGAGGTAATCTCGTTCAAGAACAAAAATATCATGTATGCTTCAGCTTTTTTGAATATTAACAACATCGCTTAATTTTCTTGTCGGTATCTCACATATCTTCAATGGTTTGACCTGCGTGGATACTGAAGCGAATTTATATTGTAATGATTAATAATTACATTTGACGCAAAATCGTAACCCACTAAAATTTATCGCAAAACTGATAAGGGGTTGGACGTTGTTAAATTTAATAACTATCCCAAAAATCAAGAACAAAGCCATTTCCAGTATTTAAAGAATATTGATGTGGAAAGTAATATGGGCGAGATAATCGCTGGTGGCGTCGCCTACTTGGGTACTATCCTTGAATTCGAGCGTGGCCTAATGGTGGAATTAAGTAACGGCGAGCAATTGAAAGTTAAAGAACCGGTAACAAAATGGCGTATATATCCGAGCTAAGAATTTTGACAATCAACTGCATGTCGTATTAGAAGGTCACATAGATATCTTTTCTTTTTACCATGATTTCTTTTTGGATCAAGGCAGCAAATTATTTGGTGCCGATTAGATATAAAATTCCTAGACAAAGAAAAAGTCTCATCATTTCAGTAAAAACAGAGAAGATAGCAGCTTTTTACCTCGTAAAAGCAGTTTTAGTATACGTATTATATAATTTCGAGAACAAAAATGGCAATAATGTAAGTGGAGTAAATTTTAGTCTTCATCCGAATTCTGTATTTATCAGCATAGTGGCCGGAGCGTGGAGTGCAATTTGGAGGCCTTATGGAGGCATGCGGATCAGATCACAGCTGAAGAAGGCGCCGATAACGGCTCCAGCTTTCGCCCATTAACGTAACTTCACAAGTTGTGATAGCCTGGAATAGTTTTTAAGAAAATATGAAAATGACTTACAAAAAAATTCGATTACTTTTTATTGCCGCTGGAGTTGGAGCTCTTGCCTACTTAATATTTGGATTTATCAAAATGATCGTAGATATGTCGCAGCTGTCTTCTACGGAAATAGCTACTGTCCGAACAATTCCGTCTGAATATTTAAACATCTTTAATATTGAGGGTCGCGGCCTGATCGCCAATAAATTTACCGACTTAAACACGACGAGGCATCCAATCTCCCATTTTGATTACGATCACAATAAATATTTTATAGTTATGAATAAAATTGACATTGCGAAAGACATCTCGTTAAATAAACTAATTAACGTGGCTTATCAAAGGACGAACGTTAGTCTCAATGTGGCTTATTTAGGCGTGTCAGAATTTAATGTTTATTTTAGTTACCTACCGGTTCCAGTAAAGACGGAAGAGATTCAGTTAAACCTAAATGGCGACTCAATAGAGGAAATTGCAAAAAGCGATTCGATTGTTAACTATTATTTACATCTGGAAAGCGTCTCATTGCGATATAAGAAAAATGGTCTCAATGATCTTGTTCTAAAAGCGAAAAGTGACGAAGTTCCCGCGAGCATACTATTTCTAAAACGAAAAAAAATAATATACGTCATATATATGTCAAACAATTACGACGATATATTACCTCGAGATCTACTTTACAATTTAATGGTCCACCGTGTTAGCCTTCGGACTTACGTATCAAAGTTGGCAAATTCAAATCTTCTTTCAACAAGAATATTAGATGAACATAGAAATCATTAGAAGCGATTCCCAAGCGGATAAATTAGGCGAATTAAAATGGGAGTTGCAAATAAGGCCAGTATATATCTACTGTTCTTAGTTTGTTGGGGGGAATTTGCATTCTTTTTTTGGTAAATATTTTAGAACGACTGATCTCATTAATGAAATTGGTTGGATTTTACTTGTAATTGCATGCATTTCTTTTATAAACATTGTTAGGACAAGAAACGCGCAAAAGAGTTTTTTCCAAATTCAAAAAAAGAGAAATGTTGGCATCAATACTGATATAGGAATTGCCGTTAAAGATTCGGCCTTTGGTATCTCCTATAACAAAGCAACAGACCAATGTCGAACTTCAAGAATAAACTTTTTGTTTTTGTATTTCGCTTATTTAAAGCAGGCTATGTTAAAAATGCAAAGAGGCATACCAGCTTTGCAGCTTGATTATGCCTCTCTTGCTCGTTTTGTAGCGGGGAGCAGGATCGAACTGCCGACCTTAGGGTTATGAATCCTACGCTCTAACCATCTGAGCTACCCCGCCGGATTTTATTAAATATTTTTTTGCAACTTGTTTATTTTGATAATTATAGCTATTTATCGCAATAATATTTTTAAACTTGCAACCCCTCTTAAAAAGGTTTGCAAATATAGCAGAAATTCGTTTTCTTTAGAAAAAATGTTAACATTTACGCCTAATTAGTACGTAGTCCGAAACCCGCATGTCTGACAAGAAGAAATTTAATATCGAGTATGAGATAAAATCGTCTCCCCGCATACTCTACGGGTTTTTGAGTGAGCCTAATGGTTTAACGCAATGGTTTGCCGACGATGTAAGCGTTCGGGACCAGGTTTATACGTTTACCTGGGACGGTGAACAGCAAAAAGCAAAGCTGCTGACAATCAAAGAAAATAAGCTGGTGCGATTCAGGTGGATGGATGATGAACCCTCGTATTTTTTTGAAATGGAAATTTTGCAGGACGAGCTTACCAATGATGTGGCCCTGAGCATAACCGATTTTGCAACTGAAGATACCGTGGGCGAACGCAGGCTGATCTGGAATAACCAGGTGGAATATCTCATTAGCGTTTTAGGCGCCTGAATAAAATTATTATCCTATTTTTGTATCGTAAACCATAGCTGCGCCGTTATTGGTACATCATAGCTTAACCCCGCCACGGGGACGATGATACAGGTCTGTTCTGATGAAAAAAATACACCTTTTAATACTTAAATCATTCATACGGCCCTTCCTGGTAACCTTTGCCATTGTGATGTTTGTATTATTGATGCTGTTTTTGTTTAAGTACATTGATGATCTGATCGGAAAGGGGTTTGAATGGTAC
>Ga0207132_1072_pt1 | contig 22146 bp, 20 predicted proteins | sample Alteio_BWMinHeat_14_FD_153554 | JGI IMG/M metagenome (GOLD analysis project Ga0207132, IMG submission 153554) | Enriched cells from forest soil in Barre Woods Harvard Forest LTER site, Petersham, Massachusetts, United States -... | ecosystem: Environmental > Terrestrial > Soil > Temperate forest >...
AATCTCCGTCGACAGCAGCCTTAGTGCATCCGAGCCGAGCGTTCCGATGTAAATGCCATTACCGATGTCGTCTGAATCTGCACTCCTGAAAATGTAGAAGAGGAAATGATGGTCGTCCGGCAAGAAGGACGGGAAGCAGTGAGTCTGCTCCACGCATTCGCGCGCCGAGATCGCCGGCGAGGGGGGACCGCCCGAGGGGTGAACACGATGAAGAGGCCCGATCACGGACGGTGCGAAGAGAATCGTTCCGTCGCGATTCCAAGCACCACCGTGACCGGATGGGGCATCACACAGAGTTCGAACAGTCCCGCCCGTAAGCCCGATAATCTTCAGCTTTCGATCGGCGAAGAAGCCGATGCGCTCATTATCCGGAGCCCAGAATGGGAATGCGGCTCCCTCCGTACCCGATAGTCGCATCGTTCCTGCTCCGGAAAGGTCCCGGATCCAAAGCGCACGTTCCCCTTCGTTATCCACGGCGACGAACGCCAAGCGTCGGGCGTCCGGAGAGATCGTGAACCCATGCGGGAGGAAAGACTCATCCGGCGGTGGAAGCAGAGAAGAGCGAAACAGCTGACTCCGCGGGGTGGCGTCGCCTGGATTGCCATTAACGGCAATAACGAACTGCTCGGGATTAGATGCTTTTGCGTGAATCGGCCCGATAAATCGATACCCGCGCTTAGGAAGTGTTTCGATGAACCGTGGGTTCTCCGCCGAGTCTTCCAGAGCTTCACGCAAGCGGTTGATGGCCTTGTTTAGTCCACGTTCGAAATCGACAAAGGTGTGAGCGCCCCAAAGCGTCTTGTGCAGCTCATCACGGGTGACCACTTGGCCCTGACGCTCCAAGAGCATGGCCAAGATCTGAAACGGCTGCTCCTGAACCCTGATCCTGGCGCCAAGCTTGCGCAACTCGCCTGTTTCGAGATTGGCTTCAAACACTCCAAAGCGAATCAAGGCTTGCCCCCGGCAGCTAACGTTCTACTGGACTATGAACTGTAACATTTCGAGGTTGCAAAGCGGCTAGCCGAGTACGTTCATTCGGGTCCCACAAAGAGGAGAGTCGACATGAAACTAATCGCTGTCATGGCCCTGGTAGTGATTGACGCAACTGCCTCGCCCGTAGGTCAATCAAAGGCTGAGAAAGCCGATGGCCTAAGTGGCAAGACGGAAGAAATCCAGGAACTTCACAACAAGCTCATCCAGGCCCAACTAAACAGTGACATTGCCGCACTCGACCGCATCTGGGCTGATGACCACATCTTTACGAATCCGTTGGGTGTAGTACAGACAAAGGCTCAGCGTCTTGCCGACATACAGTCGGGCAATCGAAAGCTCGAACATTTCCGCGTCACCGACGTTCAAGTGCGTGTCTATGGCGACACGGCAGTAGTGACAAGCCGAGCGATGCTTAGGGGCCAGCGGCAAGGCCAAGATATAAGCGATCAGTTCCGAGGCATCGACGTTGACGTGAAGAAACAGGGAAGTTGGCAGTGGTGGCCGCGCAAGCCACAAGCATCGCTCAACCATAAGCAATCAACAGGAAATCACTTCTCCGATCAACGTTTATCAAGTATGTGGATTATTCCCATAGGTTGCCAGGCGGGAGTCCCGTCTTCCCACTGGTTGTCCGTGATTTGCTCGACATGGGTTCCGTCGTACCGCATCACGAACAGTTCGCCGTAGGGCTGCGGCGCATCCGTGTAAACCCCTTCATCCTTGAAACCCATTCTGGAACTGGAGAATGCGATCGACTCTCCATCCGGTGACCAAGCCATGTGAGCTTCGTTACCGTGCGTGAACGTAAGGCGCTTCAGGCCTGTCCCGTCGGGCTTGATGGTGTGAATCTCGTATGCTTCATCGACTAACCGCGCGAACATGATCAAGTCGCCGCGTGGCGACCACAACGGGAAGTTGTCATATGCGTCAGTCAGGGCCGTGACACCTCTTGTTTCGAGGTCCATGAGGCGCAGACCATACCCATCCTTCTCAAACGCGCGATAAACGAAGCGATGGCCATCCGGAGAGAACGACGGGAACGCACTGTTCCCCGAGCCTGAGGTCAGTTCCCGAAAGCCCGTCCCATCAGGGTTGATTATCGCGATTTGCGCTCCGCCCTCTACGCGATCGCCGAGCTTGAGAAACAATTCATGGAAGCTTTGGAAGAACGCTCCGAACGCCCCGATGGCAAAGATGATCTTGTCGCCTTGTGGTGACCACTGCCCGGCAAGCACATTTCTGTTCTTGTCCTGATAGATGGCTGCGGACTGTCCCGTTGCAACCGTTGTGACCAGAAGACTCGCACCAAACGGATTGCCCGAGGGGCGGCTGTTTGTGACGAACCGGTCGCCAGAAGGACTAAACGCGGGTATATATGTGTCTGTCAAGCTCAATTCGTAATTCGGATTGACCGTGAAGGTTTTCGTAAGCGCGGGCATCGTCACCGTGAGGCGCTTATGAAAGACGACGCGCTTGCCATCGGCCGACCACGATGCAGTTCGGATGTCGCCGCGAGGCCCGCGCTTGCCACTCATGTAGTAGATGCCCCCGCCCGGATCTGCCTTGTCCTTTCTCACATAGCCGATCTCATTTCCGGAAAGCGGAGAGGGATTGATTTTCACTCCCGGGCCGGCGGGTAGATCGGTGGACACTCCGGTGTCGATGTCGATCGAAACCAATCTCGTGTCATTGCCGGGCGCGATTTTTGACAAACGAGTCCCGAGCGTCTGCTCCGCCGTCATGCAGTAAGCTACGACGTGCCGGCTATCCGGCATCCATTTAGGGCTACCGCAGAAGCCGCCGCTTTCGGCAATTTCCTTGAGCCCTGAGCGGTCGGGGTGAATGATGTAGATATCTGTCAACTGAAGGCGCTCCCAGCGCCCGTGAGCAAACGGCGCACTGTGACCGCGGCTGGAAGAGAACGCGATCCATTTGCCATCGGGAGACCACGAAGGCCGGAAGGCGCCGCCCTTTTCTGAAGTCAGAGCCTCCACGCGTCGCGTCGCGAGATCCATCGTCCAGACCCTCGCCGTTCCGCCGCCGCGAGTACTAACGAAAACCAGTTGTTTGCCATCGGGAGAGAACGCCGCCTGATCATCGTAGGCTGGATCAGTGGTCAGTCGTTCGAGGCCAGTGCCATCCGGTCTAACGCGAAAAAGATCCGCCGATCCAGCGCGATCTGAAGTAAACACGATGGATGATCCATCCGGAGCCCATACCGGATCGTAATCGGAATCCTTCGAATCGAGCAGCGGACGTTCGTCGCTGCCGTCAGATGCAGCGATAAACAGTCCAACCTGGCCGGGGTTCCCAAACGAGCGGGACACGGCAATGTTCCGTGGCATGGGTGTTTGGGCAGCGAGAGCTGCAAACAGGGCACCCGTGATCAGAAGGGAGCGCATTGGGGAGGATTCTAACTCAATCCTGGGCAATTCGACGGTTCGTTTCGGTGCCTGATCGGATGACGGGGAACTCTGACTTAACGCGATTAGGTAAAGTTAACCGACATCAGGCCCTAGTGAAACTATCTGTGTTAATGTCTGGCAGAAAAGCCATGTTCATGGCGTTCATCACTTTTCTGTGTTTTGGTGTTGCCCTCAATCTCTTCCTCGCGGGGGCGACAGGCAGACTTCATGAGTTTTGGTCTGGACGACGAGGTAGTGCAAAAATCGTTGCGACGATAAGGTCACCAGCAATCCGCCTAACATTCTCGCTCTTTGGAATCGTATTCTTGCTTCTGACGCTATATTTTGGCAGCCGAGCGCTGACTCGGTGGGGAAGATGACTTAAACGGACTATCGAAGATGCCTTCAAAGAAGAGAGACTTCGAAACCGCAAGAACACGAAAGTTCAGGGAAAGCCAGTTGCGCGCAGAGGACGAAGGCACGATCGGGCATATCGAGGAATTTGGCTGTTCTGTCGTAAGCGTGAAGCGGGCGAACTACGGCCTCGGATGGTCATACACCATCGGCATTTTCGACACTTGCGCCAAACCCGAACTCATCATCGTCGGGCTGCCACCAGAAACCGCACATTTCGCCTTGAACGAAGCCGCGAAGTTGATACGCGCAGGCGCTGATCTCACAAAAGGGCGACACCGTGACCTTGTGGGTGAAGTCGAGTGCGTGTTCCGTCCCGTCGATCCAAAGTGGATAACACAACTGATGGGCTGGGCGACTTGGTACTACGATGGCACTAACTTCCCTGTGCTTCAAGCGGGGTATCCCGACCTCGAGAATCGTTTCCCGGAGAATAGCGAGTTTGACAAAGGGTTTGAACAACCGTTGATGCAGCCCACTGCTCCCATGACCCGAGTCGAAAGCGATTTTTGGGCCTCAACCGACCCCAAAAGCAGTCTTTTCGTGAGCGATTAACGAACCACATCTTGCGGTGTGCCACGTGAGTGTAGCAATGTTACGCCATGAGAGGGCGTAGCAGGAACACGCGGGCGACATACGGAGTGCGCGCTTTACGGAGCCAGGGAGGCTGCGCGGTTCAGAGCCTCGTTTCGGGCCGCCTGTTGGAGCTTCCACTGGTCAGGCAGCCAAGCATCCAGTTCGCTCAGCTTCGTCTGCGGCAGGTTCATCAACAGTTGCGTGAGATACAGCTGCGGATCAATCTGGTGCCGGCGGCAGGTGCTGGTCAGGCTAGCCAGAATTGCGAATGTGCGACCGCCACGCGGGTTGCCGACGAACAAGGAATTCTTCCGGTTCAACACGACGCGTTTCATCTCGCGCTCACTTGCGTTGTTATCGATTGGGACCGCGCCATCCGAGCAGAAAACGGTCAGCTCCGCCCAGTGATTCAAGATGTAGTTCACGGCATCGGCCATGGGATGCTGCGGGATCAGTTGCTCTTTCCAAACCAGCAACTTCTGCCGCAGTTCGGCCAACACGGGCACCGATTGCTTCTGACGAATTTCCAGGCGCTCGGGGACAGACGCTTCCTTGGCCTGGTTCTCTATGGCAAACAGGGTACGCAGCAAGGCCACGACCTCACGCGCGATTTCCGGTGCCGTTTTTTCCGCATCGACTACTTTTCGTCTCGCGTGACTCCAACAGCCTGCACGGGTGATGGCGTTGCCGGCCACTACACCGTCGTAGCCGCCGTAGGCGTCGGCCAGCAAGACCTGCGTGTAATCCTTCAGAAATTGTTTCGGCCCGTCGCGACCTCGGTCGAGCGTGAAGTCGAACACGTTGTAGGGATGATCCGAGTCGCCCACATAGACCCACATCCTCGCCTTCTTGACCTTGCCCGGACTCAGCATCGGCAGGATGGTGTCGTCGGTAGCCACCACATGCGACTGTCGCACCCGCTCGGCCATCCGCCGATACAACGGCTCGACCAAATCGGCCACATCGCCGCACCACACCGCCTGGGTGGCCCGCGAAATCTCAAAACCCTGCCGAGCAAAAATGTCTTCCAACCGATACAGCGGAAGGTAATCGGCAAACTTGCTGGCCACGATGTAGGCCAGCAGTCCCGGCCCGGCCATACCCTTATCGATGGGCGATTCCGGCCGGGCGGCCACGGTCATCTGCGGCGCTTCCCCGGAACGCTCGCACTTCACGCAGGCATATTTCTTACGCACATGGTGGATGCGTTCGAAATGACCAGGAATGTACTCGATCTGCCAACTCTCCTCGGTACCGCTCTCCTGGCGCACCACTTCACAGGTCGGACAGATTCGCTCTTCCGCACTCAACTCGTAGACCTGTGTGGTGACTGGAAGATTTTCGAAGTTGGCCAGAGAGCGCCGCCCCTTACGCCGCTTCACTCGCCGTAGTTCGTACTCCGGCTCGCTCGCATGGGGAACATCGTCCGGATGAATCGGTCGTTGCTCTAGTTCCTGACCGAAATCCAGCAGCACCTGTGCCAGCTCACTGGTCGAATTCAGCCGGTCTGCTCGTGGTCCGTAGTACATCTTTTTGACCCGTGCCAACTCGAGTTGCAAACGCAGATTCTGAATGTGCAGATCGTCGGCACGTTTGCGCTGTTCATCCGCGCGCTGCTTCTCGCGGTCACGCTCGGCAAGCAGAGAACGCAACATCGCTTTCAGCGATGCGCTATCCTCAGGCAAGTTGGGCAAGTCCATCTCCGCGGTGTGCATACTTTCTTAGACGTATTACCACACAATTAGTTACCTGTCATGATAATTTATTTGCTGCTTTTTTCTTTGCTGGATTTTTCTTCGCCACTTCGCACCGTGCGTTCATACCGAGGCACGCGCTTTAGCTTCGACACATCAATCCCGTCCAGGATCATGGCTAACTCGCTCGCTCGCAATTCCACTGTGCGCGCTCCCTCTCGCGGCCGTGGCAGCTTGAATTTCCCTTCCTCCAAACGCTTGTACCACAATACGAATCCGTCCTGATCCCAGTACAGAATCTTCAATCGGTCGCCACGCCTCGAATGGAACACGAACCAATGCCCACTCAGCGGGTCCTCACCAATCGCTGCTCGCACCTGCTCCGCCAGCCGGTCGAACCCGCAGCGCATGTCCATGACCTCACTCGCCAGCCAGATCCGCGTTTCCTGCGCGCGGTCCATCGCCTGCAAACTCGGCAGCCCGATCACGACGCCGTCTCCACCACCGCCAGTAACGCGCGCACATGCTCGGCATCGAACCCGCGCCCCACCAGCAGGCTCCGGCCATTCTGCAACCGGATTTCAACGCGCGAGTCCCCGGCCGCCTTGGGCGCAGCCTCCGTCAGCTGTACTTCTAGGAATTTAACCGCGGTGTCTTCGCGCAATCGTTTCTTCCACGCGAAGAAATATGCTCTACATAGGCTGCGCTCACGGCAGAACGCAGTAACCGTTTGCCCGCTACGGGCCTGTTCGGCAATCAGCTTTCGCCACTTCGCCCGAGCTTTCTTTCCGCGTTTGGTCATGTCGCAACCTTGCACTGCGACACGATCATTTACAAGATGGGGTTCGCTTAACGCTCACGTCTTTTCAACTGGAGATTCCCAGATCCTCCGCACACGGGAGTCTATCTTTCTCAGGCGGTTCACAACGGGACTGAGCCAGTCACATACGTCTCACACGATGCCGAAGATGGGGCGTGGCAGTTTCTTGGTAACAGCATGGCAGATGGAGATGGCCCCGTACTCTCCTGTTTTCACCATCCGGTCGACTCCGACCCTGGCCTAGCTGAATTAGCCGACCTGCCGCTTGGTTGGTATGCCGAACGCTCCAAGGTTGGAGAGCCGTGGGTTCGAAAAAAGCACGGGTCAGACGATGAGTCCGAATAGACGATCACCGCGACAGAAGTGGCACATGCCCGCAGCCGAAACCGGATACCTGAGTACCGGGATGATTTATACTCCGCGTTAGAACGCAGGTACGGTGATGTCAAACCACCTCAGGCGAAGGCGTGCAGCAACAATTCTGTTTTCCCTAATCGTGGCTTGTCTGTTGGGGCTCGGCGGGCTTCTTGCAGGCTCGTACCTCTGGGGCCATTTGGGACCGCCGGCAAAGGACCCCGATGATACTGAGGCTTCCCTTTGTGGACTTCTGGTTGGCGGCGTTGTGGTGATGAGCGGATTTGCGGCGTTGCTGTGGAAGTTTTGGCCCCGCGCTACACCAAAAGCTCCCCAGTCCAGCGGAACCTGAGGGTCAGCGCCTTGTAAATGCCGTAACCGGATGAAGCTGGTTCCAATGGCACTTGTTGACGAAGCATGTACACGGATCGCAGCGAGTCTTAGTACGTTTCTTTGCCCGGGATCTTCACTTTTGCGAGTTCCTTGAGCATCAACAGACCCGTGACGCGCACGGGACCATCGTCCGGCGACCAACGGTCTACGATGCGGTAATTTCCGTTCTTGACGCCTTCAATGATCCACTGTGCTCCGTCAGCTCCTAATCGCGACTTGTCCAGCGGTGCCAATTCCCAGAACTTGTTTTCCTGGATTTTTCCCAAAAACCAGTCTGTCTGCTCCTTCGTTAGTGCGGAGGTGTCGTTCTGCACCAAATGGCCGGGGGTGTACCCACCCGCACCACTGGCTATTTTTGTTGTCAGCCGGGGCGAGATTTCCTGGTCCGATGGAAGCTATACGTTTAAAGGATGATTGTTTGAACGATTGCTAGGCGCCGCCCCGCGTCCCTTGCGAAATCTGGGCGGGCTCTATAATATCGGGATAGGTGTTTATCTGCTTGTGTGTATAGGTGGCTTATGGAAGAAGCCGTTCGCTGGAACATCAAGGTCTCCAAGGAAATCGACCTTACCCTGCGCACCTATCTCGGCGCCCGGGGCATGAAAAAAGGTGACCTCTCGAAATTCATCGAGGATGCCGTCCGCTGGCGCATCTTCAACCGCACCGTGCAGGAGATCAAATCGCGCAACGCCGCTGCCGACCCGGACGAGCTCCAGGCCATCATCGATGGGGCTGTCCGCGAGGCCCGCGCCGAACGGCACACTAAAAGAAAGGTTAACAAGACCTGATGCGCGTGGTGCTCGATACCAACATCCTGGTGTCGGCCCTCATAGCTCCGGCTGGCAACCCTGCAGCAATCTATAACGCCTGGGAACAGTGCAAATTCACCCTCCTGACCTGCACGGAGCACCTCGACGAATTGCGCGCCACGCTGCAAAGGCCGCGAGTCGCCAATATCTCATCAAACCTTATAAGGCAGGTCGGCTGGTCAATCAAATTAAAAAGCTCGCCGAGGACATCGGCCAGCTGCCGCGTCTGAAACGCTCACCGGACCCTGGCGACGACTTCCTGCTGGCCTTGGCGGAGGCCGGCAGGGCAGATTATCTTGTGACCGGCGACAAGAGCGGCTTGCTGGTGTTCGCCAGTCACAAGTCCACGCGGATCATAACCGCGCGCGACTTCGCCGCCTTGTTTGCCGCAGACACCGCACTATGATCGTCGCTTCCTTGCTGGGAACATCGGAAACGCGCGGTGAATTGGTCGGGATGTGATTCGTGATCGCACCTCATTAGCTTTTCAGCGGCCGCCTCCGCGTATGGTCAAAAATCTCAAGCGCATTGAAAAGGCTTGGTTTCCGGTCTCGCAATTTTCTCGCACAGCTGGTTCTGAAACGTCAAGAGCGTGTACAATCCTGGTTCGTCGGATCTAGTTTAGCGAGGCTCTGGAATGCTTTGGGCGCGCCTGCTCGCCTATGTCAGCGGAACAGTCGATCAAGAACTCCTTTGCGAAACGAATATCTGGCAACGGAGAACCGGATCCTGAGAGGGCAGATCAAGGATGGGCTGGTGCTTTTGGAAGGAGAAAAAGCAACACTGGCGGAGATTGCTCACCGCCTGCCTCGAAAGGCGCTGGAGAACGTGGCGGCAACGGCCAAGCCGGATACGATTCTGGGATGGTATCGGAAGCTCATCGCGAACAAATTTGATGGCGGTTGAGTAGGCCGGCGGTGAAATCGCGCCGGCCTACTCAACCGACGTGAGCGTGGTTTGAAACCGGAACAGCAACTGCAGTTTCAAACGCGGGGGCGGCGTCGCTACGTTGCGCTGGGCTCGGAGACGACGTGTAGGCCGAGAATACTGCGGTGGTGAACGTGAACTCAGTTGATGTGGTCGATTTTTACAGAACCATCACGCAGTTGGGCACCGAACTGTGGATCGACGGCGGATGGGCTGTTGATGCGTTGCTCGGTGAGCAGACCCGGCCACACAGGGACTTGGACATTAGCTATTCAAGAGAAGGATGTTCCGGTGCTCCGTAACCTCCTGCAAGCACGAGGTTACGCCGACATAAAGCTCGAAGACGCCCGACCTTGGAATTTTGTATTGGGTGATGAAAATGGCAGAGAGATTGATGTCCATGTCATCGCGCTAGACGGTCAAGGAAACGGGATATACGGCCGCCAGAAAAGGGAGAGAAGTATCCGGCTACATCCTTGACGGGAACTGGAAACATAGGCGGCCAAGCCGTTCCGTGTATTTCACCGGAATGGATGGTCAAGTTTCACTCCGGCTATGATCTCAAAGACAAGGATTTTCGAGACGTATCCGCTTTGTGCAAGAAATTCGGGCTCGAGCCACCAGCAGCGTACGAACGATTCAAGGAACGCATTCTTCGGAACCTCTGGAGAAGAACGGCCTGAAAGGCATGGCAGTGCTGGTAGTCAAACCCGTACTTGATAGGTGTGTAAAAAGTGTGTATCATAGGTTATGTCCAGCCGAGACGTCATCCAACGATTGAAACAGGACGGCTGGTATGAGGTTGCCCATGTTGGGAGCCACAAGCAGTTCAAGCATTCGGTGAAGCCGGGACGGGTCACTGTGCCACATCCTGTTCGAGATATACCAATTGGCACGCTGAGAAGCATCGAAAAGCAAGCTGGCATAAGGTTGAGGTGATTGATGGATTACATCGCATATCTGCATAAGGATCGGAAATCGGATTTTGGCGTTAGCTTTCCAGATTTTCCTGGGTGCATTACCGCTGGTAGAACTTTGGAAGAAGCGCGGCGCAGAGCGGCAGAAGCCTTGAGCTTTCATATCGCTGGGATGATCGAGGACGGCGAGAAGATTCCCAATCCATCAAGCGTTGATGACGTGGCAGGTGATCCTGCCATTAAGGGCGCCGTGGCGTTTCTTGTCCCCGCCCATTCAGAACGGACAATCCGCATCAACATAACTGCTCCGGAGAGCCAGATTGAGAAGATTGACCGTTTGGCGCGGTCTGCCGGCCTAACGCGATCGGCTTTTCTCGTGCGGTCGGCCATCCAGTCCCGGCCAAGGAAAGAGAAGAAATACAGGGACAAAAAAGCTTTCGCTTAGTCCGCCAAGAGAAAATAAAACTAAATCATTCGAGCGCCGATGGCCTAAAGCCTAATCCACGCCAGCTTTGGCCAGCAATTTTCTGGCCGGGCTACACTGCGGCTACACTATTTAAGAGGCACGGTGCCGCGAGTTGCTCCTTCACAATGATCTCTTTCGCAAACATCAATAAGCAGTATGGCAAGCAGTTGCTCTTCGTAGATGCTTCGTTTCAGTTGAATCCCGGGGAAAAAGTCGGGCTGGTCGGTCCCAATGGGTCGGGCAAGACAACGCTATTCCGGATGGTGGTCGGCGAGGAAACTCCCGACGAGGGCGCGGTCTCTGTCCCCAAGAAGTTGACGATCGGCTACTTTCGCCAGGACGTCGAGGAGATGCAGGGCCGTTCGGTCCTGGATGAAGCGATCGCAGGCAGCGGACGCGTCGGCGATCTACACCACGAACTCGAAGCCTTGCAGCGGGAAATGTCCGACCCCGAGAAGGCTGATGACATGGATCGCATTCTTGATCGCTTCGGTCACGTTCAGGAGGAGTACGAGCATTTAGGCGGTTACGCGCTCGAATCGCAAGCCCGTGAGGTGCTCCACGGTCTGGGATTCAAGGACGATCAGATTGACGGCGACGTGGGCGCTCTCTCCGGCGGATGGAAGATGCGGGTTGCGCTGGCACGGGTCCTGCTCGGAATGCCGGATGTATTGCTGATGGACGAACCGACGAACCATCTCGACATCGAATCCATCATCTGGCTCGAACAGTTCCTGAAGTCATTCCCCGGCGCGCTTCTCATGACCTCGCACGACCGCGAGTTCATGAATCGTCTAGTCTCAAAGATTGCAGAGATTGATGGCGGCGAAATCATCACCTACTCGGGTGACTACGACTTCTACGAGCGCGAAAGGGCCGTGCGAGAGAGCAATCAGCAGGCAGCATTTGCCCGGCAGCAGTCCATGCTTGCCAAAGAGCAGCGCTTCATTGATCGTTTCAGGACGCACGCGGCCAAAGCGGCCCAGGTGCAGAGCCGGATTAAGGCCTTGGACAAGATCGAGAAGATCGAACTGCCGAAGAAACGCCAGGTGGTGAAGTTTGAGTTTCGTGTCCCTCCGCGATCCGGCGAGCAGGTGGCCGTGCTGGAGAATCTGCACAAGAGTTACGGTCCACGTGTGATTTATGAAGGATTCAATCTCACCATCCGCCGCGAAGAACGCTGGGCCGTCATGGGGAGAAACGGCGCTGGTAAGACTACGCTTCTTAAAATGATTGCCGGGGCCAGCGCTCCAGATGCCGGAAGCGTGCGGCTCGGCGCCAGCCTGTATATGGGTTACTTCGCGCAACAATCGCTGGACGTGCTCAGTTCCGATCTCACCGTCATCGAACAGTTGCAACAAGATTTTCCCCAGGACGGTCTCGGGTCGCTGCGGAACCTGGCGGGGGCATTCCAGTTCTCCGGCGAAGACGTAGACAAAAGGATTCGCGCACTCTCCGGCGGCGAAAAATCGCGGCTGGCAATAGCACGCATGCTCTACAACCCGCCGAACTTCCTGGTGCTCGACGAACCGACGAATCACCTGGATCTTGCGACCAAGGAGATGCTGGTGGACGCCCTGAAGGATTTTGAAGGCACCATGATCTTCGTATCGCATGACCGCATGTTCCTTCGCGGTCTCGGCTCACGTGTGCTGGAACTGGGCGGTGAGAGCGGCACCGACCGCAATCCCACTGTTTATCCTGGCTCCTATGTTGAATATGTCCAGAAGCTTGGACACGAGGCGCCCGGGATCTATTCGTAGGCCTTGCCGGGGTTTTGCGCTCGGTGAGTTTCTGAAACTCGGCGGGAGTTAACGCTTCTTTACGAATAGAGCGGAAGGTTAATCAAGACAAGGCATGTAACAATGTTACATGCCCCGTGGCTGTGCGAAATGACAATTCGCCAGCCACAGGCTAAGGTGGCGATCAAGTGGATGAGCAGAACGACCAGATTGCGCATCGCAGAATGCGTAGCAGAGCGTGAAATCCTAAGGAATCATGGGTGAAATAACAATTCGCCAGGGACAAAACGGGAAGACTGCGACACCTATTGTCCCGCGACGACAGCCAGCTGCACGACCGCCATACTCCAGGGCGGGAGAGTGACCGAAAACGGGTTGTTGACGATGCCAAGCGAAGAGTTGACCGGCCCATCCCAAACTCCCGTCTGTGACTGGTCGTATTGCGCTTTGCCGTAAACAAGCGTCGTCGCCGTAAACGTTCGCGCATCATTGGCGATGCCGACTGTGGTTGTGACGGGATTATTTTCATCGGTATTCACAAGAAGGATTCCGTACCCGCTCGACCGTTTGGAAGCGTACGCCTTGATCGTCGGAAGATTCGAGTTCACGCTCGGTACGATGACCTGGTCGTTCGGTTGAAAGGCTTGCGAGGTAAGCTCAATCGCGATGGCAGTGGACATCAGTGTGCCGTCGGGTGCCATGTTGGCCAGACTCGAGCATGGAGTGCGCGTGCCGGAAACTCCTCCCCAGGGTGCTAGAAGTCCATCTGTCGTCCAATTCTGCCAACCATAGTCGGCGGTATCACTGGGAGGCGTAGTGCAGCTAGGATCGTCGCCGGTCCAAAACTGCGCTTGCGAAACATTTGCCTTGATGAGCTCCCCAGTGACCATTGCGGCCCACAAGCCGCCTACTATGGACACATTCTGCTTTCCTAGTGTCAAGCCCCACTCGCCAACATCGATCGGCGTACCGGACTTCCCTGCGGCTGTGAGTTCCGAGTTAAGCTGTGTGATCGCTGTTGGAAAGAAGGACACACCTTGTGTCAGCAAGGCCGCGTCGATCAAAGCGGGGGCGTAAAGGTGAATCTCAACGAAGTCGAACTTCGCATTAGTTAGAACGATCGAATCCCATTGTGAAACGTTCGGGACGGAAAGGTCGACGCCAATCTGAATAGTAGGATCTTGGGCCTTCATTTGCGGGTAGTACTGGGTTGCCACCTGGGTTGCATAGGTTGTCGCACCGGGCGGGCTATGGAGATCGATCTCTCCCTGGCTTGGTAAAGTCGGCGGTCCCGAACTATCGTAGAAGTATTCTTCATTGCCGATCGTCCAATATTTTATTCCGTAATGCATTTGGTTGTTCGCGTAATTGACCCACGCTGCGGCCTCGCTGGGATCGGCGCCGCCGGTACAGGTCGGATTGCTACCGTAGTTGACGCCGATAACCGCGTCTGCCCCTATGGGTTGAACCACGGACTGCATGAAAGTGTCGAACGTCTCGAGAACCGTGAGGCCGGGCGCCACTAACGAAATGCATGACGAGTAGACATTCGTCTGCCAATGGTAATAATCTATCCAGTACCCGCCCGGAAAGCGAAAATGCGTTGTCCCCACGGTTCGAAGTGGGCCTGGCAATGATGGATCCAAACCCCAATTTGCGTCCCAATTTGCGCCGAAGACAGCCTTATGCACGGTAGACGAGTTCGTTGCATTCGAATCGACGAGAATTCCCCCAACATAGGCACATGCGACCTGAACGCCCACAATATTGGCGCTAGTAACTGTTCCTTGATTGTTCGTTACCATGCAGCTCTGCATCGAAGGCTGCGTAAGCACCGTCACTTCATAAGCGCCGCCGCTGGCAATGGCCGTGGTAAAGATGAAGCCTCCATTTGCGCTGACCGGCAGGTTGTTCCCTCCATTGTCCTGCAACACGAGCGATCCGCAGAGTCCCGTAATCGTGCCGCCGATTGTGTAGGTATTTGTCGTGCAAGTCACCAAGACATTCGTAACATTGGAGCTTGCAACCGTTCCGCTGCCACTTGTTACCGCGCATGTCTGCGTCGGACTGGAAGGTTGTGTAAGGACTGAGACGTTATAAGTGCCACCACTGCTGATGGCTGTGGTGAATGCGAAGTTCCCGTTTGCGCTGACCGGGAGGTTGCTGCCACTGTTGTCTTGAAGCACCAATCCAGAGCCCGTAAGACCCGACACGGTTCCGCCTACAGTGTAGGTTACCGGTGCGGGAGTACCCGCCGTGCTGCCTCCACCGCAACCAACGACGAATAGCATGCTGATCAGAGCAGAAAGCGAGAGAACGCGAGATGTGCAGTCAGCCGTGCGCGACTGGGTACGCATCCGAATGCCACCTGTAGAGCAGGATGTTTAGCGTATATTACTATTGGTGTAATACCGCGTCAAGCTACACATATTCTAAAATGGTAGTACTGGATCGTACGGCACGTTTTTGAATGAGACCGGTCTGCGTCGAGTCTTGAAATCCTATTTCGCATACGACGAACAATCGAGGGCGCATTTTTCGCTGGGCCAGGACGCACCAATCAGTCGAGCGATTCAGCCTCCAGGTCGGGTCGTGCAAATTCCTCAAGTTGGCGGACTGCATCATCGTTACGAACGTTTTGCCGCCTGAAAAAACGCCACTCTTCGCATATTCTCGACGGGGAGATGTCGTTCGGCTGCTTTTTTGTGTCGTCGAACGCACGCACCAAATAGGTTCGCGACGAACCCAGCCCGCCCGGAACTATCGGAGGCACTTCGACGCCACCAAAGGCGTTCGAACGAAGTTTTTGGTACGGACTTTCAAAACACAGCGTATGAAAAGTGGCTTTCCATGTATCTCAGCCGCGAGCAGCAAAACCTCCATCGCCGACTATCAGCGCAGCTAACCGTGCAGCTTCTCCCCATATACTCGCTATCGCAGTCGCGCTGAAGCTAGATCATCTGAATCTTGGCAAAGAGAAAGATCCCGCGCCGCCGTCAAGCTTGGACGGAAGAGTGCGAAGGTGTCTCTGGCGAATTGCTATTTCGCATTCCTGAGGATTTCCGTCCTGCTACGCATTCTGCGAAGCGCAATCTGGTCGTTCTTTTCATCCACTTCAACGCCCTCGTCCGGTTGCTCCCCGCGAGTCGAGCGTCTGGTAGAAAGCTAGACGCTCATGCATGAAGTCAATTTATTTAAGTTTTTTCGTATGAGATAGATAACGCACCCTGCAATTTCTCACAAGTGCTCAGAATGAGCTAAAAGTCGAGGTTGAAATCGAAGAAGAATTTGCCGTAAACTGTTGACAGTGAAGTGTTTCGCTGCGCGCCCGTAGCTCAGTTGGATAGAGCGTCTGGCTACGAACCAAGTGAGCAAAAACTATAAGCCTTTTCTCTGGCGTCGCTTACGGGAACAACCGCTTGTTTCTGCACTCCTGAATAGTACCGAACTTGTACCGAAAGTATTGGGAGTTACTCGTCTGCCCGCCTGCGGTCCCTGGTTTTTCGCTTCGCAATTCCGACAAGTGCCAGGGGGCCACTTCGAATGAAGACATCTCCGTTCTGGATAACTTCCGGTTTGCCGATCCGGGAGCTATCGCGTGGTGGGTCGGATCAAAACCCATTGCGGTCACTTCTACCTGTGCCCCGTTATTCACCCGATTAGTTCAATCTTCGGCACAACCCGAGCGCCCCCTGCTATTGACCTTCTCTCAAACCCCACCTACCATTCCCGCCAGTGACCACGCTCTTCCAACCCTTGGGGAAGACGGTTTCCCATTACCGCATACTCCGCAGAATCGGTGGTGGAGGCATGGGCGTCGTCTATGAGGCGGAAGACCTGAAGCTCAGTCGCCATGTGGCCTTGAAGTTCCTCCCCGACGACCTTGCTGGTGACGTGCAAGCCCTCAGCCGTTTCCAGCGGGAAGCCAAAGCTGCCTCTGCCCTAAACCACCCTAATATCTGCACGATCTACGAAATAGATGAGGTCGACGGCCGGGCTTTCATCGCGATGGAACTGCTTGAGGGCCAGACGCTCCGGCATATGATCAACGGCAAGCCATTGGGTACCGAAACCGTGCTGGATTTTGTGATCCAGATTGCAGATGCCTTGGATGCGGCTCATTCTAAGGGCATCATCCATCGTGATATCAAACCAGCAAACGTTTTCGTGACGACTCGCGGGCAGGCAAAGATTCTCGATTTCGGGCTGGCCAAAATTAGCTCGGTCACCGTTCCAACGCCAGACGGCTCCGGCACGACAACTGTGGAACACCTCACCAGCCCGGGCAGCACGTTGGGAACAGTAGCCTACATGTCTCCTGAGCAGGCGCTCGGGAAGGAACTCGACTACCGCACCGACCTGTTTTCGTTCGGCACCGTTCTCTACGAGATGGTCACGGGAGAGCTTCCCTTTCGCGGTGATACCACTGCCGCGCTATTCAACTCCATTCTGAACAAAACGCCCGCGCCGGCCACGCGGTTCAACCCCGGACTTCCTAGTGAACTGGAGCGCATCATTCAGAAGGCTCTCGAAAAAGATCGTGAAGTCCGGTACCAGAGCGCCCCCGAGATGCGCGCCGACTTGAGACGACTGAAGCGGGAGACTAATTCCGGGAAGATGGAGGCCGCGCCTGGTCCGGCACATGCTGGCAAATTAGGCTGGCATTGGGCGGTCGCAATCATGCTCGTGATAGTTGGAGCAGGGACATTTGTCTGGATCACTTCTCCTCAGGGTCCTCCCAAAGTGCTGGCCGCCACGCAACTCACTCGCGACGGCATCCCTAAGTTGAGCGTGGCAACCGATGGCTCGCGCCTCTACATCAGTGAGGCGGGCACTACGAATCGGATCGTTCAAGTCTCCACCAACGGCGGCGAGACCTCGCCGATTCCTACTCCGTTTGTTAGGGTATTCGCCGTCGACATCTCGCCCGATCACACACAGCTCCTAGTGTGCAGTCAGTTGGGCACAGAGTCTGAAATGCCGTTTTGGAGTTTGCCTCTTCCCTCTGGTGCTCCCCGTCGTCTCGCGGATGGTTGTCGGGGGGGACGCGGTGGCACCTGGTCACCGAACGGGCAACATCTCGTGTTCGCCAATGGCTCTGACATTTACCAAGCTAAAGCCGACGGCAGCGACCCACGCAAGTTGATCACCGTTTCGGGTACACCCTTCGTGCCCCACTTCTCCGCAGATGGCGCGCGCATTCGCTTCTCAATCGAGAAGTCTGGGATCAACTCTCTCTGGGAGATTCGGGCCGATGGAAGCGATCTTCATCCCTTGCTTCCGCAGGGGCATGGCCTAGTCAATGTGTGCTGTGGCGAGTGGACATCGGATGACCGCTACTTCATTTTCCTAAACCAGAGTCCCTCGGGAAAACAATGTTTGGGCAATGCGCGAACCAACAGGACTACTTCGCTGGCGTTCGCTCGCTCCAGTCCAGCTGACGACTGGCCCGTTGTCCTTCGACGCTATAACACTCAGCCCGAATGGCAAGAAACTCTTTGTGGACGCGTCCCAGGGTCGTGCAGAACTCGTCCGTTACGATCATAAGTCCCAGCAGTTTGTGCCTTTTCTTTCCGGGATTTCGGCGGGAGAATTGGACTTCTCGCGTGACAGCAAGTGGGTGACTTACGCTTCCTACCCAGACCTCGCGCTGTGGCGCAGCCGCGAAGACGGCAGCGCCCGCTCTCAACTAACCTACCCGCCGGTTTCGGCCGGTCTGCCCCGTTGGTCTCCCGATGGCACGCAGATCGCGTATGTAGATACTCAGCAAGAAGCTTGGAAAATTTTCTTGATTCCCGCTCAGGGTGGCACGCCGCAGGAAGTGCTCTCGGAAGGCCTACTCCAGTCAGACCCGACCTGGTCCCCCGATGGCAAGAAACTCGCCTTCGGGCGGACCGCGGACGCCGCCAAGTCGATAGCAATCTATATAATTAACCTTGCTACTCACCAAGTCACTACTATCCCAGGCTCGGAAAACCTCTTCAGTCCGCGCTGGTCGCCCGACGGCCAGTATCTGGCGGCGCTGACCCGGGACTCCACAAAACTCCTCCTTTTCAACTTCAAAACCCAGAAGTGGTCGGATTGGGTCAATGAACCCGGTGTGTTCGGATTTCTCAATTGGTCGCGCGATGGAAGTTACGTTTACTACGACACCACATTCAGCGATCATCCAACTTTTCGGCGGATCAAGGTCGGGCAAACCCACTCGGAAATTCTGGCCGATTTAAGGGGATTACTTAGATACTCGAGACCCCCTGCCTTCGGGTGGAGCGGCATTGCTCCGGACGGCTCTGACCTCGTAGTCCGCGACCTGAGTACCGACGAAATCTACGCTCTCGACCTGGAACTGCCGTAGCTTGTTGTTAGATACATCGACAATCACTTCAGAAGTACATATAGCACAGGGTGTGGCACGCAAGAATTCCATCCGGCTCCCATCTGACAGAGATGTTGGCACTTATTTGTTCGGCTTACGTGACTTGGAAAACCCGGGAAGCGAGTTCGGCTGGCAGAAAATACCCCTCAGCCTGATTGACCCTGTGCCCGTGTGGCCAAAATACTCGAACGGCTTGAAATCGTGTGCCTAAGGATTTAGCCCAAGCACCCTCTTCGAATGGACTTTGCCGATCCAGAAACAGCACTGCACTCCTGAATAGTACCGAACTTGTACCGAATTTTTTTCCAAATGTTCGGACGTGGGTTCGATTCCCATCGCCCGCTCCATATGGATGTCGCGCATTCAGACCGCTTTCAATTCGGGCGATCTCGCATTTCAGGAAATCATCCTGTCAAGATCCTGCCGTTACCGTGAAACAAGATTGGTTTCCCAGAAACGCCGATTCCCCGGGGCATCGATGACCGGTCAATCTTTCAATCCGGAGCAACCGCGCGGCCGGGGAGCGACTCGGCTAGAACTTGGGACGAAGTCAAACGAAGAACCCGATCTTGCCCCTACCTACTCAGAGTACCGGTTTCTGGAAAACCTCAATCGAAGGGGACAAAAAAGTGGCTCGCCTGGGCCGGCGGCACACTTCGCAAGTGCGGCCAGATTCCAGTTGCCCCGTATCAATTCGCCAGGGACACGTCCTCCATCCTTAATATACGAATATACGCAGGTATACCGCTCGGAGCTCTCCGGGGCGAGATTTCCTGGGTCCGATGGAAGCTATACGTTTTAAGGATGATTGTTTGAACGATTGCTAAGGTGCCGCCAAAAATGTATGAATTCGGGTCTCCAGGTTTTGCACCAGGAAGTTGTCTGCAATCACTGAGTTGTGCCAACCCCCACTGGTTTTTGAGCATCGCGGCGACTGCATTCTTGTTCAGAGCTTGCCCAGCCAGTTCGATTCCGGAGACCGTCGCACGACCGGGTGTGTGTGTTTTCAGACTGCCACTTGCGGCGTGAACGCCAGAAGACCAGCCGGCAGATGTCCAACCGGATCGACCTTCGGGTTATGAGTTGAAGGTCACACTGTAAGTCCCATTGATTCGGTTGCCCTTATAGCAATGAGACACCCGAAAACCGCGCAAAACATCTGAGTTTCGGACCCCAGTTGTCGCACCCTGGACTGGCGGCACTTGCAACTTGGTGATACGCGTCGGCGCAGACAGCCTGTCTTTGGTATTGTGCGAAGTCCTCTGCCGCAAGTTTGTGGATCGTCTCAGACCCGCATCTTTGATTCGTCTTTTTCGCCGAGGACAGGTAGGGTGCGCAACTCAATTGCATACTCCCAGAACATCGATGTTGGTCGCCGCGAAGCTACCATCGTCTAAATTAAAGACAATGACCAGTCCTACGCAGGGTATGCTGCCTTGGTTGACCCGGGGCCAGCCGTTGTTAAACACGAGTTCAAGGTCAGGGTCGAAGATACCTGGCTGCACCACGTCAGGTATCGCCAGTGCGGCTGGCCCTTCATTCCGGCCTAGGTCTTTCACAATACCCGTGATTTTGCCTATCAAACGGATGGCAGCAGCCAAGTCCTTAGGGACCTTGAGAGTCGCCAGACTAGCGATCAAAGAACTATTGATACAACCGAGCAACGCGACCTTCATTCTCGACGGATCCTGGCTAAAGTCGGTTCCATCAACCGTTGTCGGAGAATAATTCGGACATGCAAAGGACAGTGACGAACTGGCTTGGATGAAATCAATGAACAGGACGCCAGTACTCTGAGCATTGATAATCTTCGCGGCTTCCAGGTTGAGAAGATCGTTTGCCAGTGAGATAGAAAGCGTGATGATGTTCTTTAGCGCCGCTCCCCGAAGGTCGGTAAAAATGCTGAACGCCGTGAAGAAAAAGTCAAGCAACTGGGCTTTCTTAAGGCGCGGCACTTCGCGAGAGCGCCCCTGCAAGAGACGCTGAGGCAATCCTCCTGGAGAGAACTTGGCCGGTTGCAAGCGCGCAACTGCCGAAGCGGGTAAGCGACAGCCTCTGACGGCGGACCGGCGCGACGTCAAATATTTGAAATACTGATTTGATGCGGTCGCAGTGGGGTTGACCTGAGCCAAAATAGCCGAGCTCATGGCAGACATCGAATCCAGCAACTGCGGCAGCGCCACCGTCATGATTGCGTTGAGATTGCCTGCGTTCTGGGTCACCGCGAGAGAGCTGGGGTTCAACGCAGCTAGCTGCTGAGTGAACGATGTGTAGCTGCTTGCTGCCTGCTGAAGCGCCTGGATGTCCGCTTGAGTCATGGCCGCAGGGTTGATTGCGTCAACGCTGGATTGCGCTTGCTGAATCGCCGTGAGAAGAGAGCCGAGAGTGGCGTTGAAAGAAGCGTCGTCAGGACCGTTGCTGAAGCCGGCAGTGGTCATCTGGGCTGGGCTGGCCGGGAAGCCGTCTGGCGGAGCTACGACGTTGTTCGTGCTCAGCACGTCAAAGCTGAATAGTGAATTGCCCTGCACAATCTGGAGATCCGACTGAGCTTTGGCAACCCCTGTCAGGTCGTTATTATGAAAGGCGACCATGGCTTCGCTCAGCGCGTTCCCCAGTTGGTCGTTATATTGTTTCAATCCGACAGTAAGTGGCGCTGTACCGGAAGGGAGAACGATCACCGGCGCGCTCCCTGCGATCTTCGTCCCGACTAGGACGACATTGATTACATACAATCCCCCAGTGTCTAAGCCGAAATTTGGATCACTGGGATCCGTACTTGCAAACTGGCCGGTTGGGTCAAACGTAGGGTTCTCGTTAATCAGCGTCTTGACCACTTTCGGGAACTGGACTGCGAGCCCATTGACTACGGGAGCGTTTCCACTGGTCAGCCCCTGCGCCAAAACAGTGACGGTAAACTGGAATGAAGGATCATTAATGGGATTGCCGTTTTGGTCGAGCACAGTTGGACTGGCAGTGGTTGTTCCGTCAGGACCTACGAGGTTATCAGACAGGATCACAGTGATGGACGTGGGCACCGGCACTTGCGCCGGCCCCGTCGATACCACTAGGTTTACTGCCGTCCCTGGATTCTCCAGCGTCCCCGCTAACGGACTCTCGCTGATCACGTTCCCCGCGGCTACCGTGCCGCTCGATTGCGGCGTTACCGTCCCTACCGTCAGTCCCGCTCCGGTGATCGCGCTCGTCGCCGCCGCCTGCGTCAACCCCACCACGTTTGGCACCGCCACTTGCGCCGGCCCTGT
>Ga0207132_1074_pt1 | contig 21925 bp, 17 predicted proteins | sample Alteio_BWMinHeat_14_FD_153554 | JGI IMG/M metagenome (GOLD analysis project Ga0207132, IMG submission 153554) | Enriched cells from forest soil in Barre Woods Harvard Forest LTER site, Petersham, Massachusetts, United States -... | ecosystem: Environmental > Terrestrial > Soil > Temperate forest >...
AGCATCAATTCGCTAATTATTAAGTTTCAAAATCATATGGTTGCCGTCGAAAACTTACAATTGGAAGATTATTATTCGCAAGACTACATAGATTTAGTTAAGATTGGTTGCTTTCATTTTGAGAGTATTTACAAGAATCATAAAGCTTTTTTAGGCCATCAGTTTAGGTGGGCGCTTTGTTTCGACGAATTAGAAATAGCTCCAAGATGGTTACAACTCGACTTGCTGGATAGATTAAGAAGTTCTGAACAAAATATTTTGTTTAAGTTAACGACAAGCCCAATTGTTTCATTATCTAGTGAAATCGGGGAGATTGCTATACAACCAGAAGCAAGACAAGAGGAGGACTACAAGATAATAAGAACTTGGGTTTGCAAGGACTATGACAGTTTTGCTTGGACAAAGTTTTGCAGGCAATTAGTTTCAAAAAAATTAGAAAAAAGAAGTGTGGACATCGTCGCAGAACTACTTTTTGGGCCTGATTTACTTGAACGAAACTTGAGTGTTACCTTTAACGACTCGGAATTGGACACTTCAAACGAAATGAAGTCCTACGAACGTGGGTCATTGTTATGGAACGTATTCCGTGAATTGGCCATTACCGACAACACATTTTACAGATTTCTCGACAACAAAGCAATCCCACCATTAAATCCAGCACCAGCGAACAGTTTACAGATTGACTCAATATTTAGAAAAATAAAACCACTGGTTATCTTTCGCTATCAATTCAAGGGCATTGGAAGAATGAGATCAAGAAAAAACCCCTCGCTTTATTATGGAGTACCTTTCATCTATGAACTATGTGATGGAAACCCGCGGGCGTTAATGGCAATATTGGATATTTTTCTCTCAAATACTAGGAAGACAAAAAAAGGGAAAATAATTCCGTTTACGATAAACGTTCAATCAAGTATAATTACTCAATTTTCAAAAAATTATTTAAAGCTGATAACAGCCCATCCCGACGCCAACAAACTAATCAAAAAAGGAAATTATTCAAACTTAGGTGATTTGATTACAGTAATTGGAGGCTATTTTTATACTTCGATAGTTAAGGATCCCTTTAATATGGATCCTTATGGATCTTTTTTTACAGATGAAAAAGTTCCTAATAAGATATTGGAATTGATCGAATTAGGGGTTCAATTAGGGGCAATCATTTATATTGATCCCGAAGAAGCAATTAGCGGTAATGGCGTACTCGGTAAGAAATTTAGATTGTCATATCTTTTACATCCTCACTTTAAATTACCGAAACGAGAATACGATTCGGTGCAGTTAAGCAAAATCACAAATAGGAATGATACAAGTTTGATTAAGCAAACCCTTTTATTCGAAGTCGATGAAACTTACGGAAACGTCAAAAGTCGATAAAGAAGAAGTTGAAAAAATTGATTTCGACTTGTTTGTTTGTTCATCTGGATATGAACAGAGGGCCTGTTTTATCGCCCAGACAGTTAAGATAAACGCTCGTCATAAAGTTGTTTTTTGTTTTAAAAATCACCTTACCGAAAAATTCCGCCTTTTAAACGATAAATTCTACAGTTTCAATAAGTTCACTTTCATATACGAAGAAGGAAACCAAACGATAAACATAACGAAAATTCTCAATGAATTAATGTTGACGTCAGGGACCACTGTTAATATCGCCGTTGACTATTCATCGATGACGAGTGTTTGGTATTCTGCGATAGTGAGTTATTTTAATGTATTGAACAGCAATAAACAGGTTAATTTATATTTTTTTTATTGTTTTGCGGAATTTTCCGCCCCGAATTATTTTAATGTTAGAAACACCAATATCGGGCCAATGAAGGATTTCTCTTCTTTATCGATACCGGATAAGCCGACGGCTATTATAATTGGGTTAGGATATGAAGATGAAAAGGCTTTTGGATTAACCGAATACTTTGATGCAGAGACCTACCTATTTATAGCCGATCAATCGGTAAGTGTTAATTATTATAATGAAGTATTAAGGGCAAATAAGAGTTTAATAGATAACACGAAGGCTGAAAACATTTTCGAATACTCCCTTCTTTACTTGGACCATTCTGAATCTTTGTTATATTCAGTTTGTAAAAGTCTAAAAAGCGATTACAGATTAGTCTTGGCTCCAACAGGCCCCAAGCCTTTTATGCTTCTTTGTTTGCTTACAGCTAGTCGATTGATGGAAATAGATGTTTGGAGAATAAGCGTTGGGGTGTATGGGGGACCGTCGAACAAAAAACCGAACGGCTGCTGGAGCTGCTATAGCGCTTTGTTTAGTGCCTTTGCTCGCTAATACAGACTATTTCTCCTCCAAAATCGACATTGAATTTATTTAGCCGGAATTTTGGTGAAAAATTCTTTCACCCTGGCATAAGAACCCGCGTTGGGCGTGCCACTTTATACGACGGACAAAAATTATCATTGATCAACGCCACCGCAAGTCATCGCCATTCCCGCTGCTTACTGCAGCTTGATTTCGCATGGGGAAGTTATCGGCGAGTTTTACATCTGTCGACTATGGCGCCAGTACGACACACTTTTGGCCTGCACTGCATTCGCGCCAAACTAGGAGATATGATGTTGCTTTAAAATTATTATCAACCAGCCGCATCAATTCTATTGATTCAGCATAGCGTTGTTATAACTCGTTAACAGACATTACTGTAGTGTCTAAAATGTCAAGATTTCTATAATGTATTTTGATTGCGGCTGAAAAATCTATGTCCTTTTTTTCGCCTAATTTTTTATAAATTGCTACTAAATTCTTCTTCAGGCATTCCGCAACACCCCAGGTCCCAATGCCGCGTATGCCTGCAACAATGAATATTTTAGTTTCCTTACCTTTGCCTTTACCTTTAGAAAAAGGGTTGGTCACTTTAGTCAAATATCCAAAATCGATATATTCTTGTTCTGGTATGAGAGCGCGATTGTTGTTAGCTAATAGGAATCTATCCACTTGGTCGTAGGTCTTTGAAATGTGTTCTGTTCCAGCCCTGTCGATTATTTGGCATTGAAAAAAATTTTTACTTTCTACAGCTCTATAAATATTTTTTCCTAAACTAATTAAAACATTCTCGACCTCGGCGGTGAATGTATTAGTGAACTTGCTTCCGATTGAAAATATAAACTGCTCTTTATCTTCTTGGCTTAATTTTCCTGGCTGTTTTATTTTGTCCTTACCATGCCAATTGATTTTAAGCAAAGCCGATTTAATATTATTTATTGCAAGGAAGTCCTCCGATGCGGCAAAAGGAAGAATACGAGGTGGCTTTTTTGGGGTTTTAATCGTCGAGCTCAGCGCTTTGGACAAATCAGTTCTTTCAGGGAAAACGAATAGCAGTAAGTCAGTTCTTCCTAAGTTTAAGACTGCGTTTAGTGGCTTTTTGTAGCGGCTTTTCTTAAATTCTTCGAGTATCTGAGAAGCGGCAATAGTGCTGACTATTCCGGTCATAATACCGGTTACCGTATAAATAAAATATTCGTTCATACTAACTAGGTTGCAATTGATTGTGAAAGAGTTATACAGGTTTAAGCCGCATTGTACCGAATCACCCAACGAAGCTCGTATGCTAAAAAAAATAAATATCGAAAACTTTTTTAGAAATACCTATGTGTTTTTGACGGTTATTTTTATTTATTTTCAAACGCATTAATAAGGCATGACACGCCAACACATAATTCAGCCCCGTCCGCCCAAGTGTATAGCTTGTTCGCAACAACGAAAGCCAGGAAAATCTTGACGCGCTGCGTGAGGGGGCGTCGCGGATACCGGCCGCTTCGGGGGCCTCAGCGCGGGCCGCGCCTAAGGCCTCGCAGGCGTATGAGCAGAGCACCCGACCCGGCTTCTACCAGCCGGGGCACGCCCAAAAAAATAAAAACGATTATGATACTCACCAGCCTGCCTGAAAAGAATTGAGCGATAAAACCATAAAGAAAATTCTTGACAAAAGCAAGCAAATTAAAGAAAAAATTAGTGCACCAGGTGTTCCAGGTATACCCACGTGCACCAGGTGGTCCAGGTGGTTTGGGGATTAGTGGCAGTGGCAGTTGGGAGTAGCAGTTGGGAGTGGGAGTAGGCGGTTGAAAGCAAGAAGTGGCGTGGATATTCTTCCAAAATCCGTAGCTTGCATAAAATATCATCACCATGGAAAACAAAAACGAAGACAACGCTGTGCTGTCGCATATCACTAAACTCACAGAGCGGTAAGAGCACCTCTACGGCAAGGAAAATTTAACCGACGAAGATGTAAAGGAATTGCACAAAATTAAACTGGAACTCGACCAATACTGGGACCTGCTGCGCCAGCGACGGGCAATGCGTGATAGCGGGCGAAATCCGAATAATGCGGAGATGCGCTCGAGTGATACGGTGGAGAACTATGAGGAATAGTGGGTAGTAGCGGTTGGCAGTAAGCAGTTGGCAGTGTGCAGTCAGAAGATGAGTGGACAGTTTTAATCCTTTTTCCTCATCGTACTATCCTGCCCTGCCGCTTTATTCCACTTCGACTCCCGCCATTTGCGAGGGATATGCGGAGGGCAAACCTGGCGCGTCACACTTATAGCTTTTTAATTGTGACGAGAATGACATCATTTTCAAATAAATCGAAACTTTCCTCTAATGGCTTTTTAGACGTAATGACAATCGTTTTGCTCATTAAGGGTATATTATTATCTTTTTGTTTGATCTGCTCCACTTCTTTCCTGGTGAGTTGAGAGGGGGAGCCCAACTGCAGGTAACTGGTGTAGGGGTCATTTACACCATAGCCGGTTTTATATACCGCCATGGTATATTTTCCGGGTGACAGATTTTTGTAAATGAGGTTCACTTTACCTTTGCCGGCTGGCTGGATAACTTTTGAGTAAAATGCTTTGGCGTCTGCAAAGCTCGGGAATATCTTGTCGGTGAAATCATATAACAATACCTGTACGCCGCCCTTATTGTCGCGGCATATCCATGATGATGTGTCGGCATTTTGCAATTCCTGTTTGCCTAAAAGATTCAGATAACGGTAGGCATAAAACGCCGGCTTTTTGATATCCTGGTAATTAATCAAGCCAAAATCGCCATCAAACGGCGTTTTTCTGGGGCCATCTTCCTCGAAAATATCAGTGAATGTCCAATACGAAAACGAGTTTGCTGCATTCCCAACTCTTTTTACTTTCTCCAATATATAAGCCGCCTGGCGGTAATGATCGTGGATATGATCGTTAAACGATGACGACGAATTCCACTCGGTATAATGCAGCGCCAAACCCGGCATAGCTGATCCGTCTATCTGCATTCTTGATTTTTTAACATCACCTGAAACAGCATTTTTTCTTTTGTTGATCGCCGTTACCTCATCGTCGCTTTTCTGAATAGCGGCGTCGTTCCCATAGGTATGTGTACTTACGAAGTCGACAGGTACCTTATTGGTATTGCAGTAATTGATAAATTCAGGTATCCAGGCGTTGCCCGCAGTGGCAGGGCCGCCAACCCGGTAATCCGGCGAAACTGCCTTTACGGCATTAGCGGTTTCCTTATACAAGCGGAAATAATCGTCCTGGGTGCCCGCCCAAAAAATATTCTTTAAGTTTGGTTCATTCCACACTTCAAAATACCATTGTTTTACCTCGGCTTCGCCATAGCGTTCTGTCCAGTGCGTAACCAGCGCTTTTATCAGGTCATGCCATTTAGCATAATCCTTGGGCGGGGAGACATTAGGCTTCCAAAACCAGAATGAAAGCGTGGTTGTGGTGCTGGCCAGCGCTTTGGGCATAAAACCAAATTCAACAAACGGCCTTACTTTAATGCTCACTAAAAAGTCGTACAACTCGTCAATATATTGCCAGTTATAAGTTGGTTTCCCTGCGCCGTCTTCAAAATAAACGCCCATATCGTCATGCAGTATCCCATGCATCCTGATGTAACGAAATCCAAGTTGCTCTTTTGCCATGCGCAACTGGCGCTGCCAGTCGGCCCTTAAGCCTTCGTTGGCTCTGCCGGCACCCACGCATTCGTTAAAATAGGTGTTGAGCTGACCTTTAGGTTTGGTTACATCAATGGTGATCGTCCGGTTTTGCGCTTGTGTCGCTCCTAACAAAAGGAATAACAGGATTTGTATGATTAATAGTTTCTTTATCATTGTTTAGTGATTTTTTTAGCGTTGATCATTGTTTTACCCATCCATTTTCCCGCAGCCATTTTGCACAGTAATCAAACCAGGTTGAGTGCGCAGGTTCCAAAAAAAACACGTGCATGCCCTTTGGAAAAATATGTAAACCTGCAGGCACCTTATTTCTTTGGAGCGCGAGGTAAAATTCAATACTGTTTTTAACAGAAACCGTTTTGTCATCCCCGGCATGGATAAGGAATGTTGGCGGCGTGTTTGCGGTTACCTGCAACTCGTTGGAGAAATAAGCTATTTCTTTTTGGCCGGGGTGCTTACCGATAAGCGCATCCCTGGAACCTATGTGCCCTATGGAATCAGAGAAACTGATTACCGGGTAAACAAGTATCATAAAACCGGGCCTTAAACTAATGCCTAGCGGGCTGTCGATGAATGATTTATTAAAATGTGTACCAGCTGTTGATGCCAGGTGGCCTCCTGCTGAAAACCCCATTATACCTACCTTCGCAGTGTCAATACTCCATTCTTTGGCGCGCGTTTTAACCATCAATATTGCCTTTTGGGCATCTTGTAATGGACCGATAGACTTATCAACCATGGTAGAATCGTCGGGAAGGCGATATTTTAAAACAAAAGTTGTTATTCCCAATGCGTTGAGCTTTTGCGCAATGTCGGAACCCTCGATTTTAATGCTAAGCGCCATGTAACCGCCGCCGGGACAAATGATCACGGCGGTGCCGTTAGCCAAACCCGCAGGCGGAGCAAACACTGTTAATGTGGGTTGTGAAACCTTTATAGCGGCGTGCCAGCTGGTTTCTGTCTCCTTATTAGGCCCCTTGATGGAATTGGGTATTGCGCCTTCATACAAGGGTATGACCTGCTGGGCGAAGGTGCCGGCTGACACTATAAAAAGTATGGCGATGGTAAGCCCGATAGGTCTTGTTATTTTCATCATATTATTATTTTCGTCTCCGCAGGGTCTCTCGCAGAGGACCCTGCGTTTCGTGCCAGGCAGTACTCATTTCCTTAACATTAAACCGAATTAGGCATAGCCCTGATCAAATGCAATATAGTTTTGCAGCTAACACGCAGCGCAGGGTCCTCTGCGAGGGCATATGACCCCACAGGACAGTTTACAGCAGGTTGAAATCGGGTAAAATCTATGCCAGAATGCTGTCATGGCGTTCAAAACAAAACAAAAAATCTATCTTAAAAAAAATAAACAGTTGGCCGAAAAATTGGCTGATATAAAATTTGTTAGCACTGCAGAACCAGTTATTACTAAATGTACATTGACTTATCAACGATAATTTCCATTAACCTTGCACTCAGTATAGTATGGTCTTGTTTTCCAAATCCTGGAAGTTTAGGGACTTTTTGCTGAAAAGCCATTTCAACGTTAATAAACGTATCATAAACAAACTTTTCTATCACTGGTAAATCATTTACAATAGTGTCAACCTTTGTTATAAAGCTTCTTGTTTCAGATAAATAACCAATTACTTCTGTACGCGTATCTTTTAGAAATAAATTCACTTTCCAAATGACAGCTATACCTAAATAGCCCTCGGGCCCCACCTGTTCTTCAGTTCGGGGATCGCCCTCTATTTCACAATCTAATTGAATAGCTGGTTTTTCTTCTAATGTTTTAAAATCAACATCAAATCTTAGTTCTTTAGCGGTGGGATAGGTGAGTTTCATTTGCTATAATATTTTAAGCCAAAATACATTAATAACTATTTACCTTTGCTTTATGAGTAAGAAAAAAGACAGCAAGCCACAGCCGCCAAAGGCCGACAATCCGAACCATAAAGAGGATTTTATGAAGATACTTACATTAGCCGCCCAGCCTAAGAAACAGCAATCAACCCAAAAGAATTAAATGCTAAAATTTATTAAAATAAATTCCATTAACGGGACTATTTATGTGATAAATATAAATGCTATTGCTTTTCTCAAAGAGGAAAACGGTCATGCTATCGTCACCCTGAACGCTGTCGATAAGAATAAAGTAAATGTTCAAATTATCGACATTGAAAGAAACTTGCAGGACTATGATCAATGGTTATTTACTGACCTTAATAACAGCTAATTTGTTTAAAAACATTTTAACATCTACCAATATACTTACAGCCTCGCTTAATGAATAACCATCTAATTGATTAGCGATTTCTCTCGCTTTTTCCAAAAGTTCTAAATTTCTTGCGTTATTCTTGTCTTGTACGTTTTCCATAATAATTAAGAGTTTACGACCTGTGATAAAATGGTATGAAACATTAATTGACCCTCGCCCCGATGCACATAACGGAATGAACATTCATCCGCGTATTTCTGCAAATGCTTCTTAGATACATGAATGTGCGTCCCGCCAATGGTTCTCTTTAACTGGCTGAAATAGCCCTCTATCGTATTGGTGTGAAGATCACCGCGCACATATTCATCTTCAGTATGGTTAACCACCTCGTGCTGGTATTCCCCTGCTAATATCCGGTAGGCTCCGTGTCCATCGGTAATAAACGTACTTCCAGGCGCCACGTTAGCCCGTACAAACGGCACCATTGTTTTCATCGTGCCTTCATCAACAACCCGCGTAACTATGCGCCCATCACGCTGTAATAAAGCCAAAACAGGTGTTTTGTTTATTGTCCCTGTCCCGTTCTCATTCATTTGATCACGTTTAGCCTTATGCATGTTTTTATTCTTGCCACCAATGTATGTTTCATCCGCTTCAACCGTTCCTGACAGCATTCCCTCTAATCCGCCACTGGCCATTAATAACCGCACCTGATGACCCATACGCCACGCACATTTATAAGTGACACCTAACTGCCGTTGTATCTCTTTACCGCTTACACCGTTCCGCGTTGAGCTCATAAGGTAGATAACATAAAACCAGTCAACCAATGAGGTCTTTGTCTTTTCAAACACTGTCCCTGCTGTAGGATATAATTGATACTGACAATCTTTGTCCGAACACTGGTAAGCCCGGCGGCCGGCGATCCGCTTAAACGTGGTTGCCTGTGAACAGCAGGGACAACAAGGCATAGCCGCATAGCGCAACTTAAAGATCATATCCAAACAAACATCATCACTCGGATAGTCTTTGCGGAATTGGTTAATGGTATATCTCATAGCGTTTTTTATTTGTAGGTTTATGGAAACTTTATTTTATGACAAGAGAGCAAGCAACCGCTTTAATTAAATTGAACAAACATCTTATTGGCGAATATCATGGTGATAAAAAGATAATACGAATTATTAAAGCACCTGCCGATGCTGATTACGACACTATATTTGCCCTAATTGCAAACTCAAACCCAGTGACGTACGAAGAGCCACAAAATTCCCATCGGGACTTTCGTATATTTCTCGTGACAGATCAAGTTCTTTCGGGGATTCACACACTTGAACCGATTCCATTGGACAATCGTATTCAAGGCTTCCGGGAATTGCCAATATAGAGACAGCTAAATACTTTCCACACTTCCATCCCGGATATTCATCCCTCGTTGATATAAGTATCGTTACACCTTTAGGTAAAGTGCTTTGAAATTCATCTATACACACATCAACAGCACTTAATAAGTTATTAAGCCTTGCTGCTATTTCACTAAATTTATTGCTTTTTTCAGCATCCGAACCTTGTTCGGCTAACTGTCTTTCGGGGATAAGCGCCTCTGCGAGAGACCCTGCTGGGACATGAATGACAGTTTTACTTTTATTTGCTTATTTTATCCAATCCTGCTTTTTATTATCGCGTAGTAATTACAACTTCTGCCGGTGCCATGCCATCCGCTGTGGCTTTTAAAATAATTTTGCCGGCCTTTCCTTTCGGGCGTACAATTGCCAAACACCTTCCTTCAAACGTTTTGGTTTCCGAACTGTGGAAACTTGCCAGTTCTGTCGGGCTTGCGCTGCCTGCGGCTGCCAGCTCGCCAACGCCGCTTATCGAAAATTTTATTGGGATGGCGGCCATGGGAACTACCTGGTTTTTGTCATCAACCACTTCCACCTGCACATAGGATAGGTCGTTCCGGCTGCTCTTAATATTCACGCGATCCGCCTTCAAAAGCAGCCGCCTCGGCGCCCCGGCGGTTTTAAATTCCACCGCGCCGGTTTGTTTGCCATCTTCCACATTTACCGCAGTGAGTGTGCCCGGCTCATAGGGGACTTTGAATTCAGCAGTTATGCTTCCGTCTGCAATTTTTTGCTCACCAATTACTTTACCATTTAGCATTAATCGAACCAAGTGCGCCCTTGAAAACACCCGCACATCCATCTGCTTTCCCTCCATTCCGGGCCAGGTCCAGCTTTGCGATTCCTGCGGCCAGCCCCAGCCGCTCACATTTTCAACCAGGCCTTCGGGAACAGGGGTATGCACCGCCATGGCGATAGGTTTGATACGCCATACCACATCCCGGTAAAAGGATTGCGGTTTTTTATTGCCGATAATATCGATATCGCCACACCATGCGTTATACCAGGGCCAGCCCAGGCTGAATGCATACTTTTTTGTTTTTTCGAAAGTGCTGTGACCGATCGACGCTTCACCCATGTAATCCACGGCCGTCCATACAAAATCGCCCAAAACATAAGGATGTTTTTCAACCATATTCCAGTTCTCCAGCGCAGCTGTAGGATAAGACTCGGTACCTATCATAATCCGATCAGGATATTTTTGGTGGTCCGTTTCATACTCGTTCAATTGGTAATTGTACCCACCGACATCCAGTTGGGCGTAAGCTCGGGCCGTGGTATCCCATTTATACCCGGGGTGGTCCCAAAATTGGCAAATGGCTTCAGTAACCGGACGGGTCGGGTCAAGCCGGTGAACTTCGCCAGTTAACTGCCTTTCAATCCTTAAGCCGGAGCTGTCCGCCCGCTCGTTAACTTCGTTGCCAATGCTCCAAAAAATAACCGATGGGTGATTGCGATCCCTGAAGATCATGGCCTCCAGGTCTTTTTTCCACCATTCCTTAAAGTAGAGGTGATAATCCTCCGGATTCTTTCCTCTCTCCCAGCAGTCAAAGGCTTCGTCAATCACAAGCATGCCCAAACGGTCGCAGACATCGAGTAATTGTTTTGATGGTGGATTGTGGCTGGTGCGAATAGCGTTAAAGCCATTCTGCTTCAGGATCTCAATTTTGCGTTCCTCCGCCCGGTCTATGGTAGCCGAACCCAATAATCCATCGTCATGATGGATGCAGCCCCCTTTCAGCAGCACGTGTTTTCCGTTCAATGTCAGCCCTGTTGTGGCATCAACATGGATCGTCCGGATACCAAATGTAGTTTCAACGCGATCAACGGTTTTGCCCCCGATCTCGACCTCGGTAATCGCCCTATAGAGCCGCGGCTTTTCCACAGACCATAAAACAGGATGGGCAATTGCCAGGGTTTGACCATCGGTCAGGCTTGCATCCTTTTCCAGGTTTAACTTCCTTACAATGCGACCGGCGGTTTTTTTATCGGGACCGATAATCGTTGTGACGAGGCTTCCATTGGCTGCTAAACGCCCTCGATTATTGAGCGTAGAATTTATTGATATCCTGGCGCTTTTCCCGGTTGCAACAATCGTCGTAATATAAATGCCCCAGGGGGCGATATGAATTGGGTTGGTTACCGTTAACCATACATGCCTGTAGATACCCGAACCGCTGTACCAGCGGGAGTTTTTCCCCTCATTCCGCACCCTTACCGCCAACACATTTTCCTTGCCGGCTTTGTTGAGATATGGCGTCAAATCATAATAAAATGGGGTGTACCCATAAGGATGATTACCTAATTGATGGCCATTGAGCCATACATCCGAATTCATATACACCCCATCAAAATTGATATTGATGAGTTTGCCCTGCCATGCATCTGCGGTTAAAAATCTTTTACGATACCAACCCGTGCCGCCAACCGTAAATCCAACTGCGCCGTTCCCGACGGCATTCTTATTAAAAGGGCCGATGATCTCTCCGGGCTTTTGGTTTGGCAGATCCTCTATGCTCCAGTCGTGCGGTAAGTCAACTTTGCGCCAGTTGTAATCATTATAATTTGCTTGCTCTGCACCGGCTATGCTATCTCTTATAAAAAGCCAATGATCATCAAAAGGAATATTTCGCGACGAGCCTGATTGAACACTTTTTTTGGTTTGTGCGAACGCCCCGGCAACAGCGAGCGATAAGCAGAGCAATAGTCCTTTTTTCATCATCAGTTTATTTTGATTTCAATATTGAGTCAAACTCCTTAAACCGTTCTATTATCGCTTTGGCAATTATTTTATTTCCCTTATCAGACGGGTGTAAACCATCGTAGGTTAGGTTAAAGGCTTCTTTCGGATATGGGTACTCGTCAGTTACCGGGTTAAAAGGAATTTCGGTTGATTCGGAATACTTATAGTTTACATATAAGCCTGATTTTGGGTCTTTCAATCGCTTAAAGTTCACCATACGTTTAACCGGGAGCGAGCTGTTATGATAAAGGTCAACCACCGGAATATTGTCATACCGGCCGATGGAGTCAACAGCGATTGCAAATGCCTCTAAACTCTGGCCATTTTTTGTTTTGTATGATCCGTAGGCGTTGTTTTTGTAATCTCGCCAGTAAACAAAATCCGCGCGCTGCATAGGTGTGATCAACAGTATTTTCGCCTCCGGATTTAAGGTGCGTATTTTATTAATAATGATCCGGAATGAGCCGTAAACCGTGGAGTTGCCATTATTGGCTTTGTAGTCCTGCAGCTTGCCCAAAGGCCGGCCCTGCCACCAATCGTTTGTGCCTAAAAAAATGGAGTAAACATCGGCCTTTACTAATCCCAGGTTATCAATACGCTCCGCCACACCGCCCGACGTAATGCCGTTATAGCCCTTATTAATATAATGCCAATCGGTAAAATAGTCGGTAACACAGGATAAATAACCTTTTGTAACATGGTTGTTGGTCTCATCCAGGTGGTCATTGATATAAGTTATGGAATCGCCTATAGCAAGCCAGGTTGTTTCCCGGTTTTTGAACGCGCTAAAAACGCAGACTACGATTAGAAATACAAATGTTCGTTTGATAAATTTCATTTCGTTAATTGTTTTAACCTTTGTAAGCCTGGGTCTATCGCAGAAGACGCCGCGGCGACATAAAAGATGTCCAAGTGTTGTTTAAGTTACTGGTTATTCTTTTATCACCGTTTTGCCCTTGGTAATTCCATTTTCATTAAAGGCGTCCACAGCAAAGTAATAGGGTTTCAACCTGTTCAGGCTGTGGATGCTCAATGTATCGGTATCAAACACCTGGTAGTTTTCGTATAGTTTATTGGCCTGTGTTCCAAACCGGATATTGTAACCTATTGCCGTGGGGCTTTTTTGCCAGGCTAACTTTACATCGCGCCCGTCAATTGTATCACGTTTAGCTGTAATTGACGACACCGATTGGGGGGCCTTACCGCTGCCTTTCCCGAAAATACGCAAACCCGAAACCGCAAATTTCCCGTCAGGCACATGGTAATTGGTTAAACGTATGTAGCGCGCTGAAACGGGCGTAGCCAATTGCAGATAATCGTGCGGAACATCTGTCTTATTCAATGTTTTATCGGCGATCTTCTTCCACGTTTTTTTGTCGTTCGAATATTCGAGCAGATATTGATTGTATATAGCGCCAGAACGGCCAAGCAATTGCATCCCTTCTTCTGCAAAGTTGACCTGCACCGCATTTACTTTGTATGAATTTTTTAGATCGACCATTATCCATTCACCCTTATTTCCCGTCTGTGCGCTCCAATAGTTGCGGATATTTTCTGCTGTGGCATTTTCTTTCGGATGATTCGGTAATGATGAGGATACCTCAACAGGTTTGTCATAGGACAGCAGCATTCCGAACGGCTGATACTCCTCGGGGCCTTTCATTAGTTTTTGTGGCACTGTATGCGGGAAATCACCAAACCCGGTGTAGGTGTAAAACATGCCGTCCTTATCAAAAAACGCTGGAAAAAGCCCAAGGCGTCGTTCAAACGGATGTTTAACTGAAATCGTCATGGTAACGATGTGCCAGTAGTTTCCGTATTTATCCCGGAAGGTGCTGCTATGGCCGGCACCATTGACGAAGCCTTCCGGCTTGTATGAAAACGGGTTATTATCAGCTAAAATAAATGGGCCTAAAGGAGAATCAGCAATGTACAATCCGTCCGCATAACTTTTAAACTCCGTTCCCGGTACCGAATACTGCAGGTAGTATTTACCATTATGTTTGGTCATCCACGAACCTTCGAGGTAGGGACGTCTTTTTAAAATATTGTAATCACCGGGGCGTTCCCATCCAAAATCGTTGCTATTGGTATTGAATAATTCTGTTGGTTTACCAATTGGGTTGAGTGTTTTCCTGTCAAGCTCTATCGCCGAGATGGGTTTTGTGTTTGATAATCCAAAATAAAGATATAGGCGGCTGTCGTCATCTAAAAAAAGATCGGGGTCGCCGGCATTCATCATGAAACCATCTTTTGCAATATGCCAGCTTCCAGTTGAGGGATCGGCTGAACTGTAAATACGTTTATCAAGCCCCATAAAATAAACAGAATCGCCAATGACAACCGCCGCAGGCGCATAGTCTTCCAATGGAAGGTCTTTTGTAGTGATAAAACTCCAGTTTATCAAATTATCAGACGACCAGTACCCACCGGATTTTGACGCAAACAGGTAGTATTTATCTTTAAACATAATAAGCGCCGGATCAGCCGCTTCGCGCCTGGAAGGCTTTGCTAATTGGAAACGATAGTTCAGATTTAAAGGATTACATATTGCGGTGTGTTCAATAAGGGTTTGCGAATTAGCTTGAACCGCGGAGATCGTTAGAAATAGCGATCCAACGCTTCTTAAAAACAGATTTACTTTCATTTGGGTATCGTTACTAAATCCTACTTTTTACTATTGTGAGGTATTTACCTTTGCTAAAATTGCATGACTATCCAACTGGCAAAATATCCGATAGCCAGATTTATAACTGAAATAATTAAAAAGCTAATAAAAGCAAGGCCGATTATTTTAACTTTCGATGTATAGTTGAAGAACTGGGCATAACACCAGCACATTAAAACAAGGAGTATTGCCTGCTGAATTAAACTATATTGAAGCGTTACGGCATTGCCAAAAAAAAAGGCGAAAGGAAAAAGGGACAAACTAACAACAAGGAACAATCCTATCAGGAAAGTGTTTAAAACAAGATGTTCTGCAAGGTTGTATTGCTTTTTTTTAAAAATGACGTAGGAGACCAAGGTGATCGTTATGATCAAAATTAAACAGTCAAAAGCAAAATGATCGGTGATCCAGGTAATAATTTTTCCGGAGGCGCCTGTTATGTCGTCTGTTGGCCCGATCAAAGGCGTTTTAAATTGACTGAAAATAAAATAATGATAGAGCAATCCATAAAAAGTGGCGAGTAAAATAACAAAGGATAATGGCTGAATGTGCTTAACTCTTTTTCCTTCTATAAATTCCCGGATGGTGTTGCCAGGTCTTGTCAGAAGCTCCTTTGCAGTGAATAAAATTCCTTTTTCAAAATGAAACAGCGCATGTTGCAGATCATGCAAAATAAAATGTATGTTCAGTTTGTGGGTGCTTGTCGACTGCCCGCAATAACTGCAAAAATTGCCCGAAACTTGGTTACCGCAATTTTTGCAGATACCGGTATCATTTACTTTATGAGCAGATTTTTTTAACGTTTTCGCCATTTGCTGTCTTTACTTATTTGCCATTGGTAATTTGTTAAATTCTATCCCATTACTTTTTTAGTTCCCCCGAAAGTACATCAATAGCTCTTTTTTGTACACAATAGGTTTCGATTCAATGACCAGGCCTGCGGCGACTATTTTTTCAATTCATCAATAGCTACCTGCGGAACCATCACTTTATGGTCTTTCTCTACAACCGTAGTCTTGGTCAGCGTAAACGATTTAGAAAGTTTAATATCCTCGCTCGAGGCGCCGATCTTTACTTCATATTTTCCCGCGTCAGCTACCCATGCTGTGGCATCGGTATTAAACGAAGCCAGGTCCTTGGGATTAAGCGTTAACATAATCGTTTGCGATTCTCCCGGTTTTAACAACCCGGTTTTGCCGAACGCTTTTAGCTCTTCCGACGGTTTATCAAGCCCGGTATGCGGCGCAGTCAAATACAGCTGCACAACTTCCTTGCCTGCCACTTTGCCGGTGTTGGTGATGGTTACAGTAGCATTAAGTTTTTTATTGAAGACTGCGGCGCTCAACTTTAAATTGCTATAAGAAAAGCTGGTATAGCTTAGGCCGTAGCCAAAGGGATAGGCTGTTTTAACGCCGAAGGTGTTGTAATAGCGGTAACCTACATAAATACCTTCGTTATAAACACTTTCGGCAGGACGATCAGCCGGTGTGCCGGGAAAGCTTTTGGCCGACGGCACATCCTCATAATTAACCGGGAAAGTTTGGGCTAATTTTCCTGACGGATCGACCGCGCCGGTAAGCACATCGGCAACCGCATTTCCGGCTTCCAGGCCGGGTTGCCAGGCTAATAGGATGGCGTCGGGAATGTCCCGCCATCTGGCCGTTTCAATCACGCCGCCAATATTCAAGACTACTATCAGCTTTTTTCCTTTCGCATGAAAGGCATCGGCTACCGCTCTTATCTGCGTTGTTTCGGCATCCGAAAGGTTAAAGTCGGCCAATTTACGGTCGGCGCCTTCGCCGGCATTGCGGCGAATAGTAAAAATGGCTATATCGTCCTGGTTTGCTGCTGAACTGATGTCGGTTGCGGTCAAGTCCGGTTCGGGAATTAAATGAGGGCTTCCCAATACCATATTTTTTTCAGGGTATGCTTTCAGATCTGCATTAATTTGCGCCGTGTACAACGTTTTCAAGCCCTCGTCTGGAACGTAGCCCATTTTCGAAAGACCCTTTTCAAGCGCTACTTTATAAGCCACCACAACCGCGCCGCTTCCCGTTCCGCCAATGACCGGTTTATAACTGCCTACACCAAAAAGGGCCACCTTTTGGCCTTTGTTTAAAGGAAGAGCGGTATTATTGTTTTTCAATAACACCATGCCCTGCGCTGCGGCTTCGCGGGATAGGTCCGCATGAGCTTTTAAGTCGGGGGTGTTGGAATATTGATATTTTTTGAAAGAAGGAGTTTTAAGTATATATAATAAAACCCGCTCTACATTCTGGTCGAGCACTTTAACATCCAGTGTCCCGTTTTTTACCGCATCAATTATTGCCTGCTGCTGCCTGGGTGTACCTGGTTCAAGCAGGTCGTTTCCTGCTTTCATCTGGGCGACGGCATCTTTACCGCCGAACCAATCGGTCATTACCATGCCTTTAAAGCCCCATTCATCGCGTAGTATCGTGGTGAGCAGGTCATTTCTTTCGGAGGCATATGTTCCGTTGATCTTATTGTAGGAGCTCATTACCGTCATGGGTTGGGCGCGCCTTACAGCAATCTCGAAGCCCCTTAAATAAATCTCCTTTAGCGCCCGTTCGCTGATGATGGCATTGACCGCATTACGGTTGCTCTCCTGGTTATTGGCCGCAAAATGCTTGATAGATGTCCCAACACCATTGGATTGGATACCGTTCACCATTGCTGCTGCCATATTGCCCGTAACGTAAGGGTCCTCCGAAAAATATTCAAAATTACGGCCGTTTAAAGGGTTGCGCTGGATATTCATTCCCGGCGCCAGGATTACGTCCACGCCGTATTCTTTGATCTCGTTCCCAAAGGCTACACCCACCGCTCGCACCAGAGAAGTATCCCATGAGGAAGCTAATAAAGTACCCACCGGCCATGCCGTTGCATAGTAAGATTTCGTGCTGTCGCCTTTGCGGAAAGGATCTATACGGACACCCGCCGGCCCATCAGAAAGCACCGTACCGGGAATACCGAAACGATTAATGCTCATAGTATTGCCGGCAGCGCCGGGTACCCTCCCATCTGCTTCGCCTATAACAGTGCCGTGGCCCTGGAAACGCATACCGGTACCGGCAACTATCGATACCTTTTCTTCAAGCGTCATCTTTTTAACAATCTCGCCAACAGGGTCTTTCCCCAATTGCGGTAATTTTTCCTGTGCGAAAGCGAGCTGCCCAATGAGCAAAAACGCCGCAACAGCAACCTGGCGGTGCAGTACAACCTTCATGGCAATTTTTTTAAAATATTGTTGTTAAAATTATTTATTCTCTTTTACCCGCGCACCTAAGCCTCGAAAATACCCCCGGAGGCGCTGAGGCAGCCTCCGGCGGCGAGCGATATAGTACCTCTTTCTTTACTTGCTTTTTAACTCATCAATTGCCACCTGTGGCATTAGTGCTTTGTGAACTTTTTCAACTGTCATCGTCTTAGCCAGGGTAAATGATTTCGTTAATTTAATATCCTCGCTCGATGCGCCGATCTTTACCTCATATTTTCCTGCGTCAGCTATCCAGGCTGAAGCATCGGTATTAAACGAAGCCAAATCCTTTGAATGGAGTGTAAAGGTGATGGTTTGCGACTGGCCGGGTTTTAATAAACCGGTTTTGCCAAAGGCTTTCAGCTCTTCTGCTGGTTTATCAAGCCCGGTTCTGGGGGCACTTAAATAAAGCTGTACCGCTTCTTTCCCGGCAACTTTCCCGGTATTGGTGATCGTTACAGTGGCAGTAAGTTTTCCGTTAAAAGAACTACTGCTCAACGCAAGATTACCGTAGGAAAAGCTGGTGTATGAAAGGCCGTAGCCAAATTCGTAAGCAGGTTTTACCTTAAAGGTATTATAATACCGGTAGCCTACGTAAATACCCTCCTGGTAAATAACCTCGGCCGGTACTGACTTTCCAAACATGCCCTGGGTGGCTTTTTCAGGAAATTCCTTACCTGGGAAGTTTTTAGCCGACGGCACATCGGTGTAAGCTGCCGGGAAAGTAGTCGCCAGTTTGCCGGAAGGATTCACTTTTCCGCTTAAAACATCAGCAATGGCGTTGCCGCCTTCTTCACCCGGTTGCCAGGCCAGCAATATCGCATCAACCTTATCGCGGAACGTCGTAACATCAATCACCCCGCCAATATTCAGCACAGCTATAACCGGTTTATGTTTTGCATGAAAAGCATCAGTAACCTGGGTTATCATAGCTGTCTCCTGGCTGGTTAACTCATAGTCGCCATCCATTTTGCGGTCGTTACCCTCGCCCGCGTTCCGGCCGATATATACAATGGCAATATCCGAAGCATCTGCCTTTTGCGCTGCACTGCCTCCGTCAACGGTATACTCAGGAGCAAACGGCGTTGGGTTCATTATTTCCTGCACTAAACCTTTTTTGGGATGCTTTGAGGCGTAATCCTTCAGATAATCTTTATAGCTTTTTTGGAGCTGGGCGTCCACCTTGTAACCGGCATTTGTCAATCCGTCAGCCAGCGATATGGCGTACGGTTTATTCACGTCGCCGCTGCCAGTGCCCCCGGCAATAAGGTCGTACCCATGCGTGCCGAAAAGCGCAACGGAAGCTCCGGTGTGTGTTGGGAGCGCATTGCCAGTGTTTTTCAATAAAACCATACTTTCTGCCGCGGCCATTCTTGCTACCCGGGCATGTGCCTTCAGATCGGCTTTGTTGGGATAATTAAAGCCTTTGGCAGTAAGCGTTTTCAGCAGCACATTCAAAATACCTTCAACGTTTTTATCAAGAACCACTTCCGAAAGCTTTCCACTTTTTACCGCATCCACCAGGGCTTTGACTTGAGCCGGCGAACCGGGCATCAGCAGGTTGTTACCGGCTTGCATTTGTGCTACGGCATCTTTGCCGCCAAACCAGTCGGTCATCACGAAACCTTTAAAGCCCCAGTCGTCGCGCAGTATTTTGGTGATGAGGTCATTGCTTTCCGACGTGTAGGTGCCGTTGACCAGGTTATAGGAGCTCATTATTGTCCATGGCTGCGATTTTTTTACCGCGATCTCGAAGTTGCGCAGGTAAATTTCGCGCAAAGCACGTTCACTGATGATCTCGTTTACCGAATTACGGTTGGTCTCCTGGTTATTTGCCGCAAAATGCTTAAGGGCAACGCCCACGCCCTGCGACTGTATACCATTGATAATTGCTGCAGCTGATGATCCTGAGATCAACGGGTCTTCCGAATAATATTCAAAGTTACGGCCACCAAGCGGGTTACGATGTATATTAGCGCCGGGGCCTAGTATAAAGTCGATACCATAGTCTTTAATTTCTTCGCCGAATGCAACACCTACTTTGTGTATTAAGGTCGTGTCCCAGCTTGAGGCCAGGAGTGTGCCTACGGGCCATGCGGTGGAAAAGGCGTTGTTTGCCGAGTCCTTAGCAGTCATTGCCCATCTGTGAATGCCCGAGGGGCCATCGGCCATACTTGCGGATGGTATGCCGAACTTTGCAATAGGAACGGTATGACCTGAAATAGCGAAAATTTTATCGGGTGTATCGTCAGTGGAGCCCATGTTGAGGCCCGGCAATGAAAAGCCCTTACCCACCACTATCTTCACCTTTTCTTCCAGGGTCATATGCTTTATAATGTCTTTGACCGGGTCTTTACCAAATTGCGGTAAATTACCTTGTGCAAAAACAGATTGTCCAACAAGGAGCAAGGTCGCAACAGCAACCTGCATAATAAACGATTTTTTCATACCTGTTTTGATTGGATCAACCGTCTATTTATTCTCTTTAACCCGTACACCCACAGCGTCGAACATGCCCATCAGGCTACCCTTAACATCATCGGCGTCTACCGGTTCAAGGGTAAGCGTAACATCATAGCTTTGGATGGTGAAAGCTGCGGTAATAGTTTTATCCTTTTCCTCGATCGAAGTGATCTTGGTCAATTCTTTACCTGTTGAGTCCTGTACAGCGCCGGCTAATTTGCCGTCTTTCCTTTCAAAAACGAAAGTCATTTTTGCATCCCCATTAGGCGTACCCTTTACCACTACGTTCCATTTGCCTGGGAAGTAATCGGTGGTGGTTGTAGCGGCAGTAGTAGTAGCAGTTTGCGCGTTAACCGTTAGCGAGATCATAAGTCCTGCTATCAGTGTAAAAATTAAGCTTAGTTTTTTCATGATTTTTTCTGTTTTAATTTTGATTTTGTTTATTGCGTATTTTTGACGGAATAAATGTATTATTGTTACATGGCAATTCCAAATTTCATTGCGTAATTTTAACACAATGAATTCGGTCCAGTCTTATTTCATCACAATTTCGATATTTCCGCTCTTTAGACCGTTTGCTGTTGCTTTTAAAACTGCTGTGCCTTGCCTTCCGTTAGGCCTGATGATATCCAGTGCCCTGCCCTCGTAAACCATTTTATGGTTTTGCTGAAAACTCGACATATCCGATGGGTTGCCATTACCTACGCCTGCTATCACAGCCTTCCCCGACAGTTGGAAAGTAACTTCCAAATCATCAACCGAAGGTACCACATTCCCATTGCCGTCGATGATTTCCACGCTTACAAATGACAAGTCATTTTGGTCCGCTTTTATTGTCCTTCTGTCAGCCACCAGCCTGATCGCTACGGGCTTACCGGCGGTTGACAGCCTGCTTGAGCCGGTCTCTTTCCCGTCATCGAAGCTTTTTGCTATTAATATTCCTGGCTGATAGGTTATTTGGAAGGTAGCGGTGACAGATCCTTCCGGAATAGCCCGTTCGGCAATTACTTTTCCATTTAATTCCAGCTTTACCATTTTGCTTCGCGAATAAACATCTACCTGCATCATCTTTCCTTCCTGGCCGGGCCAGGTCCAGCTTTTTAACTCATCCGGAACTCCCCAGGTCGCTATAGCTTCTTTTTGCCCAACCGGGATTGGGCGATGTACCAGCAACTCGATTGGGCTGTTGCGCC
>Ga0207132_1075_pt1 | contig 21809 bp, 16 predicted proteins | sample Alteio_BWMinHeat_14_FD_153554 | JGI IMG/M metagenome (GOLD analysis project Ga0207132, IMG submission 153554) | Enriched cells from forest soil in Barre Woods Harvard Forest LTER site, Petersham, Massachusetts, United States -... | ecosystem: Environmental > Terrestrial > Soil > Temperate forest >...
CTTGTGGCGAAAAGACCCACCCAGGCGGCGCGGCCTACAGGGGGAAGCAGGAGGAAGTGGGGATTGACGCCGGGATGAACGAGGGCATCGAGAAGGCGGAGAAGTAACGGAGTGCCGAAGATGACGGTATTTTGCGCAAGACCGGGATTTGCGATTGCGGGAACGATGCTCGAATGGAGTACACCGTAGATTAGGGCGGGAACGGCAAAGATAAGACCGACTAGCGGACCGGAGGCACCCACATCAAAGAGAGCACGGGTGGTGCGAATCGGCGAACGAATTAGGATGAAAGCGCCGAAGGTGCCGATTAGTGAGGGGAACGGGATGAAGAAGGGGTAGGTGGAGTGAATGTGATGGTGGCGGCAGGCGAAGAAATGGCCTAGTTCGTGGGCGAGAAGAATGGTTAAAAGGGTGGCCGCGAAGGGCAGGCCAGCGAGAAGGCTTACGGGATTCTTGTAGAAGAGCGTGAAGGCGCGGAGAAACTCGTCAATGGAAGCAGCTTGATTGTTGGCGTAGGCAATGGCGAATTGCGTGCCCGCGGTCAAGCAGGTGCAGAGCGTCACGAAAAACAGGGCGACGGCTAGGATGAGCGATTTGACGGAAGGGCGCGGGCGAACGGGAACGTAAAATTGTGCGCGCGGGTCAAGGGCGTTCCAATCATTGGGGATTGGGAGAGTGTCTAGTGCGGAATCGGAAGGTGGTGTGGTCACGGAGAGATTAAAAGCTCGAAAAGATTCACCAAAGACTAGTACAGCATAGGTGGAGGAGTTTGCGCCAGCGCGTCAAAAGGGGGGCGAGGTTCAGTTGGAGAGACGGCCGTATGGCTTTGGGTCTGATTGTCCGTCAATTGGTTCCGTTCAAAACCACCGATAGCGCGGCGCCTTGTGTTGCGGCCGTGCCTGCGGGCGTCAAGGTGCCATTGCTTTTAAGGGTGTCTATCGAGACCGAGGCGCCATTTTCATTTGGCACGAAGGCGAAATGGCCAGAGGGGATCGATGGCAATGCGGAAGGGTTCGAATCCTGTCGCGACCGTGGCAACCAGGGTCAAGGTCCCATTCGCGGCGCTGATAGTGAACATCGAGACGGTGTTGTCCAGCCGATTCACCACATAGGCGAATTTGCCGGAAGGATCAACGGCCACTGATGTAGGTTGATTTCCAGATGTAACGGCGCTTGGCGTATTTGGGGTCAAAACTCCGGTGACGACCAGTATATGGGTACGCGACGCCAGATAAGTGATATTGGATTCCTCTTATTTGTCCGGTCGGCGGGTTTCGACCGCCGAACGATGGTGTCCGAGTGGACAGTGACTCAAGCAGCACCGTGACCGCCATCGTCAAGCGTTGTGATGGCAATGGCGGTGCGCGCGGACTATCCTGAATTATTCCGGACGGAGGGCAAAACGGATGGGATTCACTGAAAACCCTCGGGTAAAACGCCGTTGTTTCCTTAGGTGCGCAACCGGCATTGCCGCGGTCTTTCTCGTGGCTCCGGGTGGTCGTGCGCAGACTACTACTCGAGCCACGCCCGACATGCCATGGTCCGAGGACCTAAACAAATATCCCGGATTGTTACCGGAGTTCGGCAAGTTAGTCGAGAAGCTCCAGCAGAACATCCAGTTTCCGCCGAGGCGAAGCGAAAGCCGTATCTTGCCCCTTTTGCCGGAGTCAACGATGTCTTATGCCGCGTTTTCCAACTACGGTGGCGTAACAGAACAAGCGCTGAAAATTTTGCGGCAGGAGCTCGAGGAGAGCGCTGTGCTGCGCGACTGGTGGCAACATGGGGACTTGGCCGCAGCCGGGCCAAAGCTGGAAGATTCCTTGGAAAAGTTCTCCGAACTTCACCAGTATCTGGGTGAAGAAATTGTTGTGGCGGGCTCGCTGCAAGGCCGGAATCCCAGCTTGTTGCTTGTTGCGGAGGTACGAAAGACGGGGCTGAAAAAATTCCTTCAGGAAACGATCGCTCAACTTGGCGGAGGATCGAAACAAGGTGTGCGTGTTTTGGACCTGGCGGAACTCGCTGCTGCAAAGGACTCTGACTCGCCTAAGGACTTTGTCGTTCTGGTACTGCCTGATTTTGTTGTTGCCGCGAGCGATCTGGCCACGCTGCGTAGCTTTACTGCCCGGCTGGACCGCCATGGCCGGGAATTTGTCTCGACTCCGTTTGGTCAGCGTGTCATGAAGGAGTATGAAGGAGGTTTGACAGTTTTGGCGGCTGCTGATGTGCAAAAGATCATCGATGAAGTTCCCGGTGGAGCTAGGCAGAACGCGACCTTCCAGCGCAGCGGATTTGCCGATGTGAAGTATTTGGTGTGGGAGCACAAAAGTGTGGCGGGCCGGGATGTAAGCCTAACGGAATTGAGCTTTGGTGCTCCTCGGCATGGTTGGGCATCCTGGCTGGCGAAGTCAGGACCGCTGAACAGTCTGAATTTTGTTTCTCCCAAGGCGATACTGGCGGGCACCGTGCTACTCAATAACCCTGCGCAGATCTTCGAAGATCTCAGGGAGCTGGAGAGTGCCTCGAGTTCGAATCCCTTTGCGTCGCTCGCGGCCTTTGAAAAGATATTGAAACTCAGCCTGAAAGACGATTTGCTCAGTACCCTGGGAGGTGAACTCACCGTGGCGCTGGACAGTCTGGATCCTGGGAAGCCTGGATGGAGAGCAATCCTGGGTGTTCGAGATGTCGGCCATTTGCAGCAAACGTTGAATACGTTGATAGCAGCGGGGCATGTCGAAGCGCAGCAGTTCGAGGATGGTGGAGTCACTTACAACACGGTGCAAATTCCTTCTTCGCCTGCGCCCATGGAAATCGGCTATGCGTTTGTGGATGGGTATCTGGTCCTCGGGTCAAGCCGTGAACTTGTTGCGCAAGCGGTTCGGCTCGATCAGCACGGCGAGTCGTTGGGAAAGTCAAGCACGCTTCTGGCGTCACTGCCATCTGGCCACGCCTTGGAGGCTTCTGCGTTGATTTATCAAGACCCCGTTGCCATGACTTCGCTGCGATTGCGGCAGATCGCGCCCGACATGGCGGAGTCTCTTCGGCAGATTTCGAGAGGTGCAACGCCAGCGGTGGTCTGCCTCTATGGTGAGGAAAGGTCCATTCGCGAGGCAAGTGTCAGCGGCGCGTATGGTTTAGGTGCGGTTTTGGTCGTGGCGGCAATCGCGATTCCCAACTTGCTGCGTTCGAGAATCGCTGCCAATGAAGCGAGCGCGGTGGGTAGCGTACGCACGGTGATCAGTGCCCAAGTTACCTATGATGCCGTTTATCCGCGAAGAGGCTATGCTCCCGATCTGGCCACGCTCGGCATAGATCCCCATGGGCCGGTCGCCGGTTCGCAACAGCGCGCGGGTTTCCTTGGCGATTTGGCCAATGAAAGCTGTACGGGTGGCGCCTGGTGCACGAAATCCGGATATCGCTTTACTGTTAGATCGATCTGCAAACAACATCTTTGCGAGGAATATGTGGTGGTGGCTACGCCCGTGGATAGCAACACGGGAACAAGGAATTTCTGTTCGACCTCCGACGCGATTGTTCGCTACAAAGCCGGCGCTCGATTGGCCTCGCCGCTCAGCGTGGCGGAATGCAGGGCGTGGTCGCCGTTGCGATAGCCGTAACAGCAGAGACCCTGGCGAGAATTCATTTTTTCAAATGGAATGTGCTGAAGGCCGTGGCTGCTAGCAACACATGGGCCTCCGCGGGATCAGCTGGCACAAGCTCTATTCCTGCGTTCGCATTCGGTCGGGACGGCGTCTTGGTCCGGAAGTAGTAGGCTTTGCCAGCTTTCGCGGTGAAGCCGATCGCCGCCGTGGAAGAGTTGACCACACTCTGGAGTTTCGATTGTGCGCTAATGCACAAGTGGCGATCGCCCACGGGAAAGAAAAAGTAAGACCTGTAGCCGTTAGCGCCTACTCATGTGCCATCAACGCCGAATCTCGTTGGCGGCGTTGCAATGTGGAAGGCAACATAGTCGGCCCAAACTGCGCCAATCACGTATACCAACGCCTTGCCAGTGTCGGGCTGTGCCGTTGGGTGCTGCTTCCTGTCCGTTTTCACATCAAAGTGAACTTCATTCGCGCCGCAGCCGGCAGCCGCGAGAGCGTTCGCCGCGGAATCCTAAGCAACAGCGGGAGAAGCAAACAGCAGCACAACCAAGGCAGTCCGGAGCATGCTGGAGCCTCTTTCGAGTGGCTAGTTCTATGTATCGGACGTGCCTGAAGGGTGTTCCGTTACCACCTAGCAACTGCTATGCAGCGGGGTTTGTTTCGAGCGGCGAGCGGTTATGACTTTTTTGCGGCCTCGATGCCTTGAAGTTCTTTGCCGGGTTTGAAGCGCACGGCTTTGCCGGGGGGGATGCTGACTTCTTCGCCGGTGCGGGGGTTGCGGCCGATGCCGGTTTTGCGGGGCTTCACGCTGAAGACGCCGAAGCGGCGGAGTTCGATGCGCTGGCCGCGGCCGAGAGCTTGCTTTAGGGATTCGAAGACCGTTTCGACAGCTTGCTCGGCTTTGGTGCGGCTGATAAGAGTTCTGGCTACAACCGCGTTCACGATGTCCAGCTTGATCACACGTGCCTCCCGCTTCTGTGGCAAATGCTAGAGGGTGCGCCGTAGGTTGTCAAGACGAGACGGGTAAACTACACTGTGTTTCCTTTTGGCGAACTTTTTTTGGCGCTGCGAAATTCATTGGAGGATTGAGGAGGCGTGGATGTCCGTTAAGCCAGACCGGTGGATCCGCAAAATGGCGCTGGAACATAAGATGATTGAGCCGTTCACCGACCGGCAGGTGCGCGAGGGTGTGATCAGCTATGGAGTTTCGTCATATGGCTACGACATCCGTGTGGCGGACGAATTTCAGATTTTCACGAATGTGAATTCGACAATTGTTGATCCCAAGCATTTCGATCCGAGGTCACTCGTGCCGTTCAAAGGTGACGCGTGCCTGATTCCCCCGAATTCATTTGCGCTGGCTCGGTCGGTGGAATATTTTCGGATACCGCGGAATGTTTTGACAATCTGTTTGGGGAAGTCGACGTACGCGCGCTGCGGAATTATTGTGAACGTGACGCCGTTTGAGCCGGAGTGGGAGGGGTTTGTGACGCTGGAGATCAGCAACACCACTCCTTTGCCGGCGAAGATTTATGCGAATGAAGGGTTGTGCCAGGTGCTTTTCTTTGAGTCGGACGAAGATTGCGAAGTGAGTTACAAGGACAAGAAGGGGAAGTACCAGGCGCAGAGCGGGATTGTCTTGCCCCGGTTGTAAATCTAGAGTTGTAAATTCATATCGGAGTGGAAATTTGCGTGAGTCTGGTGTTGGAGACGGGATATTTGTGTTCGCGCCAGGCTTCCAGGCCGCCTTCGAGGGGGCGAATACGCGCGATGCCTTGTTTTCTAAGGAGGAGCGCCACACGGGCGCTGGTGGCTTCGTTTGGTCAAGTGCAATAGAGAATGATTTCGCGATCGCGTGGCAGACGGTCGTTTTTCTCTTCGAGCTCCTGGGCGTCCATGCGGAAGGCGCCGGGAATGGTTTCGGGATCGGCTTCGAAATCCATGGAGTGACGAAGATCGACGATGACGACGTCCTCGCCGGCATCGAGCTTTTCCTTCAATTCTTCGACGGTGATCCTTGCGATGCGGAGTTCGCGCATGAAGCGGCGGCGCGCGAGGAACTTATATCCCAGATAGGATGCCAGAGCGCCAATCAGAATGACGGCGAGCCAGCCGCCGAGGGAGGCGGCATGTTCGGCGATGCGCTCGATCTGGCCGCTGAAAACGTAACCGATGCCGAGGAAAGTGGCGGCCCAGAGAAGCGAACCGGCGATGTCGAAGATCAGAAAGCGCCTAAGGCGCATCTGGAAGACACCGGCTAGAGGAGGGGCGACGGTGCTGAGGCCGGGAAGGAACTTGGCGAAGATAAGCGAACGTGCCCCCTGCTTCGAGAACACTCCTTCGGTGCGGCGGACGCAGGAGTCCGGCTCGATGGAGATTTTGCAAAGGAATTGCAGCACTTTGATGCCTTTACGGAGGCCAAGCTGATACCAGATGGAATCGGCGGACACCGCCGCCAGCGCGACGATGAAAAGCGACGCAAAAATGTTTAACTGATGGGAGCCCGCCAGTGCGCCTGCGGCCAGCAGGAGCGGAAGCGAAGGAACGGGGACGCCGGCTTGTTCGGCGAAGACCCAGGCGAGCAAGACGACATGGCCGTGATGGAGGAGGAATTCTAGCGTGCGGTGCATTTGGCGGGGCTGAGTCCTCTGTACCTCTTGTAAACGACTATTGAGAGACGATAGGAGAAGTATGCCCCCAGCGGCCCGACATGACAAATTCGGTTAAAGGCTTGCGTGTTCGCGGAGCAACCTCGCGATCGCGCAGTTTTTGGGGGAGCGAATGGGGATCTCCGGGATAGCCGAGGGCCATGGCTGCGATGGGTTCCCAGTCCTCGGGAATTTCAAAGACTTGTTTGGCTTTGGCGGGTTCGAAGCCGGCCATCTGGTGAACGCCAAGGCCCCTATGAGTGGCTTCTACGGTGAGCAGGGCGGTGGCGGCTCCGGTATCGTAGAAAGCGTTGCGGTTTGGCGTGCCATTGGCGCGGAATTTGAGGCCGGCGACGGCAAGAATGAGAACCGGGGCGTCTTTGGCCCAACCGGCGTTGAATTCCACGAGCACGCTGAGCGTTTTCGCGTAGGCTTCCGCATCGTCTTTTGTGGCAACGAGGTAAGCCCAGGGTTGTTCGTTGTTGCTGGAGGGAGCCCAGCGCGCGGCTTCGAACAGGCTGGCTAGAACCGCAGGTTCGACGGGTTTGTTGGCAAAAGCGCGGGGGCTCCAGCGATCGCGGATGAGATCGTGCACGGGAAAACTTATGGGAGCCGGTTTCTGCATGCGTTTCTTCCTTCGGATGGATAGATTTGATGATCGAGCGCGGGCGGGAGGTACACGCGCGAAATCGCAATGAACTCTTACTTCCTTACTTCCTTATTCTCTGGCTTCGCCCGGAGCGAAGGGGGACTTATCGTTTCGCTCCGGAGGAGGCCGAGTCTTCCGCCCGCAAGGCCAGCGCGTTTATGCGCCCGATTGCTTGGGTCCTGACTACTTTGCGCCTGATTACTTGGCGGCCTTCGGAATCATTTCGGCGTCGATAGTGATGGAAACTTCGTCGCCAACGACGACACCGCCATTGTCCATGGTTTGGTTCCACTTCACGCCAAAATCCTGGCGGTTGATCTTGGTAGTGGCATTGATGGCCATGCGCTGGTTGCCCCAGGGATCCTTGACCGGGGCGGTGGGACCATCCACATTCAACACGACTTCTTTGGTGATTCCGTGAATGGTCAGGTCGCCGGTGATTTTCAGTTTGCCGGGTGAGACCTGTTCGACTCGCTTGGACTTAAATGTAATGGTGGGGAAGTGTTCGGCGTCGAAGAAATGATCACTGCGGAGATCCTTGTCGCGGTCGGGCTGGCGGGTGTCCACGGAATTCACGTCAATGGCCACGTCCACGGACGATTTGGTGATGTCTCGGTCATCGAACTGCACGGTTCCCTTGACGCTGGTAAACGCGCCGCGAACCGTGGAGATGGCCAAATGCTGGACGGCGAATTGTGCCGCGGAATGCGCGGGGTCGATTTGCCACGTGGAAGTTACTGCGGCGGCGGGCAGGGAAAGAGCCGCTGCCAGTCCGGCGGTGACGGCGATGCGAGAGAAAACTTGGCCCATCGGTGTTGCCTCCTTATGTGAGTGCTGCGGTTGAGCAGCTTCATGCTTGCTGCGTTTGCTGCGTTTACCCCCGTTCGCGAGCGCGGACCTCCTCCAACAGCTGGACAAGAGTCTTTAAGCGTCGAGCGGGCAGGTGGTGAAACTGACGCTTGTGAAGCTCGCGAACAGGCTGATCGAGACTTTTCAAAAGAGCTAAACCCGCGGCGGTGATGCGAGTCTTGATGACCCGGCGGTCATCGGTCTGGCGAGCGCGGGAAATGAGGGCGCGCTCTTCCATGCGGTCGAGGAGTCGTGTCATGTCGGGGTCGTGAGAAATCATGCGTTCGGCGATGGCGCGGCAAGCGAGGCCCTGGGGTTCGGCGCCGCGGAGAATGCGGAGGACATTGTAGTGCGTCCCGGTAAGCCCGTGGGGCTTGAGGAGCTGCTCGGCTTCGAGGCCCAGGGAGTCGGCGGTCTTCTGCAGGGAGATGAAGATGGTGTCCTCCACGGGAAGAGCCATGTGCGAGGGATGGCGGCGACTCACGGGGCTACGATAGTTGTTATCACGACTAATGTCAAGAGGAAATAATTGCGCCAGCCAAAATAGAACGGGACGGAAGGGACCAGGCCAAAAGGCCTTTGCCTAGTGCGCTTGGGCAAGGGGGCGCAGCGGGCTGGGCCCTCACAAGAGATTCGCCGCGCGTAGCCCATTGCTGGTGAAAAACCCGCGCTACGGTTTGCGAACGGGGCGAAGGTGGATTTCGCTGAGGAAGCTTTGCGGGCTCTGGGTTACGATCATTTCGACGGCGTGGGCTACGTCTTCCGGTGAAAGCAGTTTGCCGGGGTCCTTTCGGCCGCGGGCGGAAAACTCGGTGGCGACGCCGCCGGGGCAGATCACGCTGACGCGAATGCCGTGCTCGCGGAGATCTTCGGCCATGCAGGCGGAAAGGCCTAAGAGGCCCCACTTGGAGGCGCAATAGATGCCGCCGCCGGCGAAGGCGTTGCGGCCAGCCAGAGAACTGATGTTGATCATGTCGCCGGAGCCGCGCTGGATCATCGTGGGGGCGACGGCGCGCGAGACCAAGAAGACGCTTTTGAGATTTGTGTCGAGAACGCGGTCCCAGTCGGCTTCGGTTTTTTCATGGGTCGGGCCGAACAGGCCCATGCCGGCATTGTTGACTAGGATGGAGATCGCACCGAGCGTGTTTTGGGTCTTGTCCACGAGGGTGGTTACTTCGGCGGACCGCGAGACGTCGGCAATCTCGGAAAAGATAGGCGAGCCGGAATTCTTGAGCTCGGCTTCGGTCGCGGCAAGAGCCTGCGCATCACGTCCACAGATGGCCACTCCCGCCCCGAGCTTGGCCAGGCGGAGAGCGATGGCTCGACCTATGCCGCGATTGCCCCCTGTGACGAGGGCGACGGCTCCGGAGAGCGGGGAGGTTTGGCGCAACCATGAATTTATAGATGCTTTTTGAGCCATTTGAATTCTTCCTCTCGCTTGCCACCTTTTTTGTGCGAAACTCATCTTAGCATCCAGGAGTCTCGGCAGTTCCCTCATGGCTTGGGATCCTCAAAGGTAGGTGGGGAAGTCGGAGAGAAGCTCGTAGGCCAATGGAATGCTTCCACAGGCGCTTCAAATCTTTCTGTGATGATGGCTTGCGGATACACCGGGGCTTTTCCTATAATTCCCAAGTTTTGGAAGCACCGCAATTATTGGCAGTGGCAGTCGACGCAAGACCGGCAACGGAAAATCCAGATTTGAAACTTGGGCGAGGAGAGTGGGAATGAGTGGAACACGCAAAGTGGCAGGCCTCGCGATTGTCGCGGCGCTTTGTCTGATTCTGGGGAACGGGCTCAGCGCGCTGGCGCGGCCGCAAGCGCCGGCGGCGGGAGGGCAGGACGCCGGGCCGGGGAAGCAGCCGTATACCATGGCGGAGTACAACTCGTATCAGGCAGCAGCGGCGGAGAAGAATCCGGCGCAGCAGATCAAGGCGCTGGACGACTTTGTCTCGAAGTATCCAAACTCGGCTTTGCTGATTTACGTTTATCCGCTCTACGTCCAGGCTTACGGGCAGCTGAAGAATTATCAGAAAGTGATCGAGTATTCGGACAAAGTTGTCGGGCTGGGACCCAAGATTGACGCCGGCGGGCAATATCAAGCGCTGTACGCCCACTGCTTTGCGTACAACGCCCTGAGCGGAACCCAAGCCGCATGGGCCGCGCTGCCCGAGAATGCTAAGGCCGCCCGAGATGGAGCCGTGGCTGGCTTAAAAGCGCTCGATGAGGTCAAGAAACCGGACAACATGACGGACGAGCAGTTTGCTACCCAGAAAAAGCAGATTCAAATTTATTTCAACGGGACTGCCGCACAGGCTTCCGTGAACATAAAGGATTACGCGTCGGCGATCCCCTTCTATAAGGCTATGTTGGCGCTGAATCCCGATGACGGAATTACCAGTTACAAGTTGGGGTTGGCGTACGAGGCGTTGACGCCGCCACAGCATATGGATGCTTTCTGGTCGATTGCGAGAGCCGTTACAGCGAAGGGGGCGACGGAAGCGCAGTCCAAGAAGGTGAAGGACTATCTGCGAAAGTTGGTCGTGAACTACCAGCAGGCCGCTTGCGAAAACTTGACCGATGCGGAGCTGGCGGAACTGCTGCAACTTGCGTCCAGTTCGACGGACCGTCCGGCGAGCTACAACCTGCCGAGTAGCGCGGACCTGGATGCGGCGCGCAAAGACATGACGATCGCTTCCGTGGTGACAGACTTGAAGGCGGGCGGAGACAAGGCCAAAGTTACCTGGCTGGCCTCGTGTGGTCTTGAATTTCCCGGCGTGCCTGGCAAGGTGATTGAAAACATTCCCGGGGACGTCATCGAGCTGAAAGTTGCTTTCGTGACCAGCGATGCGGAGTTCGATGCCGCGACGGTGCCCAACATGGACGTGAAAGTAGTTGGACAGCCGGAAGCGGCGCGCGTCGAGAAGGACAGCGCGATTCACTTTACCGGAACGCTGGTTTCCTACGATCCGGACCCGACGTTCATGCTGCACTGGGAAAAGGGCAAAGTGAACGAGGATGACATTCCGAAGGAAAAGGGCGCGCCCAAGAAGGCGCCCGCGCGCAAGAGGCCCCCGGCACATTAGGGCAGGCCAGCGGGAAGCAAGTTAAAAACGGCTCTCCGGCGTTGCCGGAGAGCCGTTTTGCTTTCGCGGGACAAGCCTTCTCGCTTGGGAAAACGCGACAGGCACTACAGCGGAATGTCGGCGCCCTTAGCGGGAGCGGTGGTTTCCCGATGCCAGCTTGTATTCGCCGATTTTGCGGCTAAGCGTATTGCGGTGAATCCCGAGGACTAGCGCGGCGCGGGATTGGTTGCCGTTGGCGCGGTCCAGGACGCGTTTGATGAAACGCTTTTCAAATTCTCCGACAGCCTCATCGAACAAAATTCCCCGATCCACCATTTGAATGACGAGCCCCTCAAGTTGATCTTTCACGATCGCACGCTCCACAGAATTTTTACTGGCTTGTTGTGGGCCGGTTGCAGCTATTGATCGAGCTCGTGTCCTGCCAGGATGCGATAGGCTTCCCGGTATTTGGCACGCGTGGCAGCGACGACATCGGGCGGAAGATCCGGGCCGGGCGGGGTTTTGGGCCAGCGGATTCGTTCGAGGTAGTCGCGCACAAACTGTTTGTCGAAAGAAGGTTGCGGGCCGCCGGGCTGGTACTGAGCGGCGGGCCAGAAGCGCGAGGAGTCTGGAGTGAGCGCTTCGTCGATCCACATGAGGGAGTCGATCGCATGGGGGGGGCTGTTGAGAAGGCCGAACTCGAATTTCGTGTCGGCGAGGAGAACGCCGCGGGGTTCGGCGTAGGCCGCGGCGCGGTGATAGATAGCAATGCTGACGGAGCGGACGCGCTCGGCCAGGTTCATGCCGATGAGGGATGCGGCTTGCTCGAAAGAAATGTTTTCGTCGTGACCGGTAGCGGCCTTGGTGGCGGGCGTGAAAATGGGTTCGGCCAGGCGATCGGATTCGCGCAAGCCGGCGGGAAGTGCGATGCCGCAGATTTTTCCCGTGGCTTTGTAGTCCTTCCAGCCGGAGCCGGAAACGTAGCCGCGTACTACGCACTCGATGGGAAGAGGTTGCGTCTTGCGCACGACCATGGAGCGGCCGGCAAGATCGTTGCGATGGACATCGAACGGGGCAGGGAAATCCGTGGCGCTGAGAACGTGGTTTGGGATGACGTCCTTGAGAAGATCGAACCAGAAAAGGGAAAGCTGGGTTAGGACGCGGCCTTTGTCGGGAATGGGCGTCGGGAGGATGACGTCGAACGCGGAGAGGCGGTCGGTGGCGACGATGAGCAACTTGTCGCCGAGATCGTAAATGTCGCGGACCTTCCCGCGCGCTGCGGGCGTGAGTCCGGCGAAATGCGTTTCTTGAATGATGCGACTCACAGAACTCGCAGCCACAGAAAAGTTTCTCCCCAAAGGTGTGCAGCATTCTAGCGCAGCGCCTCGCCGAGGGAAAGCGGCGCGTAGAGGAAATTCTTTGGAAAAATTGAGCGGCGAAAGATTTATTTTTCTTGCGCGCTCACGACGAACAGCCCAACGGCTCGGTTCTGAAAATTTGTTCCCAGTGGGCGCCGTCTTTCGTTCTGCGAAAAACCATGTAGCGATGAGTCTGGGTTTCGAGAGAGACGAGCCTGGCAACGCCTTCATCCTGTCGGTTTCCGAAGAGGTCGGCATGATCCGCAAAACGGAGATGCTCCTCGTCGGTCTGGCCCTCGGAATGATCAATCCAGAGAAACTCCGGTGAAGCCTTTCCCCAGCTGGCTGGCGAAAAAAAAGACGCTGCGCAAAAGCGGCGCAGATCCGCAGAACTACAGGATGCATGGACTGGTATCGATTTCTCCGTCGCGGAAGGGAATTCTAGCGCAAAAGCCCGCGCGCCGCATCCGCTGGCGCGCCGTCTGGTGCTTAGGCGGCGGAGGCCGCTTTCTGTTTGGGGGCGGGAGCCTGGTCGCCTTCCCAGCGGACGCTGACCAGCTTCGAGACGCCAGGCTCCTGCATCGTCACACCGTAAAGAACGGAGCCGGTCTCCATGGTTTTGCGGTTGTGGGTGACGATGATGAACTGTGTTTGGCCGCTCATATCGCCGACGAGGCGCGTGAAGCGGCCGACGTTGGCCTCGTCGAGAGGTGCGTCCACTTCGTCGAGAATGCAGAAGGGGCTGGGCTGATAGCGGAAGATGGCGATCAGAAGCGCTAGCGCGGTCATGGCCTTTTCGCCGCCAGAGAGCAGGAGAACGTTTTGCATACGCTTTCCGGGGGGCGAAGCGACCACGTCGATGCCTGCGTCGCCGGAACTGTCGAGCTCGGTCAGGCGCATCTCCGCCATGCCGCCGCCGAAGATGGTGTGGAAGGCTTCGGAAAAGTTGTGATTAATCGCGTTGAAGGCCTGCTCGAATTTCTCGCGGGAGACCAGATCGAGTTCGGCGATGGCCTGGTGCGTGTCGGCGATGGATTGCAGCAGGTCGTCGCGTTCGCGCGTGAGGAAGGTGAAGCGCTGCTCGCACTCATTGAACTCTTCGAGTGCCATCATGTTGACGGGGCCCATCGCTTCGATGCGTTGCTTCATCTCACGGTAATTCATTTCCGCTGCGGCGAGCGCTTCGCCGGTCATGAAGGCGGCTTCGGTGGCGATCAAATCCTCGGGCTGTGCGTTGACCTCCGTCATGCAGGTTTCGCGGAGATGCTGGCGGTCCGAATCATTCCGCGCACGATCTACTTCCGCGTGGCCGCGCTGTTCGCGAAGCTCTTGAAGCGACTGCCGACCCATGCGCAAATGATCTTCCATCTGTGTGACGCGCGTCCGGCCGCTTTCCCATTCCTGCTCGAGCTGGCGCTGGCGGACTTCGAGGCGGAGTTTTTCGCCGCGGAGGCCTTCGAGTTGTTGCGAGAGATCTTCACTCTGCTTGGCAAGCGCAGCGGTTTCATCCCCAATCGAGGACTCCTGCTGCAGAAGAGCGGTTTCGCGACGATCCAGTTCCGAGCGCTCTTCTTCTAGACGCGCCGCAAGCGCTTCGGCGGCGGAAAGGCGTTCAGTAAGCGCGGCGAGTTCGGCGCGGGCTGTAGCGAGTTGGTTTTGCTCGGTCTGAACCGAACCGCGAAGTTGCAGCAACTGTTCCACTAGGCGCGTGCTCTCGGTTTCTGCGTCAGCCCGGCTGGTAGCCGCAGCGGCGTGTTGATTCTTCGCACGCTCGGCGCGCATCTTTGCGTCTTCTGAGTCTTTCCGGAGGCGCAAAAGATCGTTCTGGCAGACGGTCAACTCGAGGCCGAGCCGAGCGAGTTCGCTTTGCATGTGCTCGTGGCGGTGAGTGGCGGAGAAAACACTACGTTCGGCATCGCGTTGCTGCGCCGTGATTTGTTCCAGCGCCTGCTCCGCCTCGCGCAGTTCTTTGTTCACCTGCGCCAAAGCGGCTTGCGTCTCGCTCATCTCAGTTTCGAGCTCGAAGACCTCAACGTCGAGAGCCCGCAGCTCGCGCTTCATGCCGAGCGGACCGGCTTCATCCGCGCGCCCGCCGGTGACCATCCGGCCCTGGTAGCAAGTGCCGTCCGGAGCGACGAAAGCGAACTGAGGATTGTTGCGCGCGAGCGTCTCGGCGGACGTTGCGCTATCCGTTAAATAGGCCGATCGCAGGCGCGGAAGAAATTGCTTGGCGGCGGGGCCCAGAGGATCGCGGAAGCCGACCAGCTTGTCGAGGCGGGAGATTACGCCGTCTTCGATGCGGAAGTTCACGATGGGCTCGTACTCGGCCAAGCGCAAATTGCGGAGCGAATCGACAAAAAAAGTGGCGCGTCCGCCGACTTCATCGCGGAGCAGAGAAACGCCAGCCCGCGCGTGATCGTAGGTTTCCACCACTACGTACTCGAGTTCGTCGCGGAGGTATTGCTCAATGGCCGCTTCGTGCTGTTCTCCGACCTCGGCATAGTCGGCGAGCACGCCGACGGCGTGGAAGTCCTGGCCGCCGCCGCGTTCGTTGGCGGCGAACAGCTTTTGCACGGCATCGGCGGTGTAGGAGCGGTCGTTAAGGATTTGCGTGAGCGTCCCGTGGCGCGCACGAACGCCCGAAAGAGAGTCGCGGAGTACATCTGCCTTCTGCGCGCTGGACTCGCGCTGCTGGCGCAAGTCCGCGATGCGCGCCTGGAGCGTGGTTGCGTTTTGGGTCAGCGCATTGAGCTGCCCGCTTGCGGCTTCCCAGTCGTAGGCGGCTTGGTCAGCTTCGTCGCGAATGCGAATGGAGGTCTCCAGCAGTTCATGCTCGCTGGCTTCGCGTTTGCGAAGCCCTTCCAGGTGATGGACGAGCGCTTCCTCTGCTTGTTTCTGCTCGCCGTGCAGACGAAGCAGGCTTTCGCCGGCTTCTGATGCACGGCGGCGCAGCGCTTCGATGCGCGCTTCGGATTCCTGAATTTGATGGACGCGCGATTCCGCTTGCGTCCGAAGCCCTTCCACGCGACCGGAGAGAATGCCGGACTCTTCGGCGAGCGAACTCACCGCGAGCTGCTGTGTCGTACTGCGGGCTTCCCACTCCGCTGCTTGCGCCGCGGCTTCCGCCATTTCGGCGGAGACTTGTGTGCGCCGCGAGCCGAGTTCCGTTGCGCGCTGGCTGTTGAAAGAGATGCGGTTCTCGGTGCGATCCACTTCCAGTGTGGTGAGGTTTAAAACATTCTGATTCTGGCGAATCTCAGCGTCCAGCTCGTATATACGTTGGTTGAGGCGGTCCTGTTCGCCTTCCTGCTGCTGAATCGTTTGCGCGTGCTGCGTTTCCGAGGTGGTGAGTTCCGCGAGCTGCTTCGCGATGCGTTCCGCTTCCGCATCCAGCTCGCGGGCTTTTCCGGCGAGCATCTGGCGAACGATACCGCGCCTTTGGTCGCGAATTTCGGCGTAACGGCGGGCTTTGGAGGCTTGGCGCTTGAGCGAACCGAGCTGCTTCTCCACTTCGACGACGATATCGTTCACCCGCGCGAGATTGAGTTTCGAGGATTCAAGTTTGGCTTCCGCGAGGCGCTTCTTGGTTTTGAATTTCGTGACCCCGGCGGCTTCTTCGATGATGGCGCGGCGCTCCATCGGTTTGCTGGAAAGAATCAGGCCGATGCGGCCCTGCTCGATAATGGCGTAGGAATCCGGGCCGAGCCCCACGCCCATGAACATTTCTTGAATGTCGCGGAGGCGGGCGATGCGGCCATTGATCAGGTATTCGCTTTGGCCGGAGCGGTACAGACGGCGCGTGACTACTACTTCGCCCGGCTTGGCAGCCAGGGCTGGTTTGTCGCCGCCTTTCTTGCGACGTTTGCCCTTCAGAAATTCGGGAACCGTGGCAGAGGCTTCATCAGGCTGCGGCGGAGCGTCTTGAGGTCCTGCTGCCTCTTGTTGAGATTCGGGGGCTGGCGCGGGATCAAGCGAGAGAATTACTACGTTCGGGTCAGAAGTCGCGGCTGCGTCGTTCCCCAGGGCGGAAGCGGGAAGCGCAGTTACGTGTGCGGCGGCTTCGATTTGCGCGCTTTCGAGGACGAACCGCGCGGCTTCCGCCAGCTCGGGATCCTCCATCGTAATGGTCACTTCTGCCATACCCAGGGGAGGCCGTTTGGTCGTACCGTTGAAAATGCAGTCGGCCATGCGCTCGGCGCGGAGGGATTTGTGGCTCTGTTCACCGAGTACCCAGGAGATGGCGTCAACCACGTTGGATTTGCCGCAACCGTTGGGCCCGACGATGCAGGTCGTGCCAGAGCCGCTGAAGGTGACCACGGTGCGGTCAAAAAACGACTTAAAGCCGATGATTTCCACTTTTCGGAGCTTAAGCAAGATGTCCTCTTTTTGTCGTCAATCTCTTCGCGGCTCCGCTTGGCGTCAGCCGCTTTGCCTTTTCCCCAAATGGATTTCGCCTTTCGATGGTCTCGAAGGTATCGATCCAGCCCGTGAATATCCTATGCACGAGCGGGGCCGGGGGCAAAACGCGCGTAGAGAGACAACGCTTTGTTCCTCGAGGGGAGGGTCTTTCAAGCGACCAATCGACCGTTTTACGGTCGCTTAGACAGACGTGTGGCAGGTTCTCAGTCAGAGGCCCAGCCGCCTGGCGCGTGGATGGCGGTACGGAAAAAAAGATTACCACGAGCGTTCCTGGGTGTAAAGCGTTACCCAACCGATGGTGTTGAATCTGAGACGACCACAATCGGGAAAGGCCGGGAGCATGCAGCTTCCCGATGTGTGGCTACTTCACGTATTTTTCGTACCAGGCGAGCATACGGCTGAGGCGATCGAGAAGGTGCTTCTCTTCACGGAGAGCGTGTGGTTCTCTCGGATACATGACCAGTTGGGTTTCCACACCGTAGTGCTTTAGTCCGCGATATAGTTCCTGGCCTTGGCCGGGTGGATCAGTGGTGTCGGCGTCGCCCTGAAGAATGAGTGTCGGCGTCTTGGCATTCCTAAATTGCGTGAACGGGGAGCTATTCAAATATCTCACCAGGCTATCGGACTCGTAGGGCACGCCGTAGAACCATTCATCGTAGGAAGGGTGCTCCTCGCTGCCATACTCGGAAATTAGGTTGGAAAGGCCCGCGCCCGAGACCGCGGCTTTGAAGTCGCGCGTTTGCGTGACCGCCCACTCCGCCATGTAGCCGCCGTAAGACCATCCGCCAATGCCAAGTTTGGAGGAATCGGCGATTCCACGATCTATAAGATCCTTCACGCCCCACAGCACATCTTTGAAGTCGCCACCGCCCCAGTCGCCACGGTTCATTTCGATGAATTTTTGGCCATAGCCGACCGAGCCGCGAATGTTGGGATAGAAAACCGCATAGCCGCGCGCCGCCAGGAGTTGGCCCCAAACTTCGATGGAGTCTTGCCAGTTGCTTGTCGGTCCTCCATGAATCAGCGCGATAAGCGGCAGTTTATTTTTTGGATCGACTCCAGCGGGCTTCAAAAGAGCTGCTTCGATCTCGAGACCGTCGAATGATTTGTATCTGTAAAATTCGGGCGCGTTGAGTGTGAACTGTTTCCAGGAATCATTGAGGTGAGAAACTTGTTGTGGTGAATTCTTCTGATCCCACAGCCACAGCTCTGGAGGCGTCGTGGCGGACTGTCCGGCGAAAACCACGTCGCCGGCGTCAGAAACGGCGAAAGCGCTAACGTTGGTCGCCGGCGGATTCGCCGGATTTTTGCTCATGTCTTCGGGAGAAAAACCAACCAGTTTGTTGCGGAAGCCGTCCGCGTAGAGCGCAAGCACGGAGCCGTCTTTCATCCACCGGTGCTCAAGGATGGCGCGATCGAGGCTCGCGCCGGTGAGATTGCGAGTGGCGTGCTTGCCGATGTCCAATAGCGTGAGGTCGTGTGGCGAGGGACCATCCACGCGGCAGCCAACGTAGCTTACAGCCGCTCCGTCGGGCGATACCTGTAAGTCGCGAAACGGGCCGTGCGGCGCGAGGATCAGTCTCCGCGAACCGTCCGGAACCGAGATCGAAAAAATGCGATGGGTCTCCTGATCCGATTCCGGATGATCCGTGGCACTGACGACCAGGCGGTCGCCAGTCGTTTGCCAGGCGAGTTCACTGATTTCCCATTTAGAATCCGTCAGCGCTTTAGCCTCGCTGGTGGCCAACGTGAGCAGCCACAGGCGCGGTTGCTTTTCGTCTTTATCCACGACACGCGCGTCATCCTTGTCTTTGTCCTTTTTTTCTTCGGCGTCGCTCTTGGCATCGGGAGCAAGATAAGCGATCTGCTTGCCGTCGGGAGACCACGCAAAAGTTCGCACGCTGCGCTTGCCTTTGGTTACGGCCGCGGCTTCTCCACGGTCAGCGCGCATCACGTAAATCTGCTGCTGATCATCGCGATTCGAGAGAAAAGCGAGTTGCTTTCCATCGGGGGACCAGCGCGGGGAAGTTTCATCCTTCGCGGAAAAAGTGAATTGCCGGACGGCGCCCGACTGTTTGTCATAGAGCCAAATATGGCGTGCACGCCGTTCGCCCTTGGGCGGTTCGGTGACAGTGAAGGCTACGCGTGCGCCGTCCGGAGAGAATTGCAGGTCAGAAATCGAGCGCAAGTTGAGAGATGTTTCAGGCGTCAGGAGCTTGGCCGTATCCGCCGCGGGCTTTTCCTGGGCAACGATGGTCGCGGCGGCCGTCAAAATTCCAAGAAGACCACTGCTCCATAGGAAGCGCTTCATCGCTGCACTCTCCAGTGAGAACCTAGGACTCTAACGAGCGAAACCCTCACCGTCAATTTCGTTTGCGACGCTCGCTAATTCTTTTGCATTATTGACCCTGCCGCACACTCGCTCCTTATAATGCGCCACCTATTCCTGGGGTGATGTCCGTCCCAGCGGTGCGAGAACGCAAGCCGTTTTTGCGTTTGCAGGATTCGTGTACCCCAACGACCAGAAAACTCGCCGAGAGAGGGCCGGAGAATCGCATGCGGAAACTCAGAAGGCTGATTTGTATCCTGGCGATCGCAATCTTCTACCCGAGCGCTAACCCGTCGGCGCAGGAGATTGCGGGAAGCATACGCGGGACGATTCTCGATGCCAGCGGAGGCGCCGTGGCAGGAGCGCGGGTCAGCGCGATCCAAACGGAAACGGGCCTGGTACGAACGGCGACGACGGACTCACAAGGCGCCTACGTTCTCGTCGAGCTTCTCGTCGGCCACTATCGACTGGAAGCACAGGCCAAGGGATTCAAGAAGTACGTGCAGGAGGGAATCGCGCTGGACGTGAACGAGACCGCGACACTGGTCGTGCGTCTTGTGGTTGGAATGCCCACGGAAGAAGTACGCGTTCGGGCAGACGCTGCTCTTGTGGAGAGCACCGTTACCAGCCTCGGAAAAACCGTGGGTGAGCGGGACGTTTTGGACTTGCCCCTGAACGGGCGCAATTTTTCTCAGCTTGGCCTGCTTCAGCCCGGGGTTTTTCCCATCACGCCCGGCCTTGCTCAAGCTGGCGGCTCTCTGCGCAACGGTCAGGCTTACGCCGTCAATGGACAACGTCCGGAATCCAACAATTTTCTGATTGATGGCGCGAACAATTTCAATGCCGTCGACGGCGGCCTTGTAATTCAGCTTCCGATCGATTCCATCGCTGAGTTTCACATTCTGACACATACGGCCAGCGCCGAGTTCGGGCACAGCAGCGGCTCGACCACTAACATCGTTACTCGGTCGGGCACCAATGCGTTTCATGGCGCGGCCTGGGAGTTTTTGCGGAACGACGCCATGGACGCGAAGAGTTTTTTCGCCACCAGTGTCGAGCCCTTGAAACGCAACCAGTTCGGCGGAACTTTCGGCGGGCCTCTCAAGAGAGATAAGACCTTCTTCTTCGGGTATTACGAGGGGCTGCGCAACCGCCAGGGTGAAACGGTTGGTGCCACCGTGCCGACGCAACTCGAGCAGCAAGGAGACTTTGGCCTGCTCTGCACGCAGGCAAAAGGGACCTTCAATGCTTCTGGCTTTTGCAGCGTTCCCGCTGGCCAGCTTGTGAACGAATTCTCAAACAACCCTTTTCCCTTCAACAAACTTCCCGGCATCGATCCGCTTTCCCAGTCGCTTTTGTCCTTCTTCCCGCTTCCGAATCAACCGAGCCTGGGACCAAACGCCTATAGCGACACAGCGACTCTGGATCAGAATAACGATCAGTTCGGATTGCGCGTTGACCATTACCTGACTTCACGGGACGTCCTGAATTTCCGCTATATGTTCTCAGAAGGCAGCACAACGGACCCGCTCTCCACGGCTGGCGCCAATGTGCCCGGCTTTCCGGTTGGAGAGGGGCAACGGGCTCAGAACTTTGTCGCGCAGGCGACGCACACATTCTCGCCAACGCTTACGGGCGTCGCGCGCTTTTCGTTCCTGCGAAATAAGTACCTCTTCAATGAGGTCATCAATCACACCACCCCGGCAAGCCTGGGTTTTCAATATGCTCCATCGCTCGATGCGGCCATCGGACCGCCGTTTATACAAGTGAGCGGCTATGCATCGGTCGGCGATCCCATCACCGGGCCGCGCGACACCTATGAGAATGCCATCGACATTTCCGGGTCCCTGATATGGATTCGTGGCCGGCATGAGATGAAATTCGGCGGGGGTTACGGTCACGATCAGATCAACCTCTTATTCGGCATCGCCTCGAACGGATTTTTTGTTTTCGCTCCGGTTCCTGCTAACGATGCCTTCGCCAGCTTCCTGCTTGGGGCGCCGGCGTTTTTCCTGCAGGGTGGAGGAGACCCGTCGCGCGGACTACGGGGAAACAATCTGAGTTTCTATGCGCAAGACACTTACACGATTACCTCGCACCTGACACTGAATGCCGGACTCCGCTACGAACTGCCGTTCCCTTACACGGAGATTCACAATCGCCAGAACCTGTTTGAGGCAGGCGTGCAGTCCGTCGCGATTCCAAGCGCTCCAGCGGGCCTCGTCTACCCCGGAGATCCGGGCGTATCGGCAGGTTTGATTCCCGCGGAAAAGACGGCTTTTGCTCCACGGGTTGGCCTGGCTTGGGACCCGCGGGGGAACGCTCAATGGTTGGTCACTGCGTCCTATGGAATCTTCTACGATCCTTATTACAACGGACAAGGCGGGCCGCTGCAATCTCCAGTTAGCGCGCCACCCTACTTGCAGACGCCGCAATTGAATTTCTCTAATTTCGCGGACCCGTTCAACGGAGCAAATCCTTTTAATGGCACTTTCGCGCAGCCCATGACCTTGCTGACCATCGACAAGAATCTGCGACTGCCTTACGCACAGGATTGGAACCTCAACATCCAAAGATCGTTGGGTCGAGATTGGCTTTTCGAGGCAGGCTATGTGGGCACGAAAGGCACCAAGTTGCCGCGATTCATTGAAGGAAATCCGGCCGTTTTTGTTCCTGGCGAAACGAGCGGAACGCCGAACTCAACAGAGGGTAACGTCAACCAGAGGCGCCTGTATTCGGGTTGCACGCTGGCGCAGCCGAGTCCTTGTAATTTCGCGTCCGTGGGACTGATCGCGGGGATCGCGAATTCCAGTTACAACGCATTACAGACGAGCCTCGAGAAGCGCTTCAGCCATGGGTTGTCGTTCCTCGCATCCTACACTTTGTCGAAGAC